>ENA-OQJH01000899-OQJH01000899.1-human-gut-metagenome-genome-assembly--contig:-NODE-899-length-14278-cov-11.069182_pt1 | contig 14278 bp, 17 predicted proteins | sample MGYA00242597_ERZ504763 | MGnify/ENA primary metagenome ERZ504763 (study PRJEB26092, sample SAMD00036359) | human gut metagenome | host: Homo sapiens | study: EMG produced TPA metagenomics assembly of... | reverse complement strand
CCAAGCGTATTGCAGAGCTTGATGAAGACCTGCGTGATGCGGCGGAGATTCTTGTAACAGATTGCAGCTGCTACACTCCGTTTAGGGCATTCCTTATGGATGTGGTGCAGTCTGATTTTGCATTTATACCCAATAAACTTGACCTTATCAGGGATATTGCATTAGGGACAGATAATGCAGAAAGAAAAGCATATTCCAACAATAAGTATGGTCTTGTGGAGTACTCAATCAGAAGCGGATATGTGAAGATCAGCTATAAGAACAGGAATGGTGTGCGTAAAGAAGGTGCTCTCGATTGGCGTGAGTTATATGAAATCTTATCTTATATGGTAAAACAGCCATTTTACTGCGGAGAAGACCAGAAGAAGTATTATCAGGAGACAAAGCAGAAGGCTGACAGGGATAAGATGAATCCGGTCTATAAGAGATTCTTTGATATCGAGGATAGTGTAAAAGCCAATCGTCTTGAAACCAGGGAAAGAGCAATAGCGAATGGCTGGGAAACCAAGATTGATGAGAATGGACATGTGGTTTCAGATGATGCAGTATCAGTATCTGTGGATGATATTCAGGCTGATACAGAATCACAGGAAACTGTAGATTTTACACCAAAGCAGGAACCAGTACAGCAAGTAGAAAGTCTTGAAAATGAGAAGAATGTTGCCGGGCAGACGAAACACAATTTCCACTATAACCTCTGGGAAATGGAAAAAGGCGGTGCTAAGACCAGATACCAGTGGAATATGGATGCAATCCGCACTTTAAAGCAGATTGAATCAGAGAACAGGCTTGCCACACCTGAGGAACAGAAAACTCTGTCGAAGTTTGTCGGATGGGGCGGACTGTCACAGGCATTTGATGAGAATAACGCAGGCTGGAGCAAAGAATATGCAGAGATGAAAGACCATTTATCTGATGAGGAATACAGTGCTGCAAGGGCAACAGTAAATAACGCCTTTTATACTTCACCGGAGATTGCCATGTGCATAAATTCGGCACTTGTCCAGTTTGGTTTCAGAGGCGGCAATGTATTAGAGCCATCTATGGGTATCGGTAACTTCTTTGGAAGTATGCCGGCACCAATGCAGAGAAGCAAGCTGTATGGGGTGGAGATTGACAGCATTTCAGGAAGAATTGCAAAGCAGCTTTATCAGAATGCCAATATCAGTATCACAGGATTTGAGAATACCACATATCCGGATAACTTCTTTGATGTGGTTGTCGGAAATGTGCCATTTGGTGATTATAAGGTATTTGATCCAAAGTACAACAAGTATAACTTCCGTATCCACGATTATTTTCTGGCAAAAGCACTTGATCAGGTAAGACCGGGAGGCATGGTTGCAGTAATCACCACAAAGGGAACACTTGATAAGGCAAATCCTACTATCCGAAAGTATCTGGCTGAAAGAGCAGAGCTTGTGGGAGCAGTAAGACTTCCGAATACTGCATTTAAAGATAATGCAGGAACCGAAGTGACAGCAGATATCCTGTTTTTGCAGAAGAGGGAGAGAAAGATTGATATTGAACCTGACTGGGTACACCTTGGTGTAACTGAGAATGGCATTGCAGTCAACTCTTATTTTGCAGAGCATCCGGAGATGATGCTTGGATCTATGGAATATGACACAAGGATTTACGGACAGGACAGCAGATATACAGTCTGTGTGAATAATGATGAGAACTTCAATATGTATGAGACTCTCAATAAGGCTATCGGTAATATCAAAGCCAGATGACAGATTTTGAGAGAGTGGCAGATGAGGCGGAGCAGACGGAGGAAGTTATCCCGGCTGATCCGGATGTGAGAAACTACACTTACACATTTTTTGAAGGAAAACTCTATTACAGGGAAAATTCCGAGATGGTAAAAAAGAAGTATCACAGACTGCCGAGGAGCGAATCCGAAGCCTTGATGAAATCAGACAGATAACAAGAGAGCTGATTGATATCCAGATGGATGGCTGCAGCGAGGAGGAGCTTTCTGATAAGCAGAGACTTCTTAATGTAAAATATGATGCCTTCGTAAAGCAGTATGGAGCCATTACTTCAAAAGCAAACAGAATAGCATTCAGGGATGACAGCGATTATCCACTTCTTTGCAGTCTTGAGGAAGTAAACGAAGATGGGGAGGTGAAAAAAGCGGATATGTTTTATAAGCAGACGATTAAGGCAAAGACTGTCATAGACAGGGTTGAGACTGCTGTGGAAGCATTAAATGTATCCGTCAATGAATTTGGATATGTAAATCTTGCCTATATGCTCTCTATCTATGAGCCTGATATTACAAATGCAAAGGAAGAGCTTGCGGAAAAGACCGGACAGGCATCGGATGAGATAACGCTAAGTGATGATGCTTTGGCAGAGCTTAAAAGGGCAGTTCTTGTGGAAGAGCTGGATGGATTGATTTTCCTAAATCCTGACCGCTACAACGAGAACAATCCCGACATCGGCTGGGAGACAGCAGACGAGTATCTTTCCGGAAATGTGAGAGACAAGCTCCGTATGGCAAAAGCTATGGCGGCTGATACAGACAATCCGCAGGCAGAAAGATTTGCAGGCAATGTGGCAGCACTTGAAAAGGTGCAACCGGAGTGGATTGAAGCCTCGGATATTGATGTAAAGATTGGCACGACATGGATTGAGCCGCTTGATTATGAGCAGTTTATTTATGATCTTCTTAATACCCCAAGACGGGCAAGAGCAGTCAGAAGCCAGTATTACAATACAGGAATTCAGGTACACTTAAATAAGATGAGCATGGAATGGTTCATCGAGAATAAAAGCATGGATAAGCATTCAGTGGCAGCTACTAAGACTTATGGTACAAGCCGCATGGATGCTTATTCTATTTTTGAGGATACGCTGAACCTTAAAACTGTAACAGTAAGGGACAGGATTGATGACGGTGATGGCAAATATCATTACGAAGTCAATAAGAATGAGACAATGCTTGCAAGGGAAAAACAGAACATGATCAAGGAGAAGTTCAAGGAATGGCTGTTTGCAGAGCCGGAGCGAAGACAGAAATATGTGGAGTATTACAACGAGACATTCAATAACATCCGCCTACGTGAGTATGACGGAAGCCACTTACAGTTTCCGGGAATGAATCCGGCGATTGAGCTAAAGCCTCATCAGAAGAATGCGGTGGCTAGAATCCTTCTCGGAGGAAACACACTGCTTGCACACTGTGTCGGTGCCGGAAAGTCCTTTGAGATGATGGCTGCCTGTATGGAGCAGAAGAGACTCGGACTTGCCAATAAGACGATAATGGTTGTTCCAAAGCCGCTTATCGGTCAGACGGCATCAGAGTTTTTAAGGCTGTATCCGTCAGCAAATATCTTAGTTGCCACAGAGCGTGATTTTGAAAAGAGTCGCAGAAAGCAGTTCGTATCAAGGATTGCGACAGGTGACTTTGACTGCATTATCATGTCGCACTCGCAGTTTGAGAAAATTCCAATCTCAGCAGAGAGAAAGGAGAGAATGCTTAACGAGCAGATTGATGAAATCAGCTATGCGATTGATGAGATGAAAGAGCGTAACGGGGAGAGATGGACTGTAAAACAGATGGAAAGCCAGAAGAAAAAGCTGGAGGAGCAGCTTAAATCACTATCTGATGAAAGCAGAAAGGATGACCTTATAACCTTTGAGGAGCTTGGTGTGGACTCTATTATGGTAGACGAAGCACATAATTTTAAGAACCTTGCTATATTTTCCAAGATGAATAATGTGTCCGGTATCAGCAGCAGTGGAGCGAAAAAGTCAACGGATATGCAGCTTAAATGCCAGTACCTATCAGAGATAAATGATGGCAGAGGCATTGTGTTTGCGACAGGTACACCGATCAGCAATACGATGTGTGAGATGTATGTCATGCAGCTTTACTTACAGAAAGCGGCACTTGAAGAGATGGGGATTTATCACTTTGATTCATGGGCAGCGAACTTTGGTGAAGTGACAACAGCACTTGAGCTTACTGTAGAGGGAAGCGGTTTCCGTTTTAAGAGCAGGTTTAATAAGTTTACGAATCTGCCGGAGCTTATGAATATCTTTAGAGAGGTAGCTGATGTGCAGACCGCAGACATGCTTGACCTTGATGTGCCAGCCCTCAGAGGAGGCAAGCCTATTATTGTGGAGTCGGAGCCTGACTGGTATGTGAAGCAGGTTATGGAAGACTTTGTTGTGAGGGCAGAGCGTATCAGAGGTGGTGGAGTTGATCCAAGTGTGGATAACTTCTTAAAGATTACCCATGAGGCAAGACTTCTTGGAACAGATGCAAGACTGATTGATAAGGATGCACCAAATAATCCTGACGGAAAGCTCAATAAGGTAGCAGAAAATGTGTGGAAAGAATATGAGAAAGGAAATGCCAACGGTCATATAGGCTGCCAGCTTATTTTTTCGGATATCGGCACACCGGGACCGGATAAGGACTTCACTATTTATGATTATCTGAAGGAAACTCTTATCCAGTATGGTATTCCGGCAGAAGAGATAGCATTTATCCATGATGCCAAGACAGATGCACAGAGGGATGCACTTTTTAAGGAGATGAGGACAGGTAAAAAGAAAGTTCTTATTGGTTCAACGGACAAGTGTGGAACAGGTGTCAATGTGCAGACACACCTTGTAGCAATGCATCATGTGGATTGTCCGTGGAAGCCAAGCTCCATTGAACAGAGGGAAGGACGAGGCATCAGGCAGGGCAACGAAAATGAAGAAGTAGCAATCTACAGATATGTCACCAAAGGAACCTTTGATGCATACAACTGGTCGCTCGTTGAAAATAAGCAGCGTTTCATCAGTCAGGTCATGACAAGCAAGGCAGTAAGCCGAAGCTGCGAGGATATCGACGAGGCAACACTTTCCTATGCAGAGATTAAGGCGGTTGCCACCGGTAATCCTTTGATCAAGGAAAAGATGGAGATTGACAATGATGTCCAGAGATTAAAGCTCTTAAAGGCATCCTATGACAATCAGAGATATGGACTTCAGGACAACTTTATGATTAAGTACCCGAAGCTCATTAAGACAGCAACAGAAAAGCTTGCCAATGTCCGTGAGGATGTAAAGGCAAGGGATAAGGAGCTGATTGATAATCCGGAATTTGCCATTACTATAGGCAAAGCAACTTACACTGAGCGTGTGGATGGCGGAACGATGATGCTTGAAGCAATCAGCAAATGCAAGACCGGAGAGACAACTGCAATCGGCAAGTTCCATGGATTTGAGCTGCTTGTGGAAAAGAACTTCCTTGACATCAATTATATGGTGCTTCGTGGAAAGACTGAGTACAAGGCAGAACTTTCCACAAGTCCGGTCGGCAGCATGGTAAAGCTGGAAAACCTGTTCAATGGACTCCATGAGAACATTGATTTCTTAGAAAAGAAGATTGAGCAGTACCAGAATGACCTTGAAGCTTCAAAGGCAGAGTATGACAAGCCATTTGCATACAGCAAGGAACTGGAAGAAAAACTGGCAAGGCAGTGTGAACTGAATGCTCAGCTTGACCTTGAGAACGCAAAGGCTGTGGATGCAGACCTGAGCGGACCGGAGAAAGAAAGAGAAACAGATGACAGGATGGAATCTGCAGCAATTGTGGCAGAGGATAAAGGTGCTTATCCAGCGACAGAGAGGGCAGAACACGATAGGAGAGTGAATAATATGAGCATAAGAAAAGTGGTCGCAGGACTACTGATTACAGCAGGGATTGCCATTATGGCAGTCCCTTTTTCTGGCGGGCAACAGGAGAAAAACAGACAGAACAGCTCATAAGTGAATTTGAGCAGACATTGGAGGATGATTACGATGAAGAAACAGGTGTGGAGGAAGAGCAAACCTCCATTAGTGAAGAGGATGAAGCCATTTTTAAAGAAGGCGGTGTTATCGGTATCATTGAGATACCGGGCATAGATATCCGGTATCCGGTAATGGAAGGAACCACAAGTAAAGTGCTTAATGCCGGGATCGGTCATATAGAAGAAACAGCAGGGATTGGGGAGAGTGGCAACTGTGTATTGTGCGGTCACAATGGCAGCAGATATGGCACATTTTTTACACCACTAAGTCAGATATCCATAGGTGATGAAGTAATGATAACCGACAAAAATGGACAGAAGCATATCTATGAGGTAACAGAGACAGATGTAGTAAATCCGTATGATAACAGCATCAAGACACAGGGTGATGAAAAAGAACTAACTCTTTTTACCTGTTCCCAGAAAGGAACCATGCGTTTTGTAGTCAGGTGCATTTATAAGGAGGCGGAGATGGATGAATAAGAGATACCGGTTAGGTGAGATAGAAGAGGCAGTATCGGAAATGGAAGAGCTAATTGACATCGAGGATGATATTGCAGAGATTAATGATGACTTTCAGATAGTTGTAAGCGGCTGGTCTGTGTATGTCGAAGTCTGAATCTGACACTCAGACAGGGGATAGCCTGTGTATGGGATGCAGAGGAAGGATTATTTATGCCTGATTTTGATGTGACTATCGTGTATGAGGGGAACATTGAAACACAGGAGTGGCTCTATTACGAGCAGGACGGAATGGTCGTTACACTTGGCAACTGGCTAAATGGCAGATTGTCTTGTGAACAGATAGAACAGCTTTGGTGTGAGCTTATCATACCGGAGCAAAACAAAGAACAAAAAGAAAGCGAGGAATAGCATATGAAGTATTCAATTAAAGTAAACGAAGTAAGAGCAAAAGAGGGCAGCAATATCAAAGGATTTGCAACAGTGGTATTCGGTGATTCATTTAAGATTACCAATATTGCAATCCTTGAGAATAAGGACAAGGGAGAACTTTTCGTATCAATGCCTAGATACCGCTCCAATGAGCGTGATGAAAGCAATGGCGTGATCTATAAGGATGTGTGCAATCCTATCACAGCAGAGTTTCGAGAGGAACTCTATACTAATATCCTTGATGCCTATGCAAGAATCAAAGAACCGGAGAAAGAGGAGACACAGAAGCAGGACAGAACACAGGAAATGCCTGAGTTTTCCGTAACTGTGACACCTTATGAGAGGGAAGGCAGTAACATCAAAGGACTTGCCCGCATTTACTTTGAAAACAGTTTCATTGTAAATAATATCAATATCGTGCAGGGAAAAGAGAAAATCTTTGTATCAATGCCTTCTTATAAGACAAAGCAGGTGGACGAGCAGGGCAAGCCAATCTATCAGGATGTCTGCTATCCGGTCACAAAGGATTTCAGGGAAAAACTCTATAATGAGATTATCTCGGAATATGAGAAAGCAAAGGATAAGAGCAACGAAAAGGCGAGGGAGAGTGCCGAGAAACATCATGGCAATCCCGATAAAGAGAAGGACAAAGAGGCAACACCCTTTCGATAATCAATAATCAGAGTACAGGGGCGGCCAAGGCTGCCCCATTTACAGAATGGAGGAAACAGAATGGATATGGAAGCAGGAAAAACACTTACCAATGAGGAGGTCATAAGAGAACTTCTCGACTTATTAAAGAAAAATGCCATGAAAGAGCAGGCAAACGATGTATTTGAGATATGCAGCTATGTGGATGGACTGGAGAAAAAGATTGATTCCATGACGGAAGAACTCACTAATATGCAGAACCAGATTAAAGAAATGCAGGAAGATACTTTTGTCAATAATGCAAAAAAGGCATTGTCAGAAGCAAAGGAGCGACTTAATACCAGATGTGAGCAGATAAAGTCGCAGGTATTGGAAGTGAAAGCACAGGTCAAATCTACAGCAAAAGCATAGTTGATGAAGCAAAGGAAAAGGGAAGAGCGGCACTTACAGGGTGACAGAATTTGTAGGAATCAAGAAAAGACTTCTCAATGTCAGAACAGCGGTAAAAGATATGATTGTATCTACAGACAGGGATATTGCAAGGACAGCACTTCTTGCAAAGGGACTCCGTGAAGCTGGTCAGACCATAAACAATGCGTTCCATACCTTTGCAGATAAGCCGGAGGTGGATTATTCGCAGAAGGAACAGAAACACCCTTTCACAAAGGCGGTACTTGCCCTATGAAAGCAGTGAAAAAACTGCTTGTATCAATGGAGCTGCAGCTGGATGCCTCGATTGATAAGCTGGATAATCTGGCTATGAATGTGCAGTTTGATAAGGAAAAGCGTATGGAGCACACAAAGGATAAGGATCAGAAAGCACCGGATACAGAAAGAGAGATCATCTACTCACCGATGGTAGCTGAACCACAGGAGTACAAGTATAATGCAGATGCTTTTGAGGCAAGAAAAACATCGGAGGCAAAGCAGGAAACGGCAGGGAAGGAGCTGCCAAAAGTCAGGGAAGATAAAGCCAGATAAGTTTAGGGGCGTGGGAGTAAAATCCTGCGTCCTTTTTATTTGTCTGAAACAGTTTATGATCTGGAGGATGTTTCAAGAAATAACCAGAATGGACTAAAAACAATAGATTTATTTGCTTTGTAAAAAATACCTTGATTGAACTTTAGGTTTGATTTATGAGGATTAATTTATTTGGATGGTCGTTTTCTGCAAAAATAGGTCACTTTCTGCAATGCTGATTGAAAAGTATAGATTTCATGTTATATTAAAACGGTAGACGCTAAAATGTTCCTGATGTGCTATGGAAAGGTTTTAATAACTAAAAAAAGGAGGGATAGAATATGTCAGTGGCGATAAATTCAAATTATTATGCAGGATACACTATGAATTCAGCAATAAGTTTAAAAATGTATCAGACTATTCAAAGTATTTGACTAACAAGTATAAATGTTTAACTCCATGCAAAAATGCTTCTGTATTGATTGACGGAAGTGTAATGCGAAAGGCATGTGGAGATGAAAAACTGCGAAATGGCTTGAGGAAAATTTAGCAATTATGCCAGATGTTATACGAAATGCACAGAAGGCGGCAATAAGTCATGGTAGTAAACTGATATCAGTGGAGTTTAAGTTTACGAATAATGGAACCGAAATGACAACCTGTGGCATTTTTGGAGAGACTGGTACGGATTCAGAAATTGACAAATGGCTGGAGAGAATGAAAGAGGATAAAGAAAAAGAAGATAAAAAAACAGAAAATATGATTGCTATAGATGCGACAACTAAAAATAAGGTAGGTTTTGATACATATGCATAGTATCAATTTCTATAATTTTGAAGAAAGGAGGAGTTCCATATGAAATTAGGGAAGAAAACAAAGACTGAAAAAGGAACATTTATGGCATATGCTTCTTGTTCATGTACTTGTTTCTGCGTATGTAAGTGCCAGAACTGTCATTCTATCGGGGAAGCGAACGGTACACAGATCGCTAATGACGCTCAGTATAATACAACTGGCGTGACCAACAGGGGACCTATTTTATTATTGAATAACTGATGCCAAGTATACAGCGGGAAAGCCTTGTCGAATTTAATTTTTCGTACAAGGCTTTCTTGTCGAGGAGAGGAATGTAATAATGAAGATTAAAAAACCTAACATACATATTTTTGTTGAACATAAAAAATATTACTTATATGATGTGAATATAAATGCAGTTGTTACTATTCCATATGAATTGTATGAATTTTTTTCATTATGGGGAAAAGAAGATGAAAAAGAAATTACAGCAGACATTGAAGAAGATATTAGTTTTCTTATGGAACAGGGTTTCTTAACAGAAAAAAAGAAAATTAGTTCAATAAAACATTATGAAACAGATACTTTAAAAGACCTGTATATGTATAATATGGGTAATGTGATTTTGCAAGTTACACAAAATTGTAATTTGAGATGTGAATATTGTGTTTATTCAGGAAGTTATATTAATCGTGTCCATACGAATAAAAGAATGTCTTTTGAAACAGCGGTAAAAACAATAGACTTTTTGGCAGCACATTCGTTAAATTGCAATGAGGTATCAATAGGATTTTATGGTGGAGAACCTTTATTGGAAATTGAATTGATTAAAAAGGCAGTATCGTATGCAAAGGAAGTTTTCGGTGAAAAAAGGTAAACTTTAATATGACAACAAATGCCACTTTACTGAATATGGATATTGCAGACTTTTTGGTTCAAAATGATTTTAATATTACAATCAGCTTGGATGGTCCGCGAAATATTCATAATAAAAATCGTATATTTGCCAATAGCAATAAAGGGACATTTGACTTAATTATGGAAAATATAGCTTTGATTAGAGAGAAGTATCCTTTTTTCGATAAAAAAAATTTCTTTTAATGCAGTGATAGATTTAAAGCAAAATGTATCTTGTACAAATGAATTTTTTTAAATTATGATACAGTAAAAGGATTAAATGTAAATGGGACATTTATCAATCCCGTTAATAGAAAGGAAATCTTAGATTTTGATCCGGAACTAAATGCAATTTCTAATTATGAAGTTTTTAAAGTTTTCTTGTATGCATGTGATAGTGATCTTTTTAGTGAATATAAACCCACTTTGTATGAGAGCGAAATTGCTTCAATTAAACAGGCTATGTGTGAAAGATACATAGGTGTAGAAGGGTATGAAGATATAATAAGTCCTGGAGGCAATGCCTGCCAGGAATTCAACGTTTTTTTGTTACGGCAGATGGAAAATTTTTTCCTTGTGAGAGAGTAGATGAAACATCAGAAGAATTATGCATTGGCGATTTACAGCAAGGTATAAATATTGATAATGCTATTAAAATACTTAATGTAGCAGATGTGACAAGCAGACAATGTATAGAGTGCTGGTGCTATAAGATGTGTTACCAATGTATTTCTAAAGCGCAGGAAGATGGAAGGATTAATGCAGAAGCTCGGTTAAAATGGTGTCAACAGACAAGAGCAGGTGTAGAAGGAACAATAAAAGACTATATTATATTGAAAAAATATGGGTGTAAATTTGAGGAGGCTTAGTATGAAGTACGCTGTTTATCCGTATACGTTAGATAATTTATATTTGAGCAAAGTAAGCGAAAATTTGTTGAAAAGTGATATATCATATATAGTACCGGGAGGAAAAGTATCGGAAGTCTATAACAGTAGCATTTCTATGATATATTCAATGGCAAATATAATGAGTATGCAGGAAGTTGATTTTGATAAAGTCATAATTGTAGATAGCAATATGGTAAGTTATGAAGAATACGATAATGCAATAAAAGTTTTTTTAGAAAAAAAATATCAGGATCATTTTGGCAACAGGAATTTATGATGAAATTTTATATAGCAAACATTCTCAAAAAAGGATAGAAATTTGCAAAGGTAATGAAATTGTAATTGATAGTATAGTACATAAGAATAAGCAGGAAATAGAAGTGCCAATTATTAGCGTCATGGGGGTTGGATATAATGTATCTAAATTTGATGTTCAGCTTTATTTAAGAGAAATGTTTCTGAAAAAAGGATATAAAGTAGCTCAAATCGGAACAAAAAAGATAAGTAATATAATGGGGTTTTATTCAATTCCGGATTTTATGTATAATAATAGGTTTTCAGGTGAAGAAACCATATTAAGATTTAATGAGTTTGTAAAAAAAAAGTCGAAGATAAAGAAAAACCGGATATTATTATAATTGGCGTACCAGAACCAATATTACCATTAAACAAAAAACATCTTTTTTCATTTGGAATAAGGGCATATGAAATATATCAGGCGGTAGATGTTGATTATTGTATACTTAATTTATTGAGCGGGGAATATAGTGATCAGTTTGAGACGGAAATGAAAAATGTTTGTAAATATAGATATAATGTAGACATAGATGACTTTTTTGTTTCTAATTTTTCTATAGTTTCAAATTCTTTGTATTCAAGTGAATTGAAATATGTATATGTACAAATGAATGCTTTGCCCAAAAGTAAAAATTTTTTAATGCTGATGATTTAAAAGATGAAAGATGGTTTAATAAAATTGAAGCAAGATTAAATATTCAATGTTTGAGCAGTTCTAGGGAGGTGGATAAAACTGCATGAGAGAAGATATAAAGTTGTGGATAAAACAATTTGCATTGGAAAGTACTGGTATACATATAGATGAAACGATTAGCCTTCTTGATCCTAGAAATGGATTAATGCCGAGGGATTTAATTGTACTTTTCTTTGAATTGCAAAAACATTATAAAATAAAGTTTGTAGAGCAGGATATAATTGCAAATAGATTTGACTATTTGGATAATATTGTTAAAGCTGTTGAGGATAAATTGAAATAGTACAAATAATTTATTAGAATTCTGTATTTGATAAAAGTCAGGGAAGATAAAGCCAGATAAGTTTAGGGGGGCGTGGGAGTAAAATCCTGCGTCCTTTTTATCTGTTTTGTTTTAATAGCAGGCAAAAAATGGCGAAAATATAAAAAAATGCAAGAAATGGCGAGTAATTTATCGAGGAATAAGTTATCCTTTGAGTAAGATAGATGGACTGTGGTTATGTATAAAATTTTGCAAGTAATAAATTTTATACGAAAAAACACAGCCTGCAAATAAAAAGTCAAGGCTAAAATGAAAGAACTTTGAAAATTTTATACAGGTTGAAAATTAGACATCAAAACAAGACCACCACACCAGTGCTGGTCTGAAAGGTATAGTAGATAATTAAGATTCTGGAAGAGATGCAAGATATTCTTTCACTCGTCCATAGTAGATGCGTAGAAACTTGTTAGCACCGGCAGTCATATAGACATAATACGGTTTCTTTTGAGCCCGTTTTTTGTCTAAGAACTGATACACAGGATCATCTTGTGGATGTGTTTTGATTAAGACATCCATTACCTGAAATAGTGTTTTCCTGAGGTCAGAAGAACCTCGTTTTGAAGTTGGAACACTTTTCTGTTCATAAGAGCCGGATTCGTTAACACCAGGGTCTACACCGGCAAAAGCAGTAATGGCACCCTTGTGAGTGAAACGGGAAACATCACCAATCTCAGCCATCAGTTGAGGACCGAGTGACGTTCCAACCCCTTTCATTGCCATAACAACGGGATACTCCGGAAGCTTGGATGCAGTTTCGTTCATGAGAGTGCGTAGCGACTCAACAGTAATAGAAGCACTGTTAAGTTGGTCAACTGCCTGCTTGATAATAAGCTTTGTAATGTCATCCTTAGGAAGTACAGGAACAAGCTCCTTTGCTTTTCCATAGATTTCTTCAGCTTTTGACTTGCTGAAGTTGTACTTCTTGCGTTTGCACCAGTTTTCATAGTGATCAATAAAAGCGTTTATGGACATTTTACGGACACAGTCTACATGCCAGTATGTAGATGCAAAATCGACCCATTTCTGGCTGCCGTCACTACGTGCAGGACTGTCAAAATAAGTATTAACACCAGGATAGGTTTGGTCAAGGATGCCGATAAGGTTATTCTTCATAGCCGTCTTGTGCTTCATGTAAAAGCCAAACTGACGGTTCATGGTTTTGAGTTGATTGCGTAATTCATCCATAACGCTATACTGTTTCAGATTTTGCCACTTGTCAAGTGCATATCGGGCAATTTTAACAGAGTCAGCTTTATCTGTTTTGACTTTACGAAGGGAATCGTTATCAAAATCCTTGATAAGCTTTGGGTTAATGGCACTAACGAAAAGATTTGCTTCGGAAAGTTGATGGGCAAGGACTTCGTAATAGCGTCCGGTATGCTCCATTACAATTCGGGACTCACCTTCGATAGACTTGATAAGTTTTACAAGCGAATTGATGTCACTGGATGTGTGTTTAATTTCAAAGGGTGTGGAAACAATTTCGCCAAAAGGCCGCATAATAGCAACCATACTTTTACCTTTTGAAACATCGATACCTACTGCGTTCATAAATTTGTCACTCCTTAAGATTATTGCAATGGATAAGTACCAGTTTTACTCATTGCCTATTCAATCTACTGTGGTGTGACACGAATGCACCTGAGGTGATTCAACCTGCATAAAACGAACGCTGCGAATGAGGAGCTGGTTATCAGTCTGTGTTACGGACGCGAAGTCCAAGAAAGGAGAAGATATCCAATTGCTACCTACATTCTAACAGCTTAAGCAACAAGATGGATAATTCCTTACTGGCTGTAAGGGATATTAACCATAAATATATTGTAGTAGAAAGGAGCAAAAAGGCTATGAAGTATGGATAAAATACAGCTTCGGTTACACGAAGCGGAAGCATGAAACAATTATAATTTTTATCAGAGAGAAAGGCAAGGGTTGATTATGGAGGCAGAAAAACTAAATAATGGCGATAGAAAGTCCGGCTCATGTGAAGCTGGATTTTTTATCGCAGGATTGGTGGGACAGTTTACAAATCAGGGTATTAACGAGTGAAACAGTACAGATACCTTTTCGGACAAGA
>ENA-OQJH01000898-OQJH01000898.1-human-gut-metagenome-genome-assembly--contig:-NODE-898-length-14282-cov-2.674249_pt1 | contig 14282 bp, 17 predicted proteins | sample MGYA00242597_ERZ504763 | MGnify/ENA primary metagenome ERZ504763 (study PRJEB26092, sample SAMD00036359) | human gut metagenome | host: Homo sapiens | study: EMG produced TPA metagenomics assembly of... | reverse complement strand
AGTACACTCTTCGCTCAACTTTTCATAATTTTCCAGTTTCAGTGTCTGCATGGCCGAAGGTCTTGGCGGACCCCTCCACGCATCTCTGCTCCCGGATGAATCATAATCATGTTTGACCCCATCTCCGAGATTTGTTGCTGGATGCTCTTTTTCGAGCCCTGACCGATGGCAAGCATAGCAATGACTGATGCCACACCGATGATGATCCCAACATGGTGAGGAAAGCGCGGAGCTTGTTGTTGGCAAGGGCCCGGAGAGCTATTTTAAATAGATTTGTTCCGTTCATAATGATTCTTTTTTATGGTTAGTCCTCGTCATTCTTGGGCAAGGCAGCCAGTGCGGCAGCGGCCGAAAGGATCTGAGGATTGACGGTGTCTTCCACTACATGCCCGTCACGCAAGCGGATATTACGGCTGCTATACTGGGCTATTTCGGGATTGTGAGTGACAAAAATAAGCGTACGGCCTTCGGCGTGCAACTTTTGGAAAAGCACCAGAATCTCGAAAGAGGTACGGGTATCCAGATTACCGGTCGCCTCATCAGCCAAAATAACGGCAGGATTATTCACCAAGGCACGGGCAATGGCCACACGTTGCATCTGTCCGCCGGACATCTGATTGGATTTATGTTCCAGACGGTCACCCAGTCCCACAGCTATCAGTGATTCAATGGCACGTTTCCGTCTTTCGGAAGCCGATACGGACGAGTTATACATCAAGGGCAACTCCACATTCTCTACGGCAGTCGTCTTAGGCAACAGATTATAGTTCTGAAATACGAAACCTATTTTACGATTGCGCAACACAGCCCTCTGAGGTTTGCTCATGGTACGCACGGACACACCATCCAACAGGTATTCACCACTGGTAGGGGTATCAAGACATCCCAAAGTATTCAGCAGAGTGGACTTGCCGGAACCGGAAGTACCCATGATCGTAACAAACTCTCCCTCGTAGATGGTAAAAGAGATGCCACGCAGGGCGTGGACGGTTTCATCGCCTACCTGGAAGTTCCGTTTTATATTTTGTAATTCGATTATCTTTTTCATGTGATTTATTCTTTCAATGTAAACGGAAGCATTACCTTTTATTACTTGTTCTTTTTCTTATTGCTTCCCGGAGGGCCTGGCATGAACGGACTTCTTTCACCTTCTCCGGCAGACGGTTCTTCCATTCCAGGCATAGCACCTTTCACTACCGTTTCTGTCACTACCGGTGTATTTTCAGTGATGCCACTCACAATCTCTGTCTTGCTGCCATCAGTAATACCTATTTTTACAGGATGGGCGGTAAAGGTATTGTTATCCAGTGTCCACACTTTATGACTGCTCTGGCAATCGTTTATCTTACGGCCTCCCACTATGTCCTTGTTGGGAGTAAAGCGCAAAGCCTTGTTGGGAACGGTCAACACATTATCCTTGGTCAATGTATAAATGGTAGCGTTGGCGGTAAGACGCGGTTTCAGTTTCAAATCGGGATTATCAGCTGTTATCACTACCTCATAAGTAACTACAGTGGTGCTGGTGGTTGTTGAAGAGCTGCTGCTCGTGCTGTTCGTGCTCCCCAAACGAATCTGTCTGACTACTCCTTCGAACACATCGTCGGGATAAGCATCCACGGTAAAGGTTACACGGCTCCTTCCTCCACCCCGGCAATATCGGCTTCATCCACATCGGCCACCACTTGCATCTTGGTCAAGTCGGCAGCGATGGTGAACAGTGTCGGAGTCTCGAAACCGGATGCTACGGTCTGTCCTTCTTCCACATCACGGCTGGTCACCACTCCATCAATGGGCGAGGTGATGGTTGCGTATGACAGGTTACGCTCAGCCTTTGCCAGAGCGCCTTGCTTTGCTCCAATGCACTTTGGCACGTTGGAAATTATAAACCGTTTCTTCATAATCCGTATCGCTGATTAATTGCTTCTCGTGCAGCTTACGGTTACGGTCGTATAATTTCTTCTGATAGTCGTACTCTGCCTTATTGCCGTCATAGGTGGCCTTTGCGACTGAAGTTCACTTTGCAATGTCACTTTATCCATCTCGGCTATCAATTCTCCTTTCTTTACCACGGAGTTGTAATCCACATAAATCTTATCAATGATACCGGATACCTGCGTACCCACTTCCACCTCTGTCACCGGCTCTATGGTTCCGGTAGCAGTGATGAAATTGCTGACATTGCCTTTCGTTACAGCTTCCGTTGCGAAATCGACCGTACTTTTCCCCTCCGGTCCGCCAAGCATCCAGAAACCGCCTGCCACGACCACTACGGCTACCGCTGTAGTGAGGATAATTTTCTTCTTTTCCATAATATAATATGTATAGCGTTATGATTATAATTTTATATCCTGACCTGCATAGAAGTTCAGTAAAGTCCGGTCCAGGATAGCCATATATTTGGCCTGGATACGTTGCTGCTGTGCACTGAGCAGGTTATTTTTCTCGGTAAGCAACTCTACGGTATTCTTCATTCCCAAATTGAACTGCTCGCTGACCATCTCGTAACTGGCCTGGCTACTTTTCAGTTTGCTTTCGGCCGCCGCATATTGCTCTTGAGCGTTAGTAGCGTCCAGCCACAGACTTTCTATATTCTTATAGAGTTCCTTTTGCTTGTTTATCAAATCGAGCAGACTACTGTCATATTGCAAGCGTGCCTTCTGTACGGCACTTTTATTCTGGCGGTTATCAAAAATCGGGATGTTTATGTTCACCCCTATCATATTGTTCCAGCCATACTTCATTTGTTTGCTCCAGCTATTGTCACTGGCACTGTTTGTCATACTCCCCGTAGATGCACTCAGACTGATGGTAGGGAGATAGCCGGCTTTAGCCACTGATATATCCAGTTTGGAATTCTCGATGCTCAACTTGCTGCTTTGGATTTCCGGACGTGATGCCAAAGCCTGCTGATAAACATCCTCCTGAGCAGGCAGCGGTTGCAAGACATGCTCATCGGCCAGTTCGGGAAGAACCAAATCCATTTCTTCCGTACCGTCCAGTTCCAACAACTGCTTCAACTGCAATTTATAGTCGCGCAAAGAACTTTCAGAGGTCACCAACTGATATTTGTCACTGCTTACCTGTGATTCCAGCTGCGCCAAATCGGCCTTCGAAATACTCCCTTCCTGAAAGAGCTCTTTGCCCCTGTCGTATGTGGCCTGGCTCACCTGTAAGGTATTCCGGTTAATCTTCACCGACTCGTCGGCATAAAGTATCTGGATGAAAATTTGTGCAATCTGCTCTTGCAGAGAGTTCTCCGTTTCGGTTACGGCAAGCCCTGCTATCTGCTGACTAGTTCTCCTCTGCTTGATCGTATTCAAGCGTTTGTTACCGTTCCACAAGGTCCACTGCGCGTTCAGACCATAGTTTCCATTATAAGTGGTTTTACTATCACTACTGATGATCTCCGTTCCGCTTACCGTGTTACTGGTTTCCTGATACGGACGGTTCGTCACATTCTGTCCTGTGCTGAACGACAGACTGGGAAAGAGGGCGGCTTTGGCGGTTTTCACGTCTACCGAGCTCTCTTCCAATGAGATTTTATCCTGCTGCAATTGGATATTTTCTCCAATGCATAGTCAATGCAGTCGTCCAGCGTCCATTTTTGGCTTCTTGGGCGGAAACCGAAGTAACCGCGGCCAAAATCATTGCGAATATACTACTCGTTGTCTCATCCTTTTACTATTTAATTTGTTGATACAAAAGTAGAGGACCGTGATATTTTTAGCAATAAATATAGATTTGCGGAAGATTTCTATGGACAAAAACTTGCTTTTTACCGATAAAGTGTTTTTCTTTGTAATTATTACAACTTTAAGATAAATTTATGAATGATTCTTTGTTAACACGCATCTGGATATTCTATCGCGACGGCTTTCGCGAGATGACCTTGGGACGTACCCTCTGGGCGATTATTCTTATCAAATTATTCATCATGTTCTTTATTCTGAAACTTTTCTTTTTCCCCTCCTTCCTTGGCGGCAAGACAACGGAAGAGAAACAACAGTATGTAGGTGAAGAGTTAATAGAACGGGCAAATCCATAAACATTTAAATAAATCAGAAAGTTATGTTTGAAAACATTGACACTTCGTTAATTGACTGGTCAAGAGCGCAGTTTGCTTTGACGGCCATGTATCACTGGCTTTTCGTGCCTCTCACTTTGGGATTGGCTGTGATAATGGGACTCATGGAGACCTTTTATGTGACAACAGGTAAGGAATTCTGGAAGAACACAGCCAAGTTCTGGATGAAACTGTTTGGAATCAATTTCGCCGTAGGTGTCGCCACCGGTCTGATTCTGGAATTTGAGTTCGGAACCAACTGGAGTAACTATTCCTGGTTTGTGGGAGATATTTTCGGAGCCCCACTGGCCATCGAAGGAATCCTGGCATTTTTTATGGAAGCCACTTTCATTGCCGTTATGTTCTTCGGCTGGAACAAAGTGAGCAAGCGTTTCCACCTGGCATCCACCTGGCTCACCGGACTGGGAGCAACGATCTCCGCCTGGTGGATTCTGGTCGCCAATGCTGGATGCAATATCCTGTAGGGATGGCTTTCAATCCCGAAACAGTAAGAAATGAAATGGTGGACTTTGCAGCTGTCGCCCTCTCTCCCATGGCTGTCGCCAAGTTCTTCCACACAGTGTTAAGCAGCTGGATACTGGGAGCCGTTTTTGTAGTAGGAATAAGTTGTTGGTATTTACTGCGCAACCGTCAGAAGGAGTTCGCTCTGAGCAGCATTAAGTTGCCGCCGCCGTAGGTCTGTTCGCTTCCCTCGTCACTGCATGGACGGGTGATATTTCGGGAGTACAGGTAGCCAAAGTGCAGCCTATGAAAATGGCCGCCGCCGAAGGATTACACGATGGTGGAAACGGAGTGCCCTTCACCATTGTAGGAGATTTGAAAATCCCCAAAATGCTTTCCATTCTTGCCACTCACGACATAGACGGCTATGTACCGGGTATCAACAATCTGCTGGAAGGTGGTTATCAGATGCCCGACGGTACAACGGCTTTATCGGCCGAAGAGAAAATTAAACGCGGACAGATTGCCATCGCCGCTCTGGATGCATTCCGCAAAGCGCATAAGGCAGGTGACGAAGCAAGCGCCGCCGTAGCTCGCAAGACATTGGACGAAAACGTGAAATATTTTGGTTACGGATATATCAAGGACCCCACCCATCTGGTTCCTAATGTGGAACTTACTTTCTGGTCATTCCGGATCATGGTGGGACTGGGAGGTTATTTCATCCTGTTCTTTATCATCGTATTGATTGCATCGAAAAAAGAGAAACTGGCCGATATGCGATGGCTGCAACGGGTGGCTTTGTGGACTATTCCGTTAGCTACATCGGTAGTCAGGCAGGCTGGGTGGTAGCGAGGTAGGGCGCCAGCATGGGCTATACAGGATATGCTGCCCGTAGGAGCAGCCATCTCCAAGTTACAGACAGGGTCTGTACAACTTACTTTCTTTATTTTCCTTCTGTTGTTCACCGTTCTGCTCTTTGCAGAAATAGGTATTATGCTGAAGCTATCAAGAAAGGGCCGGAGGGAATCAAGAATTGAGAACTAAGGTTTCTTCAGTTCTATCTTTCAATATTCAATTCTCCATTTTTAAATTAGAACATTATGGACTATATATTTTTACAAAATTATTGGTGGTTCCTGGTATCGTTACTGGGAGCTGTTGGTGTTCCTGCTCTTTGTACAGGGTGGTAATTCCTTATTGTTCACGCTGGGACGCAATGACGAAGAACGTGCCTTGCTGGTAAACTCCACAGGACGCAAGTGGGAGTTTACTTTTACCACTTAGTTACTTTCGGGGGCGCTTTCTTCGCTTCTTTCCCGCTGTTCTACAGTACCAGCTTCGGCGGTGCTTACTGGTTGTGGATGATTATTCTTTTCAGTTTCGTATTGCAGGCTGTCTCATACGAGTTCCAATCCAAGCTGGGCAATCTGCTGGGCAAACGCACTTACCAATGGTTTCTGGTTATAAATGGCATTGTGGGTCCGTTGTTGCTGGGAGGAGCCGTGGCTACTTTCTTTACCGGCTCCAATTTCCTGGTTAATAAAGGCAACATGGGCAATGAACTGATGCCTGTCATCAGCAGTTGGGCCAACGGATGGCACGGACTGGATGCGCTGACTAATCCTTGGAATCTGGTCTTGGGATTCGCCGTATTCTTCCTGGCCCGTCTTTTGGGTAATCTTTATTTTATCAATAACATCCGGGATAAAGACTTGATTCCCCGTTGCCGCCGTCAGCTTATAACCGATGCGATTCCTTTCCTTATCCTGTTTCTGGCTTTCGTTATCCGCACTTTATTAGCCGACGGTTTCGCTGTAAATCCCGAAACAAAGGAAATTTATATGGAACCTTACAAGTATTTCCTCAATCTGATGGATATACCCCTATTGCTGGTATTGTTCCTCATCGGAGTGGTCGGGGTTCTTTGGGGCATTGGAAAAGCTGTATTCAGCAAGACTGCCACCAATGGTATCTGGTTTGCCGGTCCCGGTGTCGTGCTCACTGTATTAGCTTTATTACTTTGCGCAGGATATAATAATACAGCTTACTACCCGTCTACAGCCGATTTACAAAGTTCGCTGACTTTGGCCAACAGTTGCTCCAGCGAGTTTACCCTACGCACCATGGCATACGTTTCCATTCTGGTACCTTTCGTTCTGGCCTATATCATTTATGCTTGGCGTGCCATAGACCGCAAGCCCATTACCGCAAAGGAACTGGAACAAGACGGACACGCTTATTAAAGAGTCTTAATGGATTATAGTGAAGGCATCCTGTTTTGCAAATAGCTGTAAACAGGATGCCTTTCTATGTTAAATAACATTGTTTCAACCTATAAAATGAAGAGAATATCTTGCAAATTTCCGAAATATCCGTACCTTTGCATTGTGTTTTTCATAGTATTAGATTTAAGGTTAACAAAGGTTGGAGCAAGGCGTTGCTCCTTTTTTTATATCTATAGGACACATAGCGTCCATAGTTGATTCATTTCCCATCTAGAAAGTTATTTTCGTTTAAACTCTTCATCTCAAAGAAATATTATGATACAAGTGATGCATACAGTTGCGGATTACGTGCATGATGCCAGATATAGGATGCCGGATAGACCTCTTCTTTATTTTTATCAAGGATTTCTTTCAGAATACTGCATTTGTTCTCGCCCGTCACCAGAAACAGGTATGCCGGGCTTCTATCAAAGGACGTCCCGTCATGCATATACGCACTGTTTTATTATAAGGATTGACGGACACCTCATACGGTTCCCCGGCGGTAAGAAGTTCCTGACGATCGGGGAAAATGGATGATGTATGCCCGTCCTCTCCTATCCCTAATAATACAAAATCAAAAACAGGCACACCGTCCATGGTCGGAACGGTGGTCTTGACTATGGAAGAATACTGTTTGGCTTCTTCTTCGGGAGTGCCCTCACCCACAATACGGTAGTAATGACTGGCAGGAATACCTACCTTGCCAAGCAGCAGACGATGGGCCAGGCCAAAGTTGTCTGATCATCGCCAGGTGGCACGCAACGCTCGTCCACCCAATAGAAATAAATACGGGGCCAAGGGGTATATGCGGCATATTCACGCTCCCAAACCTCAAAAAGTGTGGCAGGAGTAGTTCCTCCGGAAAGAGCAATGGTAAAAGGCCGTTCAGGCTCTTTATCCATCGCTTCCAATATATGAGTTATCAAGGCTTGCGACGCTTGTACAGGCGACGCATACAAGTTATGGTCAATCATCTTATTCACTATTTATTACTCAGAGTTTGCTGTTTAAATTTACTATTCACAGATGACGACTTACAATTTACAGTATAAATTGGAATGTGTCAGATTCTTGCACGGGTTTGTCCATTCGGCATGACTGCGGTTGATCAACACATCCGCTTCTTTCGGTCCCCATGTTCCTGCAGGATACCCATAAAGAGGAGTTTCGGGATGCTTCTTCCAATAATCCAGAATCTTGTCAAAGTAAGTCCAGCTCTCGTCCACGGCATCGGAACGGGTAAAAAGTGTAGGATCACCCGCCAGACTGTCTTCCAACAGGCGTACGTACGCATCCCCCGTTTCCTGATCGTGCTGGTCATAGCTGAAATCCATCTCCATGGTTCCCATATAGAAACCGGCACCAGGTTCTTTCATGGCTATGCGCTGAAGAATTCCCTCGTCGGGCTGAATACGGATAATCAGTTCCTCACCTTTATACAAGCCCTCCTTCATTTGAAACATCTGCATAGGGGCCGGTTTGAAATGAATCACAATTTCGGTCACCTTGGTAGGCATCTGCTTGCCGGTACGGATATAAAAAGGTACTCCCTGCCAACGCCAGTTGTCCACATACAGGCACATCGCCACGTAGGTATCCGTACGGGAATCAGGATGAACATTCTTTTCTTCACGATAACCGATACGGTCGTCACCGGCAATATATTGTCCGCGGACAACGTTATCACGGATATACTCATCAGTCAGCGGACGAAGGGACTGATAGACTTTGATCACCTCGTTACGAAAACCATTCTTGTCAAACTTGGCAGGCGGTTCCATGGCAGTAATGGCAAGCAACTGCATCAGGTGGTTCTGTACCATATCACGCAGAGCTCCCGCTCCGTCATAATACCCTCCGCGAGTACCTATACCCATATTTTCCACCGCAGTGATTTCCACATGATCTATATAGTTACGGTTCCATATCGGTTCGTAAATGGTACTTCCAAAACGGGTCACCATAATATTCTGTACCGTTTCCTTGCCTAGGAAATGATCGATACGGTAAATATCCTCTTCTTTAAAATAAGCGGCATAGATCTTATTCAGTTTCTGAGCAGAAGCAAGGTCGTATCCAAAAGGCTTCTCGACAATGATACGCTTTAATCCGGGCTTTTTCAGCAAGCCCGCATCATGCAGATATTTCGGAATCAGTTCATAAAGCAATGGCGGAGTGGCCAGGTAGAATAAATAATTCCCATTATTCTCATATTGAGGTGAAAGCTCCTTCAGACGGTCATTCAGCAGAGAATAAGTGGTTTCGTCCGCCGGGTCCATGGACTGATAATGGACAGTAGAGAGAAAATCGTCCAATGTTTCCATCTCTTCTTTTGTAAGAGAACCGGACTTTATCAGTTCTTCTTTCAGATAAGCACGATAGGTTTCGTCCGTATATGCAGTACGGGCACAGCCGATAATGGCAAAATGCTCGGGGAAGCGTTTCCCGTTATGTATCTTTATCAGGGCAGGCATCAGTTTGCGCCGGGTTAAATCACCGGATGCACCGAAGATGACCAAAAATAAACTATGTGGTAAACTCATGATTCTTTCTTTTAAAAATGAATGTATAATGCTTTGTGTTGCGACGTATCAATAGTTGTCTTCCCAATGTTCGTGGAAAAATTCCCCCCGTGGACTGTCCACACGCTCGAAGGTATGAGCTCCGAAATAATCACGCATCGCCTGGATCATATTGGCCGGGGAATGGTTGGTGGTCAGACCCAGAAAATAATTCAACGCTGCGGAAAGTACAGGTACGGGCAATCCTTCTTTCAACATGACACCGATGTATTTCTTCCACGCGGGCAGGGCTTCCGTTACTTCCCGTCCGAAATGCTCGTCCAGCAACAGATGCGACAATCCCGGCGCACGGCGATAGGCCTCGGCAATGTCGTTCAAGAAAGCGGAACGGATAATGCATCCGGCACGCCACAACAGGGCGATGGTGGAAAGATTCAATTTCCAGCCATATTGTTCACTGGCAGTGCGCATCAGAGCAAACCCTTGCGCATAACCTATCAGACGGGCGGCATACAAGGTACTCTCCAATCCGGCCACCGTATCCTGATAATTATATACCGGATGATTCTCCACATGCATATAATGCTGGGACATCAGCACACGCAAGTTCTTCTCCGCCGACAGATTACGGGCAAAAACAGCCTCGGCAATCACGTCCAGCGGCGTATTGAGTTGCAGAGAGTTAATGACACTCCAACGACCCGTTCCTTTTTGTCCGGCAGCATCCAGAATGTTGTCGAGCAAATAACCGCCTCCTTGTTCTTTATGACGCAGAATGGCTGAAGTAATCTCTATCAGGTAACTGTGCAGGTGTCCTTTGTTCCATTGTTCAAAAATATCCGCCATCTGTTCGTTCTTCAATGCCAGCAGATGCTTCATGGCGAAATAAGTTTCAGCTATCAACTGCATATCCCCATATTCTATGCCATTGTGCACCATCTTCACATAGTGGCCTGCCCCACCGGGCCCCACCCATTCGCAACACGGAGTGCCGTCCTCGGCTTTTGCCGCAATACTTTTCAGCATCGGCTGAATGACCGGCCATGCCTCTTGCGCACCACCAGGCATGATAGACGCTCCATGCAGAGCACCCTCCTCACCTCCTGAGATACCGCAACCTACAAAGTACATTCCTTATCATAAAGTTCCTTCACACGACGTTCCGTATCTTCATAATAAGAGTTCCCTCCATCAATGAGGATATCGCCCTTATCCAGTAAAGGAAGCAGCTTACCCATCAGTTCATCGACAGCCGGACCTGCCTGTACCATCAAGAGGATGACACGCGAGCTTTCAGCGCTTCGACAAAATCCGTCAGTTCATTACTGCCTATGATACCTTTTCCTTTGGCACGGTTTGCTATAAAGTTATCTACTACATTTTCTTCTTTTCCGGGAACGGTACGGTTCATACTACGACCTTCCATCCCTTGTCAGCGAGATTCAGAGCAAGGTTCTGCCCCATCACGCCTAATCCGATTAATCCTATATCTGTCCATTTCCATAAATTGTTCTTTTATATTTAACAATTTAATAGGTAATTTGTTCAATAATTCTATCTTTGCAATTTGAACAATAGCACATTATCATGAAGAGGTTAAAAATCGGCTTATTAGCCGGATTATCATCGCCATCGCATTGGGTATAGGATTCGGAAACGTTCTTCCCGGCGAACTGGTGAGAGTATTTGTGACTTTCAACGGGATCTTCAGCGAGTTCCTGGGTTTCATCATTCCGTTGATTATTCTCGGGCTGGTCACTCCCGCCATTGCCGATATCGGCAAGGAGGCGGGAAAGATGCTGGTAATCACAACGTTGGTGGCATACGGCGCCACTTTGTTCTCCGGATTCCTGTCTTATTTCACCGGAGTGACTTTATTCCCTTCCATGATTGCTCCGGGAGCGCCGATAGAACAAATCAGTGAAGCGCATGACATTTCTCCGTTCTTCACCGTAGGCATTCCTCCGGTGATGAATGTGATGACTTCCTTGATCCTGGCCTTCACGCTAGGTCTGGGCATCGCACATCTGGATAGTACAGCGCTGAAAAACGTATGTAACGATTTCAAAGAAATCATAGTCAAGACCATCCAGACGGTGATTCTGCCCCTGCTGCCTATCTATATATTCGGTATATTCCTGAATATGACTCATTCCGGACAGGTATATAACATTCTGATGGTATTCATTAAAATTATCGGAGTAATTTTCCTGCTTCACATCTTCCTGCTGGTTTTTCAATATACCATTGCAGCGCTGTTTGTGCACCGGAACCCGTTCAAACTACTGGGAAAGATGATGCCTGCCTATTTCACAGCATTGGGCACACAGTCATCGGCGGCCACCATTCCGGTGACTTTGCGGCAGACCATCAAGAATGGGGTTACGGAGGATATAGCCGGATTTGTCATTCCGCTATGCGCCACAATTCATCTGTCGGGAAGCACACTGAAGATTGTCGCTTGCGCACTGGCACTGATGATTATGCAAGGAATGCCTTTTGATTTCCCCATGTTTGCAGGATTTATCTTTATGCTGGGAATTACAATGGTAGCCGCACCTGGAGTACCGGGAGGAGCCATCATGGCTGCATTGGGGATCCTGTCTTCCATGCTGGGATTCGGAGAAAGTGAACAGGCTTTGATGATAGCACTTTACATTGCCATGGATAGTTTCGGCACTGCTTGCAATGTGACGGGCGATGGGGCTATCGCATTGATTATTGATAAGTTTTTTCGGGAAGAAAAACCACCGGTCTATACAATAGAAAAAGCATTATCGAACTAAATAAGGCCAGAAAGAAAAAGATATTTTTAGAAACAGGGCAGTAACAAGTTGACATTTTTTTCATTATCTTTGTTTCTATAAAATAGAGAAAGGAGAAAAATCATGCGAAGAACCGAAATTGTAGATATGATACGCAGTATCCTCCACAAAGTAGCACCAAATGCCCAAATCATACTTTATGGATCGGAAGCTCGCGGAGAGGCTCGCCCAGACAGTGATATCGATCTGCTTATTCTTGTAGATGAGCCACAGCTTACTCCAGAATACGAGCAGGAAATTATCCGTCCGCTTTATGAACTGGAAGTAAAATCGGGAGTTATTATCAGCAATGATTATGCTGCGCAGATTATGGGAGAACCGTCCCTTTCAGACTCCGTTTTCGCTGAACGTAATGAATGAAGGATAGTGTTATGAAGCAGGAACTATCCCCCGAGCACCGCGTTGCCTTGATTCAATACCGTTTTGAACGAGCGTATAAGACTTTGGAAGAAGCTGACTATATGCGTGTGGGAAATTATTTTAACGCCGCCATCAACCGCCTTTATTATGCCTGCTTTTATGCAGCCACCGGTTTGTTAATAGCTAAGGGAATCGAGGCAGGCACCCACAATGGAGTAAAAACAATGTTGTCCTATCACTTTGTGCGCACAGGAGTACTGAGTCTGGAACATGGCAGCACATTCAGCAACTTGTTTGACAAACGGCACAGTGGAGACTACGAAGACTTTGCCTATTGCGATGCCGCATTGGTAGATTATCTCAGACCACGTGCCGAAGCTTTCATCAAATCGGTAGAAAGTCTGGCTCAAGAATAAATTGATCGCTCCCAAACAAAAACAAACATATTCTTTCTGCCCTTCTATCGTCTTCATCCTGCCATTACGCTATCTCCAAGAGGAGGTAACGCAATGCAGAATAACAAACAAAAAAGGAAAACATGAGCTAGAATACAGGCATCTGCCAAATGAATCCCACTGACACACGATGGTACTGAAATTGTCCTCACCCAATGCCTTCGCACGATCGGTATATTTATAGGAACGCCCCACGTATGCCAGGAAGAAGTGCAGATTGCTCTCCATCGGATAAAATTCTATTCCTCCTGCATATCCCCATGCCGTGCGATATTTACCTTTTTCCACTTCATCGCTTGCCTTATAAACGGAAGCCGTTTCATACATTCCTTTTGCAAACAAGTTCCACTTCGGGGCAAAACGATAATTCACATGCAACACATAGGACATATATTCGGCATTAAAAGCATTGTGTGCCTGATTATCAGTTCCTACTATACTAGTTATAATCCCTTTACGGTCTACCCCTTCATGAGAATACATCCAGTCAAAATAGGCGTGCCATTTAGGGCTGAAATTAAACTCATTACCCAAAGCATAATAATACATCTTCTCGCCTTTCGTTTCGTTCATGACAGAGGCAGACCAACGGGTTTTGAAAACATCCAGAAAATTACCATTCCAGTTCAAGGTATAAACCAACGGCAGTTTGGTACGTTCCAAATCCCCGTACATCTCCTCGGACGGCCCGTTCAGACTGTTCAATACCTGAAATTGTATCTGCTGATAAGGATTATAGTTGTATGCCACATTCAAACCGGTCATGAAGTTACTCATGTGCTCTATCATGTCACTATATTCGTAAATATCAATCGGATTCAAATCAAATTCTATACCACCATACGAGGCACATTGCTTTCCGGCAAAAAATGAGAACTTATTTAATTTGATGCTACTCCCGCCCAATCTATGCTGGTAGGTACATTATCTATATTGCCGGAACCATCGTTACCCCGATTCAGACGCTGACGGTAACGATAGCTCAACCAGTCATTGATATCTCCCTTCATCTCGATACGGAGTTGCTTCATTTCGAATGCGCCCCGATCAAATCCGGAGTCGTTCCATTTCATATTGAAATCACCGTGCATATTAAGATAGAGATTGAACTTGTCCGTTTTCTTCTTGATACCGGTGACTTCTTCAAACAGGCTTTTGTCACCGGCCATGAAATCACTTCCGGAAGATTGGGCATATAAAGGGTAAGTGCCTGAGACAGCAAGGGCTGTCAGGCATACTAACATTATTCTTTTCATAAGTCAAAGTTTTAGGTTGTAATGTATTCTCTTTTTCTTTTATGCGCACAAAAGAAAAAGAGATAAAAA
>ENA-OQJH01000897-OQJH01000897.1-human-gut-metagenome-genome-assembly--contig:-NODE-897-length-14305-cov-1.734800_pt1 | contig 14305 bp, 13 predicted proteins | sample MGYA00242597_ERZ504763 | MGnify/ENA primary metagenome ERZ504763 (study PRJEB26092, sample SAMD00036359) | human gut metagenome | host: Homo sapiens | study: EMG produced TPA metagenomics assembly of... | reverse complement strand
CCATTGGCGAATACAAAGGTTATCTGGCACCGAATGCTAATACCCCAAAGAATCTGTATGACGGAATTATTGGAAGCAATAATACTTTTATGACCTCACAACGGCGGGATATGATTTACCAAGCCGAGTTCGGTGACACTGGACTTAGGGAAGAAGTTTAAGCTCAGCCGTATGATTGTCTATGGAAGAAGAAATGGAACTGATTATTCATCTATATTTGACGGTCTGTATCCGAAAGAAATAGAAATTTGGGGACGAAATGATAATAATGTAACCAAGTTTGATCCGGAAATGATGAAGGATGGGTACGGTTATATCAAGGAGTATTGCCCAGAGCCGACGGTTCTGTTATTCCGGCGGCTATTGTCCCGTTAACTGATGCTGATAAGGAACTGGCAAGAGACGGCAATGAACTCGAATTTTCCGTAGATCTGGATGCATATAGATATGTGACGTTTGTTTGTATCAAGAATTATAATGTAGGAACATCTCGTATCAATGTGGCAGAACTTACTTTCTTTGGAACACCGGAGGATAAAATAATACAGTAATCGCTATATAAAAGACAAATATTATGAAGAAATTTATATTTATATCAGTCAGCATCTTGATATTTTGTTCCATTATATCTTGCGAGTCAATGGATGCGACTTATAAGGACTTTGTTAAGGATGGTCCAATCATGTATCTTACACGATTATCGAAAGATTCAATAACCGTGCGTAATGGGTGGGAAAGAGTGTTGATTTCATTTCCGATAGTGAAAGACGGGAGATCTACAAAGATTGCTCTTGCATTGAATCAAAGTGATACTGTCAGATATGAGTTGGCCAAAAATAAGAGGACGGATATTCTTTTAGAGAATATGCGGGAGGGGTCTATCTATTTTTCCGCCTGGCTGGAAGATGATGAGTTGAATAAATCATTGGCTACAGACTTTACAGGAACCATTTATGGGACACAGTACCAGAGCTATCTGTTAAATCGTTCCATTGTTTCTAAGAGTATGCAGAGTGGTAATCTGGTCATCAAATATTCCATGTTGCTGGACAGCACATTAGTGGCATCCAGGCTAACTTGGAACAAGGGAGGAGAAGAAACAACAAAAATTTCTTATTATAATAAGGAAGGACAGGACGTTTTAGAAGATTTTACAGGCGATTCTTTTATAATGGAAACCTTGTATGCTCCGCAGGAAACGTATTGGATAAAATCTGGTCGAAACCTGTTAAATATACGAAGTAGCCTGAGTGGTCGGCCTGATTGTATTTTAAGGATGAGAAGGTGTGTCAAAAGTAACTAAGCTCTCCTCCTTCAAGAAGGGAATTTAGTTACTTTTGACATACCCCCTTATTCTCCAAATGATAAACATGCATATATGAAAATGATACATTATAAAATCATAATTCTATTATTGCTGGCATGGAGTCCTTGGGATTTGGTTTTACCTTGTCCCTCTATTTGTACGTCTGCCTTGCAGAATGATGATTTTGATATTCTAATGAAGAAGATTCGGGATGGGGTTGCAGAAAATCCGAATATTGATAAAGCTCTGGAACTGTATGATGACGTCCAAGGATGTTTTATAGATATAGATTATGCCCGCCGGATCGTACTAGCTGGATGCCACTTATTCATGTGGATCGGTTGTATGACTTTGTATTTGCTTATACTCATCCAAAGAATTCCTATTATCAGAATGAAGATTTGTATCATAAGATAGTAAAGGGCTTGGAGTATTGGCATCATCGTAATCCACATTGTAATAACTGGTGGTATAATCAGATTGCCGAGCCGCAGAAACTCGGTATTCTGCTTATTCAGATGCGTGTTGGTAAAAGGCAGATTCCGGAAGTATTGGAGACAAAGGTCTTGCAACGTATGCGGAAGGACGGCGGACATCCTGCCAGATGGACTGGAGCCAACCGGACGGATATTGCTTTACATTGGATTTATAGAGCTTGCCTTCAGAAGAATGATGTTGACTTGAAAACGGCTGTTGAGAATGTTTATAGTCCTCTATCATATACTGTGAAAGAAGGATTTCAGCATGACAACAGCTATTTTCAGCATGGCGTGCAGCTTTATATCGGTGGTTATGGAGACGAAATACTGAAAGGAGTAACACAGGTAGCTCTATATACTAAAGGAACGAAATATGCATTGGATGATGAGAGAATACAATTTCTGAGGCATTTTATGTGCGGCACTTATTATCAGGTTATACGTGGACAATACATGCTTTTCGATGTATTGGGAAGAGGAGTGAGCCGTAATAATGCTACCCAAAAGAGTCATGCCGCCTTGTTTGCCAAACGAATGCTGGAGCTCGCCCCGGCACATATTGATGAATACAATGCGATTATAGCCAGATTGGAAGGCAAGAAGTCCGCCAACTATGGAATAAAGCCGTTACACACTCATTATTTCAGAGGAGACTATGCTCTTCATGTCCGTCCCCACTATACATTTGACGTTCGTATGGTTTCCAATCGTACCATGCGATGCGAATATGGGAATGGTGAAAATCTGAAAACCTATTTTATGTCCGACGGATGTACAAACATCGTGACCGAAGGGGACGAGTACGCCCGCATCTTTCCGGTATGGAACTGGAATCGTATTCCTGGAGTGACTGCTCCTCAACTGGATACCATTCCACGAACTGTAATTGATTGGCAAACGAAGGGAACTTCCGTATTTGCAGGAGGAGTCTCTGATAGTCTTTATGGCGTATCTGTTTATTCATATCTTGATACCTATGCTGATATAAATACCGCAGCTAAAAAGTCCTGGTTCTTTCGATGATGAAATCATTTGTTTGGGAGCGGGGGTTAATTCGACAGCCGGTGTACCGGTATGTACTACTATCAATCAATGTTTGCTTTCGAAAAAGGAGGTCATATTGTCACAAAGTAAGAAGCAGTCGATGGTGAAAGAAGGAGATTTCGTCTATGATTCTCCCGAATGGGTATTGCACAATGGAATTGGTTATGTCTTTCCCGCCGGCGGAAATCTCTTTTTGAGCAAGAAGATACAGACGGGATCGTGGTACAGCATTAATCATACTGAATCTAAAATGAGCAGCAGCAAGAGGTCTTTACTTTGGGATTTAATCATGGTTGTAATCCTCGGAATGCTACCTATGCCTATATCGTGGTGCCTGGGATTCATTCTGCCCGCAAGATGAATAACTACAGGAAGAGTCCCGTCGAAATTCTGGCGAATACGGATTCTATGCAGATAGTGAGGCATACGAAATTGGGAATATGGCAAATGGTATTTTATAAAGAGGGTACATTCCGTAACGGAGAGCTTTCTGTAAGTGTGGATAAAGCCTGTGCATTGATGATTAAGGATGGACACAGTGGTAATGCCGAACTGCATATTGCTGATCCTGGGCAGACACAATCTTGTATTAAAGTTGAATTGCTGATTCCTGAAATATCCAGCGAGCGAAAGACTGTTTTATGTGATTTTAGAAATACCGGTATCTATGCCGGTGCATCCAAAGCATATAAATTAAAAAATATATTATGAAGAAATTACTTTTGATTCTTTTTCTAAGCATAGCTTATTTATGCACGACACATGCACAATCGTTTACTAAACTCGAAGTGAAGCAATCGATGCGTAGGGTAGCCGATTGGCAGATCGGTCATTACAACAGAGCTGTTTATGGTGATCTCAACTGGGTGAATGCCACCTTTTTCCTGGGACTTGCTTATTGGGCAGAGATCGCCGAGAAGGACGATCAGGATGACTTCTATTATAAATGGCTGACCCGCCTGGGAAGTCGTAACTATTGGCAGGTAGATAAACGGATGTATCATGCAGATGATATTTGTATTGCTCAAACCTATCTGTATCTGTACGAAAAGTACAAGCAAAAGGACATGATTGTTCCTACTCTGGCGCGTACGGAGTGGGTGGTCGCCAATCCTCCTTCGGGTTCGTTTCAGTTGACTTACGGAGATGCCACGACATTAGAACACTGGACTTGGTGTGATGCTCTTTTCATGGCACCCCCCGTTTATCTGAAACTCTATAATATCACTGGTGATAAGAAATTCATTCGCTTTATGGATAAAGAGTACAAAGCGACTTACGAGTTCCTGTTCGATAAAGAAGAAAATCTCTTCTACCGTGACCACCGTTATTTTGATATGAAAGAGAGTAATGGTGCCAAAGTCTTTTGGGGACGGGGCAATGGCTGGGTGCTTGGCGGACTGGTAGAAATGCTACGTGAACTGCCTGCCAAGAGCAAATATCGTCCGTTCTATCAGGAACTGTTTCAGAAACTCTGTTACCGCATCGCTAATTTACAGAGCAGCGACGGGTTCTGGCGTGCAAGTCTGCTCGATCCGGACGCTTATCCATCACCAGAAACAAGCTGTAGCGGTTTCTTCGTATATGCCCTTGCCTATGGACTGAACGAGGGACTTTTACCAAAGGAAAAGTTCCTGCCTGTAGTAGAGAAAGGATGGAAAGCACTGCTTTCTGCGGTAGAAGAAGACGGTAAACTAGGATATGTACAACCTATCGGTGCCGACCCAAAGAAAGTGACCCGCAATATGACAGAAGTATACGGACCGGGTGCTTTCCTGCTTGCCGGAACGGAAATGTATCGTATGGCAGAAGACGCTCCGAAACAGAATGCTACTATCCGCAGAACCGTATTCAGGAAATTGCAGCTATGCTTCCCGATCGACCGCAGGGGATAGGAACGTCTTATAAGGACAGGACTTCTGGAATAAGATAAAAGAGAGTGACGACGCTAAACAACTTCTGGAAAAGGAAGCTCCTGCTTTGTTAAAGCAGGGGATGCCCCCTTTTGTCGATTCACTGTACCTGCATTTGAATAAGACGAACGTTCGTTTGCCTGGAGAGAATATGATGAATGCCCGTTATCAATATCTGTACAGGCTGACTTTGGCTGAATGCTTGAAAATAAGAGGCGTTATGTCCCTGCCATCGAAAAAGCTCTGGTGGCTCTTTGCAGTCAGAAGCCTTGGTCTATTCCTGCCCACGACCGCGGTCTGAAGAATTATAAAGGAACGGATTATTATGTAGACTTGGTGGTTGCTACTGCCGGAAACGGTATTGCTCAGTGTGTTACCATGCTGGACGATCGTCTGTCGCCGGAGGTAAGGGCACGGGTGCAGTGTGCTTTCCGTGAGAAGGTTTTCCGTCCGGTCTACCGTTGTCTGGAAGAGACAAAACCATTTTGGTGGTTCACCGCTACCAATAACTGGAACTCTGTGTGTCTGGCGGGTGTTACCGGTGCGGCTCTTGCCTTGTTGCCCGATAAGGAGGAACGTGCTTACTTTGTTGCGGCAGCCGAAAAGTATAACGTGTATGGAATGAAGGGGTACGCTGACGACGGCTACTGTAGTGAAGGTGTAGGTTATTATAATTATGGTTTCTGTGCCTACATTCTGTTGCGTGAAGAAGTATACCGGGCAACGCAGGGAAAGATCGACTTCTTTCAGACTCCCAAGTTTGTCCGTATCGCCCGGTATGGGAAGAAGATACAGATGAATGAAGGAGTGTGCCCCGCCTATTCGGATTGTCGCATCGGGTTGTCGCCGGACAAGTTTATTCTCAGTTACTGCGACCGGGCGCTGGGTATTACTTCTGCAGAAGAACAGCCTGTTTTACCCAAAGGAAACAACTTGTCCCTTTACCTTCTCGAACTTTTCACAAGTCAGGTTGCAAAGGTTGGAATGACAGACGGAATCCGTCAGGTATTGCAGGAAGAGTCGGATGCTTTGCGCGCTTATTATGAGCAGGCAGGTATTTTGATTGCTCGTCCTGCCGGTGGAACTTCCTGTCGTCTGGCCATATCAGCCAAGGGCGGAACCAATGCGGAGAATCATAACCACAATGATGTCGGTTCTTATGCCGTAGCTTTGGGAAGTGAAACGATGGTTGGCGATCAGGGTGGTCCGAACTCCTATCCCGGTGATTACTTTAACGGAGACGCTCCTCAGAAATATAAGATAAAAGGATCATTCGGTCATCCGGTTCCTGTAGTAGACGGACGAACACAGTCCTCGGGTGGCAAAGCGAAAGGCGTTGTGCTACAGAAAGAATTTACGAACGAAAAAGATGTATTCAGTATTGACTATACCTCTGCCTATTCCACCCCCAATTTGGATAAGCTCATTCGTACTTTCGTTTACGACCGCCAGGGTGAAGGCAACTTTACAGTTGGCGATGAATTTACAGCGAAAACACCGATCCGATTCGAAACAGCCATAACGACACGAGCCGACTGGAAAATCCTGGACGATACACATCTTCTGCTGGCTACTGATTCCGAACAGATGATTGTAGCTATTGAGGCATCCGGTAAAGTGGCGTTTACTTCCGAAACGATTGAAGTGAACTCTCCGGCATATACACGTATCGGGATTGCATTGAAAAATCAGTCGAAGGAAGGATATATCCGATTGAAGATGTACACAAAATAAGTCTGTGTATTAGATATATGAAGTATTTATAGGGCATATATGCCCAGCGTGCAGGACATATATGTCCAACGTGCAGGAGATAGTTACCCTGCACATTGGCTATATATGTCCTGCAATCAGATTATAGTTGCCCTGCAAACGGGGGAAGAAGATACTATCTTTATCTTCTTGTTTTTATTCTTGCTACTTTCGCTTAAACTGTCTATTTTTGAGGCTGCATTTCCATACTTGAATACGAGTACCTCATTATTAATAGAATAAAACAATGAAAAACAGGTTTCTGATCATATGCACAGTTTTGTTTCTCTCCTCTTGTTTGGCGTATGGACAAGAGCAAGCATCTGTAACAAAAGACTTTTCTGAAAATAAACAAGGTTGTATTCAGCATCCCTGGCAAGGCAAGAAAGTAGGATACATCGGAGATTCCATCACAGACCCGAATTGCTACGCTGATAATATAAAGAAGTACTGGGACTTTCTGAAAGAATGGCTGGGGATCACTCCTTTTGTTTACGGCATTAGTGGAAGGCAGTGGGATGATGTACCCCGTCAGGCGGAAAAGCTGAAGAAAGAACATGGCGGAGAAGTCGATGCTATCCTGGTTTTTATGGGGACAAACGATTATAATAGTAGTGTGCCTATCGGTGAGTGGTTTACGGAACAAGAAGAGCAAGTGCTGTCTGCTCACGGTGAGATGAAGAAGATGGTGACGCGGAAAAGCGTACGCCTGTCATGACTCAAGACACTTATAGAGGTCGTATTAATATAGGAATCACTCAACTGAAGAAACTTTTCCCGGATAAGCAGATCGTTCTGCTGACTCCTTTGCATCGTTCGTTGGCTAACTTCGGCGATAAGAATGTCCAGCCGGATGAAAGCTATCAGAATGGTTGCGGAGAATATATAGATGCTTATGTGCAGGCTATTAAGGAGGCAGGAAATATATGGGGAATACCTGTCATAGACTTTAATGCAGTGACAGGTATGAATCCGATGGTTGAAGAACAGCTTATTTATTTCTATGATGCCGGCTATGACCGTTTGCATCCCGACACCAAAGGCAGGAGCGTATGGCACGCACTTTGATGTATCAGTTACTTGCACTGCCTGTCGCTTTTTAATTATTCAAATATCCGCAGGACTTGACAAAGGCATTTTTTTGTTGTATATTTGCAGGAGTCATACAGGCAATAAAGTAACAACCCATTAAAAAATGAAACGAAATGCACCTTATCAATCATCTTAACCGAACCGAAAAAAATAGTGTAACATTATAACAAAACACAAAGGGGATCATATGCAAATCAGCATCTATGTGAACCGGTGATAAGCTTGAGGCTGCAACTTTTTATACGGTTTGCAGCCTTTTTTGTTGCATAAATCAAGAAATACGTGCTTAAAAGGTGTATTGGAGTTTATAATAAATGGGGAGACCGTTTATAATAAACGATGCAACTATTTATTATAAACTCAACTGCGATTTTAGTATTGATGGTAAAAAGTTTTCTATATGTCAGAAGAACCCGTAGAGAGTTCTCTTTTATTTGACTTAGCAGACTGCGAATTATCGTAACATGACAATCTTTTACTTTATTGCCCGATTTACCCCCTATATCTGCCCGATTTACCTCCCGTCTCATTGCGTTCTTCTCCCTATTTTTGTGCATTAAATATTCTTATTTTTATCAATGATGAAAGATGCTGCATGATATGCACGACGGAGATGGAAAGTGCGTGGCTGTTCTGCGGGATGTTGTTTTGAAGAAAAATAGTACAATATTCCATGCTTGTTGTACTATTCTCCATAGGAATATAGATAGTTAATCGTAAATTTGTAATTTAATTGTGCCTTATACTTTTTATAAGCATTTATAGAAGAATATCATGAAATACTGGATGTTATTGTTTGCCCTTTTGTGGGTATCTTACGGAACGGGCATGGCCCGGAAAACGGAAAAGTAGTAAATAACGGAATTCCTGGTTTGACGACAGGGGAGAGATAGTCAATGCCCACGGTGCCTGCATTGTGGAAGAGAATGGCAGATATTATCTTTTCGGGGAATATAAGTCGGACAAGAGCAATGCTTTTCCGGGTTTCAGTTGTTATTCATCTGATGATTTGGTGAACTGGAAGTTCGAACGTGTTGTACTGCCGATGCAGTCAAGCGGAATTCTTGGCCCTGATCGTGTAGGCGAGCGTGTGAAAGTCATGAAATGCCCTTCTACCGGCGAGTATGTGATGTATATGCATGCAGACGATATGAACTATAAAGATCCCCATATCGGTTATGCTACCTGTAGCACTATAGCAGGTGAATATAACTTCACGGACCTCTGTTGTATGAAGGTAAGCCTATTCGCCGCTGGGATATGGGGACTTATCAGGACACGGACGGTACCGGATATCTGCTGTTGCACGGAGGAATTGTCTATCGTTTGAGTAAGGACTACCGTACGGCAGAGGAAAAAGTGGTATCGGGAGTAGGTGGTTCTCACGGAGAGTCTCCGGCAATGTTTAAAAAGGACGGCACGTATTTCTTCTTGTTCTCCAATCTGACCAGTTGGGAGAAGAATGATAATTTCTACTTACAGCCCCTTCCGTCAAAGGGCCGTGGACCAGACAAGGTTTGTTTGCTCCCGAAGGAAGCCTGACCTATAATTCACAGACCACTTTTGTGTTTCCTTTAAAGTGTGGTGAAGATACGATTCCTATGTTTATGGGCGATCGCTGGTCTTATCCGCATCAGGCTTCGGCTGCCACCTATGTGTGGATGCCTATGCAGGTGGATGGAACAAAGCTTTCTATTCCGGAATACTGGCCTTCCTGGGACGTTGATAAGTTGAAACCCGTAAATCCTCTGCGCAAAGGAAAAACCGTCGATTTAAAGAAGATAACGTTCAGTAAAGAAGCTGACTGGAAAGTGGAGGAAGGAAGAATATCTTCCAATGTAAAAGGAAGTACGCTGAGCATTCCTTTCACTGGCTCTTGTGTGGCTGTTATGGGCGAAACGAACTGTCATAGCGGATATGCGCGTATGAATATCCTTGATAAGAAAGGGGAGAAAATATATTCTTCACTGGTCGATTTCTATAGTAAGGCGAATGATCATGCAACGCGTTTTAAGACTCCCCAATTGCTGAAGGGGAATATACGCTGGTGATTGAAGTTACGGGCATCAGCCCCACATGGACTGATAAAACGAAGAGAATCTATGGCAGCGACGATTGCTTTGTGACCATTACTGATATTGTAAAACTGTAATATTTATGAGAAATAGAATTTTATTTTCTTTCCTTGCTTGGGTAGCAGTGATCGTGTCCGTTCAGGGTAAACAAAAAGATTTTGTTTTGCAGTCCGGTCGGCCGGTTGCGATAGCTTGCAGCGGTTCGGAAGCACCGGTGGTGCGTACTTCGCTGGACTTGTTGTCCCGTGACCTTCAGACTGTATTGTCGCAACTGCCCATATAGACATAAACACCGGAAACATCCTGGTAGGAACGATCGGACAGAGCAAGCTGATTGAGCAGGCAGGCATCGATATTTCCGCATTAAAAAACAAAAAGCAGGCTTTCATGCTCGCCGTCTCAGAAGATGGAAAGCTAGTAGTAGCCGGCAGCGACAGTCACGGTACAGCCTACGGCATACTTGAAATATCCCGTCTGCTGGGCGTTTCCCCTTGGGAATGGTGGGCAGATGTGACTCCGGAGAAGAAAGAGACATTTCGTCTTTCGGGCAAGTTTAGAGAGTTGCAGTCTCCTTCTGTGGAGTATCGGGGCATCTTTATTAATGATGAAGATTGGGGACTGATGCCTTGGAGTAACAAGACTTACGAACCGTCGGATGTGAAAGGAGAAATCGGGCCGCGTACCAACGAACGTATTTTTGAATTGCTGCTTCGTTTGCGGGCCAATACCTACTGGCCTGCTATGCATGAGTGTACCTTGCCTTTCTTTCTGACGAAGGCAATCGGGAAGCAGCGAAAAAGTATGGCATCTTTATGGGAGCTTCCCACTGCGAACCAATGGCGTGCAATGCTGCCGGAGAATGGAAAATACGTGGAAAAGGAGCATACGATTACGTGAATAACAGTCCGGCCGTTTATCAGTTTTGGGAAATCGTGTGAAAGAAGTTGCCGGACAAGAGATACTTACACGCTGGGTATGCGTGGCGTTCACGATGGAAAGATGCAGGGAGCCAAGACGGTAGAAGAACAGAAAGCCGTCCTGAACCGGGTATTTGTTGACCAGCGCGGCTTGCTCGAAAAGTACGTGAATAAAGACGTAACACAAGTGCCGCAGGTCTTATTCCTTATAAGGAAGTGCTCGATATTTATCATGCGGGACTGCAAGTGCCGAAGACGTGACCTTGATGTGGTGTGATGATAACTACGGCTATATCCGTCATTTCCCCACTGCCGAAGAGCGTGCCCGTAAAGGCGGCAACGGAGTCTATTATCATGTTTCCTACTGGGGACGCCCGCACGATCATTTATGGTTGAGCACCATGAGTCCATCGCTCATTTATCAACAGATGAAGCAGGCTTACGATCAGGGAATACAGAAAATGTGGATACTGAACGTCGGAGACATCAAACCTGCCCGAGTATCAGATAGAACTGTTCATGGATATGGCATGGATCTGGATAAGGTATCTTCCGAAGGAGTAACCGCACATCTGAAACATTGGCTGGAACGGGAACTGGGAACCTCCTGTGCAAAGACCATCCTCCCGTTATGCAGGAACATTATCGCTTGGCACATATCCGCAAACCCGAATTTATGGGAAATACACGGGAGGAAGAAAAGAATCCGGTCTATCGGGTAGTCAAAGACTTACCGTGGAGCGAAAGAGAGATAAACGAACGTCTGAATGCTTACAGCGAACTTTCGGAAACAGTAGAGAAAGCTGCTTCTAAAGTACCCGTCGACAGACAGAGCGCTTACTTCGAACTGGTGAAATATCCCGTACAGGCTGCGACACAAATGAATCGCAAACTGTTATACGCCCAATTGGCACGCCACGATAAGGAAGACTGGGAAAAGAGTGATGCCGCTTACGACAGCATTGCTGCACTGACTCAACATTATAACTCATTGGAGAATGGGAAATGGAATCGCATGATGGACTTCAAACCCCGCAAGCTCCCTGTATTCAACCGTGTGGAAAGAAATGCGGCTACTGCTCCGATGACAGCGGACCGTAAAGCAGCCTGTCAATGGAATGGGGCGGAGGCAAAGAAGGGCAACGCTATTGTCTGCGAAGGTTTGGGATATGAAGGCAAAGCCGCAGAGATAAGAAAAGGCGATGCGCTGACTTTCTCTTTCGGTAATCTGAAAACGGACTCGGTAGAGGTGGATATCCGGTTACTTCCCAATCATCCGGTGCATGGCGATAAGTTGCGTTTCTCGGTTTCTCTGAATGGTGCCGAGCCTGAAGTGATAGCGTACGAAACGAAGGGGCGCAGCGAGGAATGGAAAGAGAACGTGCTTCGTAATCAGGCAATCCGGAAAATCGTACTTCCCGTTCTGGGCAGGAAATCACATCAATTGGTCATCAAGGCATTGGATGAGGGAGTGATACTGGATCAGGTAATGCTTTATTGAGGTGAATTAGATATAATTCTATATTTTATAGTTTCAGACTGGCTGGGTCAGTCAGTCTGAAATACACTGTTTATTGTCCCGGCTTGATAATCAACCGCAGTACAAACCAAGCGTGATGTGCTGCGGTACTTATCCATCCATAATGTTTTGCCATAATGCGGAACCGTTCTTTAAGAGAAGCCTTCCGGTTCTGCGTAGTCATTCCTTCATCCAGATAGTCGATGATTGTCAGGTGCGTATTGTGCAGGGTACGCGCCTTTTTCATGATGCGGATGCACCAGTCGAAATCAGCGGAGTACCGGTAGTTTAAGTCATAAGGTTCCATCAGCGTATGTCTGGCAAAGAAAGCCTGATGGCAGACTAACATTCCTTGTTTGAAACTCTTCCAGTCCAGCTTTTTGGGCGTGGAAAGGCGGCGCATATGCAGAAAGTGCCTGTCTTTGTCAACAATCGCAGTTTCCCCGTAGATGACGTCGGGGAGAACGCTCCCATGAATGCTGTGCACCATTTGCTGCAAAGTATCGTCTTCGTGAAAGCAGTCGCCCGCATTCAGAAAACAGAGATAGTCGCCGCTGGCAAGGGAAATCGCCTTGTTCATGGCATCGTACAATCCTTTGTCCGGTTCGCTGACGACGGTAGTTATCCGTGGACGGTATCTGTCGATGATAGAGAGAGTACCGTCTTTGGAGGCCCCGTCCACGATGATGTATTCTACGTGGTGGTAAGTCTGCGAGATAACACTTTGGATGGTATCTTCCAGTACTTTCTCGGCATTGTAGGTCACCGTGATAATCGAGAACTTGGGAGTAGGATGGACACTATGCATATTTCCCTGTTATTTTGTTGTAAACGTCCGTGTACTTCTTCGCTATGATACTTTCCGAATAGTTGCCTATGGCCTTGCGGCAGGCTTGTGCGGAGAGTTCCGCATATTCGGGTTCCGTCAGTACAATGGATGCCGTTGGCCAGATCTTCGGAAGACTTGCGCTGAGCTACGTATCCGTTGTGCAGATGATCGATCATTCCGGTATGCCTCCGGTGTTGAAACCGACGCAGGGCACACCGCAGGACATTGCTTCCATCACCATATTCGGCAGATTCTCTTCGAGAGAAGGGATGGCGAAGAGGTCTACGGCATTGTATATATCCACCAACTCATGCTCATTCTTAATATAAGGAAGCGGATAGACGCGGAAAGGAATCAGGTCTTGCAACTGCTGCGACTGGTTGCCGAAAACAACCACGCCCAATGAGTCTTTCCATTCCGGATGTTTCTCTGCCAGCAGTTTGCAGGCTTCAATCAGATAGTCGATACCCTTTCGCTTGTCTGTGATCTTGACAGAACCGAAAAGAATGAGCTTCCCTTCCTGCGGCAGCCTGCATTTTCTGCGGGCTTCCTGCTTATTGTGAGGCTTGAACAGATTCGTGTTGATGGCGTTCGGGATACTGATAACCGTTTGTCCGGTGAGCAGTCCGCTGACTTTGGCCTTCTCCGCCAGCCAGCGGCTACAGCCTACAAACGTGATGGATGCCTGACTATAAATCTCTTTTTTCTTCCGGAAGATTCGGGTGGATAAGTCCTTCTTGCCTCCTCCTCCGTAGATGTAAGGGCAGTGATGGCACTCCTGTTCGTAACTCTTGCATTCGCGTGCATAATGGCAGATGCCGGTGCAGGGCCACATATCGTGCATGGTCCATACTACAGGTTTGCCGGAAGTCAGAATCTTGCGGATGGTGTTGAGCGACAGCATTCCTTGGTTGATCCAGTGCAGATGGATGACATCTGCCTGCTGAAATTCGGGAAGCGAAGTGATGTCCGTGCCGGTATTGGCGATATCTACGGCGAAGAGATCATTCTTCTTGAAACGGTTGGCTTTCCAGATGACGATGCGTTCCCACATGAATTTCCATACGTGCAGCCAGCTGCCCTTTAGTCCGACGACGCTGATTTGGTCTGTTTGTTTGTCACGTACCAACATTTTCGCCTTGATGCCGTTGTTCTTAAGCGATTCCATCAGTCGTCCGGCAGCGACAGCCGCACCACCTATTCGTTCGGAAGTATTGATGATTAGTACCCTCATGCTTTCAAAATGTTTGCACAAAAGTAGTGGTTTTCAGTGAAAATCCGTACAAAGTCACATATTATTTGTACTTTTGCCACACTTATTAATAAGGAGATATTGAACATGAAAAAAGGTTGTGTTTTTAGGATTAGGGTATATCGGC
>ENA-OQJH01000896-OQJH01000896.1-human-gut-metagenome-genome-assembly--contig:-NODE-896-length-14313-cov-3.015508_pt1 | contig 14313 bp, 21 predicted proteins | sample MGYA00242597_ERZ504763 | MGnify/ENA primary metagenome ERZ504763 (study PRJEB26092, sample SAMD00036359) | human gut metagenome | host: Homo sapiens | study: EMG produced TPA metagenomics assembly of... | reverse complement strand
TCTTTGCCTCACCATTGGCAGGTTCCAAACTGAAAAGCAACTCTTTGGTACTTGCCAATTGCCCAACAGACGTTTTTTGACACATTATTGACCTGCGCCAAAGCCAAATCTAATGAATCTTCTTCAGAGTGTCCTTGTTTCAATGAGGTTACATAAGTGGGCAGAACGCTGGAATAAAGAGCAGACAAGACACTGGAGCTATATCTACATAATCTGCTATCTCCTTCATTTTCAAACCATTGTTACGGAGATATTCTATTCTTCGGTATATTTCTATCAAATCATTCATTGTTCTCTTCTTCTTTATTGAAATTTGCAAAATACAAGTTTTTATATGAACATACAATGACATATACATTACATTAATGTTACATCATACAACAGGTGGAATATGAAAAATATTAATCATAAAGATTCATTTTTTCTCTCTCGAAAGGCTCCTACTTTTGCTTCCGGAAACAGCAATCCAAGGATACGAGGAATGAGGTTTCTACAAAGAAAAGAAGCAAAACAATTAGTCAATATCAATTATTATAATGGAAGCAAAAAGCGAAACAAACAAACAGATATCCAGTTTCCTGTTTATTCTGTGGGCAGGAGGGGCGGCACTACTGTCATACTCACTGGTGTATGCCCTGCGCAAACCTTTTACAGCTGCCACCTTTGACGGAATGGATTTCTTCGGGATGGATTATAAAGTAGCCACTACCATCATGCAGATTTTCGGCTACCTTATTTCAAGTTCTTTGCCATCAAGATTGTTTCAGAATTGAACGCGAAAACCGGTTGAATTCATGATATTCTCCGTGGCCCTTGCAGAACTCGCTTTAGTCTTCTTCGGATTACTCCCCCAACCCTTTAATGTGTTTGCCCTATTCTTCAACGGACTGGCATTAGGATGCATGTGGGGAGTCATCTTCAGTTTCATAGAAGGACGCAAAGTTACCGATATATTGGCCAGCTTGCTGGGGGTAAGTATGGCGGTGAGCTCAGGAATGGCTAAATCTATGGGATTGTTTGTAGTCAATACATTTGGTGTCACAGAATTCTGGATGCCCGCCCTGATAGGTGGTTTAGCCTTCCCGCTCCTTATCCTCATGGGGTGGTCGCTCAACAAGTTGCCACAACCCACAGATGAAGACCGCGCTCTCCGTTCGGAACGCGTCACTTTGAACGGAGAGCAACGCAGACAACTGTTCAAAAGTTATATGCCCTTGCTGATCATGCTGTTCTTCGCCAATCTGTTTATCACTATTTTACGTGATATAAAGAAGATTTTCTGGTCAATATCATTGATGTCAGCACTATTTCTTCCTGGTTGTTCGCACAAGTGGACGGTATGGTGACGCTGATTATTTTGGGAATCTTTGCCATGATGTCGTTAATAAACAGCAACTACAGAGTATTGCAGGTGCTTCTGGCTATGGTTATTGGTGGAGCGGGCACAATCAGCTATCTGGCTTTTAATTATGATGCATTGCAACTGCCTACCCTTTACTGGCTGTTCCTCCAAAGTCTGAGCCTGTACATCGTTTATCTTAGTTTCCAAACTCTGTTCTTCGAGCGCTTCATTGCCTGCTTCAAGATTAAAGGAAATGTGGGATTCTTCATTGCCACCATCGACTTTATCGGATATACAGGAACTGTCTGTGTACTGCTGTTCAAGGAATTTTGCAGCCCGGATATCAATTGGATGGAGTTTTATAATCAGTTCTCAGGATGGGTAGGCATTGTGTGCAGCATTGCATTCATCGGTTCGGCCATCTATCTGATGCAACGGTATAAATTGGAAAAACAGCTGAGAAAAGAAGAAAAAAATAAAAAGATCATCGTTTCACCGATGGCGTTAACCAACTTAAAGGAAACAGCAGAAAACATCTGTAACCCATAACATAAAAATAAAAGTATAACTAAATAAACAACAAACAAGAAGATGAAGAAAATTGAGTGTATTATTATGGATTGGGCCGGAACGGCTGTAGACTATGGATGCTTCGCTCCGGTAGCCGCTTTCCTGAAAGCTTTTGCCGAGAAAGGACTGACAGTGACAATGGAAGAAGCACGAGGCCCCATGGGTATGACCAAAATAGACCATATCCGTGAATTATTCAAGTTACCAAGTGTGACGGAACAATTCAAACAAAACTATAACCGCAACTGGACTGAGGAAGATGTGGTATCCATATACAAAGAATTCGAGAAACACTTGTTCGCCTCCCTGGAAGAATATACGACTCCTATTCCCGGTGTAATCGAAGTAATCGAGAAACTGAAAAGGGACGGTATCAAGATAGGTTCCACCACCGGATATACTACTGCCATGATGGACATTGTGCTGCCCGGTGCCGCCGCCCATGGCTATACCACAGACAACTGTGTGACTTCCAACAACCTTCCGGCAGGCGTCCGCAACCCTACATGATTTACCAGAACATGATTGATCTGGCCATACCTTCCGTTCAAAGCGTAATAAAATATGGTGATACGATAGCCGATATCAAAGAAGGTGTGAATGCCGATGTATGGACTGTCGGTGTGATTCTGGGCAGCAACGAAATGGGACTCACCCAAGAGGAAACCGGAAAACTGCCTGCAGAAGAATTGAACAGACGCATGGCAGCAGTCAGAAAACGTATGTATATGGCAGGTGCGCATTATGTAGTAAACACCATTGCCGAACTTCCCGAAATTATTGAAATTATTAACCATAAAATGAATTAAATGATTATGAGACCATACTTACTTTTAACCCCCGGCCCTTTAACCACTTCTGAAAGCGTAAAAACAGCCATGATGACCGACTGGTGCACATGGGATGAAGACTACAATGTTCACATCGTAGAAGAAATACGTAAAGGATTAGTACAACTGGCTACACGAAAAACAGATGACTACACCAGCATCCTGATGCAGGGAAGCGGTACTTATTGTGTAGAGGCGACCTTAGGAAGTGTGATTACGCCCAAACACAAATTATTGATTCTGAGCAACGGTGCATACGGAGACCGCATGGGAAACATTGCAGAATATCATGGAATGAACTATGATATGCTAGCCTTTGATGAAACAGAACAAGTATCTGTGGAGTATGTGGATGATTATCTGGCACACAATGCAGAAATCACTCATGTGGCAGTGGTACATTGCGAAACTACAACCGGTATCCTGAACCCGTTAAAGGAAATAGCCCACATGGTAAAGATGCATGGTAAAAAGCTGATAGTGGATGCAATGAGCAGCTTTGGCGGCGTACCATTGGATGTAGAGGAATTAGGTATCGACTTTATGATCAGTAGTGCCAACAAATGTATTCAGGGAGTTCCCGGCTTTGGTTTCATCATTGCACGTAAATCCGAATTACAATATTGTAAAGGAGTATCAAAGAGTCTTTCTTTGGACATCTACGACCAATGGGATGCGATGGAGAAAGGACATGGAAATGGCGCTTCACCTCTCCTACACATGTAGTGCGTGCCTTTAAACAAGCCATGGACGAACTGGCAGCCGAAGGCGGTGTGGAAGCCCGGCATGCACGCTACTGCCGTAATCATGATGTGCTGGTAGAAGGTATGCGATCATTGGGATTCAAGACCTTACTGAAAGATGAAGTCCAATCCCCTATCATCACTTCCTTCCTTTATCCTGACAAGGAGTTCGATTTCAAGGAATTCTATCATCAATTGAAAGAAAAAGGATTTGTTATCTATCCGGGAAAGATTTCTCAAGCAGATACTTTCCGCATCGGAAACATCGGTGATGTGTTCCCCGAAGATTTCAGCAGATTGATTGAACTATCAAGACCGTCGCAAAATAAAAATAAATCTAGCTTTATGGCTCGGGCGCAGTGATTGCGCCCGAATTTGTTTCTACCCTTCTTCCGTTACAAGATCATTTGGAACCGGAGCTGCAAGACACTGAAATTCTTATCACTAATCTCCTTTATATGCTTTCCCGGCATCACCCAGCTATAAGCCAGCTTCATCCCTATATGCTTATTCATGTAATAATTCATGCCCAATGAAAAATCCTTTTGAGCCCCTCCCCATACACCGGCTTCCTCATTATTCATATCAAGCATATTAAACCTTCCACACAGCTCCAATGCCCGCCCCACAGGTCTGCCCGGACAAGCCAATGCTTCATCATACCCATATTGCCTGCCTGTCAACAACCAGGAGCATTGCACATATCCGCCATGTCCTGTATAATTTGTGAAATTCTGTTCACGCTTCACCATAGTTCGTATATACTCCCCTTGCAAAAAGAACCTCTGATGAGCGATCATTAATTCCAACCCTTGTTTCAACTGGTACTTTGCATGATCTACCTTGGCGTAAATAAGATTCCGGTTATCAATAGTGCTCACCCCCGGAGATTTATAAATAAACGTATTCTCGTCTTCATCTCCCGGCAACGCGCTATCCGGAGTACGATACACCACCGCTGCACCTATGTGTAACAATTTTCCCTCTTCGTTTACAGGGCGATATACCAAACGACCGTCTATGGCATACCCTTGTGAAACATTTTTCACATTACCCAGGTCACTGTCTGTAAAGAAACCGCCGGAAGCATAATAATGTTTTCCATTGTAGGTATAGGAGGTTCCCATCCTCCTGCTATTGGTCAAAGCCAGCACGATTCCCGGCGACTGATGAAAACGAAGGTCGTACGTACTACATAACATGTCCAATGTAAAAGGTTCATAGAATTGTCCCACCTGAATAATATGCTTGCCCGAAGTATAAGCAGCAAAGGCATCCTTTATGGAAACTTTATTCCCTACATAACCTACCTCCATCTTCATACTCCAGTTCTGATAGGTCGCTTTCACCCCCAACCGCAAGTCATTAAACTCCGCACCGTTACCAAACAGGTTGTCATTCTTTAAATAAACGCCACCATCCATAAGCATACGTCCGGTCAGTTTACATTTCAAATCCCCGGCAACCGGGTGTTGCGCACGGGTAACTAAAGCAGCAGAGGGGAATAACAGGCACATCAATGCTTTAACATAAGTCATTCTTTTCATTTTCTTCTTCTATTTTTACTTTATAGCAAAAATAAAAGGAATGACCTATACTAAAAATGAATAACCATTAATTTGATTATGAAGTTATTAGTCCACACAAGCAGCAATATTCATTTCATATTTATGTAACAGGAATGTAACTTACATTTCCCAATAACGTTCACAAAGATTCAAATATTCCATTTCAGGCTTGTTGCCAAACACCAATCCGAAGAAAGAAGTCTTCCTCCGCTTAATCACTTTTACCTGTTCCATTAAATCACGGGATAAAGGCGGCATCTCGAAATCTGAGATCAATACGATATCCGATTCACGGAAGTCATTTCCGTTGATGATATGCGCAGCTTCCCGAAGAGCCGGCTCTATATCCGTTCCACCGTCAAAACGTTTATTCAGAAACTCCGCCAACTTGGGCATATCCCGCCCCAAATCTTCAATCAATAACGACACAGCCTCATCCGAGAAATTGATGACATAACATTTCCGATGGGTTTTCTCCGTCAGTTGCGCTATAGCCAGAATAGCCGATTTGGACAAGATCTCTCTGTCTCCCTGCATGGAGCCGGAAGTATCTACACAGATGATATAAGGTCCTTGTCCCGAAACCTTATGCTTGTCATCCTTTACCTGTTCCGTTACCTTGGACTGGTAATCGAACAGTTGCAATCTCTTTTCGGCATATCGTTCCATAAATACGGCACGCAGCGCATCATCAGCCAGATAACAATACTCGATGGGCAACAAACTATTCAGGTCATTTCCCAAAGTCACCCCTGTGATATCACTATGCGGAGAGTGTCTGATCAGCCTCTTTTTATCTACCCCCGACAAAGAATCGTATTTTTGTTGGTCCCGATGCTTCTTGCCCAGCAAACGCGCCAATTGTTGGATAGCCGGATTGCGCTTCATCACTGTTTCATACGGAAGTATCCTCCGGTACAAATCAGGATAATTATGAAGCAGCCACTCCATACGCGAGCCCAACAGTTTGTTACCCGATTCCTTTCCTTGTTTCCGGATCAACAAATCAAAACCTTCACATAAACTGTTTATATGCATGTACTGATAGTCATACTCTTTGCGGGTAAGCAACTGATGCCATTTATCCAAAAAAAACTCCTTGGTCCGGGTTCCCTCTCCTTTCCATAAAGAAGCATTCTCCAACAGGCTGATATAATAGTCAATATTCAGTTCCGCCAGTTCATACCTCTTTTTGAAAGCACCGCGCATCTGCTTCAAATATTGCAAAAATGCCATATCCGGCAGATGTTCCGAAAAGTAGAAAGCCTCCCACTCCGGAGTGTAGCGGGAATAATATTCCTGCAAAGAAGGTGTGGTACGCCGATAGTACATCAACACTTTCTCTTCCAGTTCGCGTTGACGCACCACCCCGTTGCTTACATCCTCCTCGTATGCTTTGAATGTCCTATCTTTCAGTTCCTGAGAATAGATTATCTTCAGATCTCTCAACCTTATATTCCTGGTTCTCTTTTCGGTACGCATCTGCCATTTCGTTCAAATCATTCTTATATCGGTCTATGGTATTCTTCTGGTGGCGAAGCATCCTCCGCATGGAAGCCCGCTGCTTTTCGCTGAGAAATAAATGCTTCTCATAATATTCCGTTTCCGCATCCAGCAGCCCGGACCAATCCTTCTCCACTCTGTCCAACGCTTCGGCCACCGATTTATATTTGGCTCCGAAATCCTCCGGCTCGGGTTCGGGCAGCGGTGGAGGACAATCCTCATAGCACATCAAGTGATATTCATAATTATTGATATAAATGGAACGAAGCCCTTTTTTCAGCGTATATATCTTATTACGCGGAACTTTGGCATGGAGTATGGAATCATATTTCTTCAGAATACAGCAGTTGGCCTTATATTTATCCTTATGCAAATAAAATAATTTACCGGTCTGATCCAGATGTTGATAGTCGGCTACAAAAATAAGGAGGCGCTCTTTCATCCGGACGCCCTCTACCTGGTAATAGTAAGTATCAATGACCTGTATGCCCGGATCGTTCACTTCACGCAAACTGTGTTCGGACGATTGTCGGTCTTTCAGTTCTTCAATGTCCTGTTCCAGCCCTTTATATTCAGCAGATAGCCTTCGGCACTTTTCTGAATGGCAGCGTTCACCATCTCCTCTGCCGCCTCCATCTGATCCATCTCACTCCAAAGGCAATAGGACAGCAATGTACAATCCGAAAGGCGGATAGTGTCCGATCCATTCAGGAAAGCGGAAGCTTTCAGCAGCTTCACCATTTTCTTCCACCGACGGTCCGACACATACAGAGGAGACGACACACCCCCCTCATTTTGTATCTGGAGGTTATATTGCTCTATCCGGTCCTTCAAGGATGAATCACTTCGAAAATAGAGTAATGGATTTTAATGGCAGCCATCTCCTTTTCCCACCGGATGTATTCCTCATCGGTGATCTGCAGTTGCTCGTCCACCACCGGTTCCGTTTCATCCGTAGAGGAAATCATCCGGTCAAATTCTCCCATATCCTCAATGCCTCCCACCAGACAGCGAATCAGGAAACGATCCCACAAGGCCTCCAGTCCTTGTCCTTGGGCGGGCAGTTCATTGGAAGCGGCAATCAGCCCCTTCAGTGGAACATGAATGGAGAACTGTCCGTTACGGTATATTTTTTCATTGATAATGGTGAGCAATGCATTCTGAATGGCCGGTCCAGCTTTCCATATCTCGTCCAGGAAAGCAATGGTGGCAGAAGGCAGATAGCCATCGACAATACGCTCATACGTATCTTCGTCTTTCAGTTTGGAAATGGAGACAGGGCCGAATATTTCGTCCGGCGTACTGAATCGTGACATCAGATATTCAAATGCGGAAGCGTTGCGGAATGCCAGTTTCAGCCGGCGTCCTACCATACTTTTTGCTACTCCCGGAGCCTAAAAGGAAAATACTTTCTCCTGCCACAGCCGAAAGCAGAGCAAGAGCGACAATATGTTCTTTCTCAAAAACCCTTTCATTCAATTGTTGTAACAGAGATGCTATACGAGATTTCAATGTATTCATAAAAATTATCGACTAATGATGATCAACTAGTGGCGTATTAACCACCAATCACTCCTTGTTTCTTATGCAAGATCTGAAAAAAGGATGTATTTCTTATTAGAATGTATTTTTTCTTTTGCTGAATTACTGTTTTTTCATGATAGATTGGATAAGTTACAGTGACAAGGTTTATATCTTACACAAACATTTAGTATTTTCTCCACTAAATTGCCTACCTTTGCAACTTCAACAACAAACAATGATTCCAAATGAAAACAAACTTGCTTTCACCCGATAAAGACCCGATGGGAGCTGCCATCGCCGATTATTTCAACCACCGCAAAGCAGATAAGTTACGTGTATTTTCCTCACAGTTCGAGGAAGACGAAATACCCATGAATCAATTATTCCGCCCTTATGACGAAATGCCGGAACTGGAACAGATTGCCTTACAAATGGCCGAAGGAAATATTCTGGACGTAGGAGCCGGAGCGGCTGCCATGCACTGGCCTTGCAAGAGATGGGAAAAGAGGTATGCGCTATCGATATTTCCCCGCTTTCAGTAGAGGTGATGGAAAAAAGAGGGATAAAGAATGTCCGTCAGATAAATCTTTTCGATACACATTTTCTAGAAACATTCGATACAATCATCATGCTGATGAACGGATCGGGCATTATCGGGAAGTTGGAAAATATGGCAGCTTTCTTTCAAAAGATGAAACAACTGCTTCGCCCCGGGGGATGTATCTTGATGGATTCCAGTGATCTCCGTTATCTTTTTGAAGATGAGGACGGGAGTTTCCTGATTGATCTGGCAGGAGATTATTATGGTGAAATAGATTTCCGGATGCAATACAAAAATATAAAAGGAGATTCTTTCGACTGGCTTTATGTCGATTTTCAGACACTCAGCTGTATGCTGCCGGGAATGGATTCGAGGCGGAGCTTATTAAAGAGGGGGAGCACTATGATTATTTAACCCGCCTTCGATGGAAGGGATGACACTTATAGAAAGATTCCGATAAACTTGTCGCATGATTTTCAAATTCTTGGGGCAAGATGCTGCGTATCTTGCCCCAAGAAAAAAATTAGGCCATTGAACCGCCTACTATATCCAACAGTTCATTGGTAATAGCCTGCTGACGACTCTTGTTGTACATCACCGTCAGATCCTGCAACAAATCATTCGCATTGTCTGTAGCAATCTGCATAGCCATGGTGCGGGCGGCATGTTCGGAAGCATTCGAATCCAGTAATACCGTGAACATCTTCATACAGAACATCTTCGGGAGCAATTCCTCCATCACCACATCTACAGACGGTTCCACAATATAATCGGGTATCCTGCCTTTGTCCTTCTCTTTCTTCTCTTGTGTCAAGTCTATCGGAAGATAAGTTTCACGCGTCAGGACCTGTACTGCTGTAGAACGAAAATGGTTGTACAGCAACTCCACCTTGTCTATGTCACGATGCAGAAAGCGCCTCATCAAGTCCTCTGCCAAGGCGGAAGCTTCCTGATAAGAAGGTTTATCCGCCATATGCTGGAAATCGCCTTCAGCCTTGAATCCCAATTTCTTCACACCTTCCGCTACCTTTCTGCCTACCGGATACAAAAGCACATTCTCCATACCCAGGGACTTGTATTCATCCAGAATAACCGTCAGATGCCTGATGATATTTGCATTGAACCCGCCACACAGACTGGTATTGGAGGCAAACACGACGATAGCCACACGCTTCACTTCACGTTTCACAATGAAAGGAGACTCCACCTCACTACCCGCACTCAGAAAATTGGTCAGGATGTGATTCAGCCTTCGTTCGTAAGGAAGCATGTTTTCTATGGCAGCCTGCGCCTTATGCAACTTGGCAGAGGCTACCATCTTCATAGCCGAAGTAATTTTCCGCGTATTATTTACTGAGGCTATTCTTCCTTTTACTTCTTTCAGTGATGCCATGACTATTCGTTCACTTTAAATGGTTGAGCCGTATCAGCTGCTACTTTCTCTATAATTGCAGTTACATCATCATTTATCACACCGCTTGACAATACATCAAGTACATCTTTCTGATGGTCGGCACGCATCATTCTAGGAATGATTTCTGGAAATCCTGCACCTTATGCAAGGGTACATCACGCAGCAAACTATGTGTACCACAATAAAGAATGGCTATTTGTTCTCCGACAGGCATCGGACTGTACTGCGGCTGTATCAGCAACTGGTTGTTCTTACGTCCCCGGTCGATAGCCATTGCCGTTACAGGATCCATATCACTGCTGAACTTGGAGAAAGCCTCCAGTTCGCGATATTGTGCCTGATCTATCTTCAATGTACCTGCCACCTTCTTCATGCTCTTGATCTGGGCACTACCTCCCACACGGGATACGGAAATACCCACATTGATAGCCGGACGGAAACCCTGGTTGAACAAATCGGTTTCAAGGAATATTTGACCGTCTGTAATGGAAATGACATTGGTTGGAATATACGCGGAAACATCACCTGCCTGTGTTTCAATAATAGGCAATGCGGTCAGTGAACCACCTGCCTTTACCTTGCCTTTCAAGCTGGGTGGAAGGTCATTCATTTGTTCGGCCACTTCCTGCTGGTTGATAATCTTTGCCGCACGCTCCAACAATCGTGAATGCAGATAGAAGATATCACCCGGATATGCCTCACGACCGGAGGGACGACGCAGAATCAAGGATACTTCACGATAGGCTACGGCTTGCTTTGACAAGTCATCATACACAACCAAGGCATCCCGGCCTGTGTCACGGAAATACTCTCCGATAGCCGCTCCGGCAAACGGAGCAAAATACTGCAATGCAGCCGGATCGGCAGCAGTGGCAGCTACCACTATGGTATAATCCATCGCACCGCGTTCACGCAGCTATTCACCAGACTTGCTACAGTGGAACCCTTCTGACCAATGGCTACATAAATACAATATACAGGTTTTCCCGCTTCATAGTTGGATTTCTGATTCAAAATCGTATCTATAGCGATAGAGGTTTTTCCGGTCTGACGGTCCCCGATAATCAACTCACGTTGTCCACGCCCGATAGGAATCATAGCATCCACAGACTTCAGCCCTGTCTGCAAAGGCTGGTTCACAGGCTGACGGAAGATCACTCCGGGAGCTTTACGTTCCAAAGGCATTTCGCACAGTTCCCCGCCAATTTGTCCACGGCCATCCAATGGTACGCCTAACGGATCGATAACACGCCCTAACATACCTTCGCCCACATTAATAGAAGCAATGCGTTTGGTACGTTTCACCACCATTCCTTCCTTAATCTGATCAGTAGGACCTAGCAATACCGCACCTACATTGTCCTCCTCCAGATTCATCACGATAGCCATGATACCGTTTTCAAACTCCAGCAACTCATTAGCTTCCGCGTTGCGCAGACCGTAAATACGTGCCACACCATCGCTCACCTGCAGCACATTCCCTACCTCATCAAATTGCAGGTGGGTGTTGATGCCTTTCAGTTGCTGAAGTAAAACTTCGGATACTTCGCTGGGTTTTATATTTTCAGACATAATCTTTTTACATTAAAAAATTGAAAATTAAAAAATTAAAGCCCGACCAGGTATTAACCTTAAGTTAAAAACTAAAAGAAACAAACTGATATTACTTTTATTTTCTAACTTATAATTTTTAATTTTATACTATTCTTCTATTTTTAGCTATAAACTGTTGCTTTACCCGTTTTATCTGGTTAGCTACGCTCGCATCCAATCTGTAAGTTCCGATTTCAAAGATAAAACCACCTTCCAGTTTCGGATCTATTTTGGTTTTGAACTCTACAGTTCCATGAGTTTTCTCTACGACCAATGCCCGTATGCGGTTGACTACCTCTTCCGCCACCGGACAAACAGTCGTGATTTTACCGACGCTGATATTCTTCTGTTTCCGATAAAGGTCAATGTATGACATAATCATAAACTGCAAGAATTTCTCTCTTCGTTCCTCCAGTACCAATTCCACAAAGCGTTTCAATTCTTCGCTCACCTTACCTCCTCCGGCAGCTTCGCAAATCAGTTTCAACTTTGTTTCAGCAGGCAATACAGGATTATCCAATGCCTGTCGAAGTTCGGGGATTCTCGAGAAACTATCTGCCAATATTCCGGCTTCCTCATAAACAGTATCCTCTGTCCCCTTTTCGTCGGCATAGGCCAGCAAAGCCTTAGCATAACGCATTGAAATGACTCCTATATACATAACAATCAGTCTTTAGAAACAGTTAATTCATCCAGCAAACGGTCAATCATTTCCATTTGTTCTTTCTCATCATCGAGGTTCTTGCGCAAAACCTTCTCAGCAATGTCGACAGACAGCACAGCTACTTGGCGGCGAATGTCGCTGATAGCGCTGTCTTTTTCTGCCTGAATCTGCTTTTTCGCTTCATCCAGCAGTTTCTGTCCTTCAACCTGAGCCTGTGTTTTGGCTTCCTTCAGAATACGTTCGCGGGTTGCGACCGCTTCATTCAGGATGCGCGCCTGCTCCTCGTGAGCCTTAGCCAATATCATTTCACTGTCTGCTTTAATATTAGCCAATTGCTCATTGGCTTCACGTGCAGCAAGCAGTGACTTGTCTATATATTGTTTTCGCTCATCCACCATTCTGGTGATCACCGGAAAACCGTATTTTGCAAGAATGACAAAAACGATACCGAAAACGATGACCATCCAGAATAACAGACCGCTATCAGGTGTTAATAATGACATGCTACATTAATTATAAGAACAAAGTTAATAAACAAACAATAATGGCGATCAGCGCCACACCTTCTACCAGCGCGGCGATAATAATCATATTCATACGGATATCTCCTGCCGCCTCCGGCTGACGGGCAATTGCTCCATGGCAGAACCACCGATTTTACCGATACCGATACCTGCACCGATTACTGCAATAGCTGCTCCAAGTGCAGCACCTAATTTCCCTAAACCTGCCGCAGCAGCGGACTGTAATAAAACTGCTAGTAACATAATAGTTTGTTTTTTGAATTAATTATTTAATTTATTTCATTTCTTTTTCTTCACGCATCTCTTCTGTACGGGACAACCCGATAAAGACCGCGGACAACATGGTAAATACGTATGCTTGAATAAATGCGACCAATAATTCCAGCGCAGTCATAAAGATTCCGAATGCCACCGCAACAAATCCCATGGAACCATTAATCAGAGGTCCCATATTCGCCGTAATAAAAATGATGGATATCAAACTGAGAATAGCAGCATGACCGGCCATCATATTGGCAAACAAACGAATCATCAATGCAAATGGCTTCGTAAAGATTCCGAAAATCTCAATAATCGGCATCATCGGGAACGGAGCTTTAACCACCAAGGAACATCAGGCCATAGAATCTCTTTCCAATATTCCTTGTTCCCCCATAGATTCACAGCCAGGAACGTACAGATAGCCAGCACAAAGGTAACGGCAATATTACCTGTAATATTCGCACCGCCGGGGAAGAAAGGAATCAATCCCATCAGATTATTGATCAGGATAAAGAAGAAAGCCGTCAGCAGATAAGGTGCATAACGCTTATAATCCTTACCGATACAACCCTTTATCACATCATCATTGATTGCCAGGATACAAGCTTCCATCATGCCCACCATTCCTTTAGGAGCTTCCTTTTCTACTGGATGTTTTTGTACCAACGGGCACAACTCAACACTAGAATCACCAGAATGGCACTATTGACAAACAACCCGGTAACATTCTTTGTAATAGAGATATCCAAAGGTTTTACTTCGTTACCGCTAGCATCCTTTTCCACTATCTTACCTTTATATTCACCGTCTTTAGCAATGTACAGTCCTTCATACTCTCCGTTTCCTTCCTCAAACTTAGAAGAAAGAAAAGCGTGCCATCCTGTACTGCTTTTTACGATTACCGGCAGTGGTATAGCTATAGGTGTATCTCCTATGTCAGTGATATGCCATTCATACGAATCACCTATATGTCCGAAAACGATTTCATTTACGTCTACCTGCTGCTCTTTATAGTCAGTATCCGACTCTTCCCGGGCATTGGCTCCTTGCAGAAAAGCGATCAGCAACATTAAAACCGTTCCTATATATCGTAAACTTCTCATATTACTTATACTTGTACCTATTACTTTTATGTTTTATCTCAAAATGAAAAAAGAAGCGGGTTTCAAAAGGCACAGGAAAGAAGCCTTTGAGAAGCGGGGTGTGCTGGAAAAGGCCGTTCAGGGAGAACTTTCT
>ENA-OQJH01000895-OQJH01000895.1-human-gut-metagenome-genome-assembly--contig:-NODE-895-length-14331-cov-1.680865_pt1 | contig 14331 bp, 21 predicted proteins | sample MGYA00242597_ERZ504763 | MGnify/ENA primary metagenome ERZ504763 (study PRJEB26092, sample SAMD00036359) | human gut metagenome | host: Homo sapiens | study: EMG produced TPA metagenomics assembly of... | reverse complement strand
AAAGCGTTCCAGCTTGCCAATCTGACTCCGAAAGGGCAGGAATTGTTCGAGCAGCTTCGTAAGTGCAGGACAGAACTTGCTGCAGAAAAAGGAGTTCCACCATATATAATCTGTTCCGATAAGACATTAACAGATATGTGTGCAAAATGTCCTGCAGACAATGAAGATATGGAAACAGTGTACGGAATGGGTGTGCAGAAAATTCAAAGTTATGGGGAACATTTTACCAAAATCATTATAGACTTTTTTAGAAGAACAGAGTGCAGCCGGTGGAGCAGATGCAGAAACTCTGCAATTAACAACAGAGTTAACACCAGAGCAAATAGAGGAAACAACAGGAATAACAGTAGCAGCCTCTCCTGCAAGAGAAAAGAAACTGCCATTTTATATCGCACCGGGAAAATTAGACGAAGTGGAACTGACCGATACCTGTATGATTTCAGAACTTACGAACCGGATTAACGAACTTTGTGACGAAGAAGACCAGAAAAACCGCAAAAAGCTAACCGCAGCATTTGTCAATACCTTACTGATACAAAAAGGATATATTGAAGAAGCAACAGAAGGCGAAGAAAAAGTAAAACATATAACAGAAAAAGGAAAAGAAGCAGGGATACAGGAAGAAGAACGATATGGCAAATATGGAAGAAAGTATTACGCATTAGTTCATACGAGGGAGAGTCAGGAGATGATTTTGGGAGAACTCCGAGAGTATTTGTCCAATTTGCAGGGAGAATAAGACGGACGCTGCTGCGAAGAGTCTGTATCTGGATTGCCGGAAAAATTATAGAAACTCTTTTGGTTATAGTCGTTGTGCAATCCGGCCTGAAATTTTACAGCGGCTGTTTTCTCTAAATCCTAAAAATTAATTGAAAAGGATTTGAGGAGAAGCCAGGAAATATAGGCGATTATCTCCTTGAGGAGCGTCTCCCTCTATGCCTGCAGCAAAACAGGAATTTTTCATACTACTTGTAATATTCCGCACAAATAATAATCATATTTCGATATATTCTCATGAAAAAAAGCACCATTAGCAAAAAGTTTCCTATGCAAATGGTGTTTTTTGTCTTCTTTTTACGAAAACTATCTTTAGTGAAAAAGAGATTCATGGTATAATCGAACGAGGCAGAATGAGGCAGTATAGGAGGGCTTGTTCTGAAGGTTACGAAAAGTATAAAAAATAAGTAAATATAATCTCATTTTTTAATAAGGAGGAAAAAGTGTTGAACACAGTAAAATCAGAAGAGTTATATAAAGTAGCACTTGACCTGATGCCGGGTGGTGTAAACTCACCGGTCAGAGCATTTGGTGCTGTGGGAAGAACCCTTTATTTATTGACCATGCAAAGGGTTCCTATGTTTATGATGTGGATGGCAATAAGTTTATTGACTATGTTTGTTCCTGGGGACTGGAATTCTTGGACATTCTCATCCAGAGGTTCTTGAAGAAGTAGTGAAGGCCTGTTTTGACGGTCTTACTTTTGGTGCGCCAACTGGTAAGGAGAATGAACTGGCACAGCTTGTCAAAGACTGTGTACCATCTATGGAAATGATGCGTATGGTAAGTTCCGGAACAGAGGCTACGATGAGTGCGATTCGTGCTGCCAGAGGATTTACCGGAAGAGATAAGATCATTAAGTTTAAGGGATGTTATCATGGACATTCCGACGGATTATTAGTGCAGGCTGGTTCTGCAGCATTAACACAGTCTGTACCGGACAGCAGTGGAGTTCCTGCTTCTTTTGCAGAGCAGACTTTAGTTGCTCTTTATAATGATAAAGATTCTGTCAGAGAGTTATTCGAGAATAATAAAGACCAGATTGCAGCCCTTATTGTGGAGCCGGTTGCAGCAAATATGGGTGTTGTTATTCCTGACGATGATTTTCTTCCTTTCCTTCGTGAGATTACAGAAGAGAATGGAACAATTCTTATTTTTGACGAGGTTATCACAGGATTCCGTCTTGGTGTCGGCGGTGCACAGGAGTGGTTTGGAATTAAGCCAGATTTATCTACTTTCGGAAAGATTGTCGGCGGTGGAATGCCAATGGCTATTTATGGTGGACGTAAGGATATTATGAGAAATATTTCCCCGACAGGAAAGGTTTATCAGGCAGGAACCTTATCTGGTAATCCGATTGCGACAACAGCCGGAATCAAGACTCTTGAAATTTTAAGAGACCATCCAGAACTTTATACAAAGATTGAAGAGAATACAAAGAAGCTTGCGGAAGCTTACAAAGTAAGAGCGAAGAAACAGGGTATCAATATTCATGTTAACCAGATTGGTTCTCTTATGAGCGCTTTCTTTACAGGGGAAAATGTAAAAGATTACGCAGGAGCAACATCTTCTGATACTAAGGCTTACGCAGATTACTTTAACTATATGTTAGAGAATGGTATATATGTAGCACCATCACAGTTTGAGGCGATGTTTATTTCTGCAGCTCATTCTGATGAGGATATTCAGAGAACTATTGATGTGCTTACAAAATAGGAAAGATATTAAATAAAAGATACTATACTTATTCTGAATAATTGCAAATAGAAATAATTTATAAATAAGCAGTCTGTATTGGAAACAGGGGCGAAATTTAAAAATAAAACACGTCTTAAAACAATATTTATAAAAATGAATATAACTATAAATATAGTAAATGAGACAGAAAGTCAAAGGAGAAAAAATGGTACATTTTATTGGAGCGGGTCCTGGAGACCCAGAGTTACTGACAATTAAGGGAAAGAAATTAATCGATCAGGCAGATGTAATTATCTATGCTGGTTCTTTAGTAAATAAGGAAGTTCTTGCCGGAGCCAAAGAAGGCGCAGAGATTTATAACAGTGCGACAATGACTTTAGAGGAAGTTATTGAGGTGATGAAAAAGGCTGAGGCTGAAGGCAAGATGACAGCTCGTGTTCATACAGGAGACCCTGCAGTTTTCGGTGCACACAGAGAGCAGATGGACGAGCTTTCCCGTCTTGGAATTGATTATGATGTCATTCCAGGTGTGAGTTCTTTCCTCGCAACTGCGGCAGCTTTAAAGAAAGAATATACTTTACCGGGAGTTTCCCAGACAGTTATTCTTACAAGAATGGAAGGCAGAACACCAATGCCGCCAAAGGAAAAATTAAGAGATTTAGCAAAACATAATTCTACAATGATTATTTTCTTAAGTGTAGGAATGATTGAACAGCTTGCAGATACTTTAAAAGAAGAGTACAGAGAGGATACACCAGTTGCTGTTGTATACAAAGCTTCCTGGGAAGATCAGAAGATTGTTATCGGCAATCTGACAAATATCGCACAGAAAGTAAAAGAGGCAGGAATCACAAAGACGGCTCTTACAGTTGTAGGCGATTTTCTTGGAGACGAGTATGAACTTTCTAAACTTTATGACAAGACATTTACACACGAATTCAGACAGGCAAAAGAGTAAGCCGTGTGGTTTTGCTGGAGGCAGAAAATAAGAAATGGGTATACAGATAATTAGTATCAGTCATAAAATCGCACCTCTTCATGTAAGGGAAATGTTTGCATTTACAGAGGAGCAGCAAAAACATATGATGCAGGAGATCACAGAGCATTTGGAAGTTTCAGAATGTATCGTGTTATCTACTGCAACCGGACGGAAATGTATGTGTATTCTGATTCGGAAAGCAAGGGATGTGTATTTAATCTGATGGAAGATGTGCTGCTTGGCGAGGCAGGCGCACAGGATGAGGAAGACATCGGAAATTATCTTTTATTTTATTATGGAAAAAAGGCGATTCATCATCTGTTTCAGGTGGCGGCAGGGCTTGATTCCATGGTAATTGGAGAAGACCAGATTCTCGGTCAGGTAAAGACCGCACATAAGCAGGCAAGAGAGGCTGGAACAACGGGAGTGTATTTGAATACATTTTTCCGTATGGCAGTTACAGGAGCGAAGAAAGTAAAGACCGAAACAGAACTTCAAAAACTTCTGTATCAACAGCGACACTTGCACTGAAAGTAGCCGAAGAAGAACTTGGAACTTTAAAAGATAAAAAGGTTCTTATCATCGGTGCGACAGGTAAGATTGGCGGTATTGTTCTGATGAATATTCAATCTCTTCATCAGGCAGATATTTATGTTACGACGCGTAAGAATAAGCTCATCCAGACAAAGCATGGAAATGACGAGTTTACGACAATTGATTATGAAGATCGTTATGAATATTTAGATCAGATGGATGTCGTTATAAGTGCGACATCGAGTCCGCATTACACACTGACATATAGCAAGATGAAAAAGCAGCTTACGACAGCGAAGAGAAGAGTCTTTGTCGATCTGGCTGTGCCGATGGACATCGAAGCAAAAATCAGTGCGGTGGACGATACCTGCTACTATAATATTGATGATTTTACAAGAATCGCAAGGGAGAATAACCAGAAGAAACTGAGAGAAGCAGAGGCCGCATCAGGAATTCTTGATGAGTATGAACTTCAGTTTGAACAGTGGATGGTATTCCAGAAGTCTTTATCCGTTATGGGAAAGGTCAGAGATAACTTTGTAAAAGTAGCAGAACATAAAGGTGTGGAAAAGGCATTTGACCATTTCTTCTATTGGGTGAGAGAGAATAACACACCGGAAGATTTGGAGACATTTTTTCAGTGCCTGGATCATTAAAAACAGACCAGAATATCGGTTTTAGAAGGAGAAAACAATGGGTAAATTATATGCAGTTGGGTTCGGTCCAGGTGGATATGAACACATGACAGCAAAAGCAATTGATGTAATTAAAAATGCAGACATCATTACAGGATACACTACATATGTAGAGATGTTAAGGAAGTTTTCCCAGAGAAAGAGTACGTGGCAACACCGATGACAAAAGAGATGGATCGCTGCCGTATGGCAGTTGATTTAGCTGCCGAAGGGAAGACAGTTGCAATGGTAAGTTCCGGAGACAGCGGAATTTACGGAATGGCAGGAATTCTTTTAGAGATTGCCAATGAGAAAAAGGCAGATGTTGAGATTGAGACTGTTCCAGGTGTGACAGCAGCGAGTGCAGCGGCATCTATTCTTGGAGCACCGTTAATGCACGATTTTACGATTATTAGTTTAAGTGATCTGATGACACCTTACTCTCTTATTATGAAGAGAGTGGATTGTGCAGGACAGGGTGATTTTATCGTATGTCTCTATAATCCAAAGAGCAAAAAGAGAGCGGATTATGTAGAAAAGGCTGCAGAAATTCTTATGAAATATCGTGACGGCAAGACTCCGGTTGGTGTTGTTCGCCATGCGGGCAGAGAAGAAGAATCTTCCTATATTACAACACTTGATGCAGTAAAAGATGCACCGATCGATATGTTCAGTATCGTTATTGTCGGAAATTCCAACACATATGTACGCGATGGTAAGATGATTACCCCAAGAGGATATGAAGACAAATACGGATTCGCGAATGTAGAATAAGATGAGTATGTAAGCGTTTTTTTGCTTACAAACTTATTATACGAGTGGAGGAATAAGATGAAAAATATCATCAAAATCGGAACGAGAAAGAGTAAGTTGGCTCTGATTCAGACCGATATTGTAAAAGATAAAATTAAAAAAGTTTTTCCTGAAATAGAAGTGGAAATCGTAAAGATTGACACAAAGGGAGATCAGATCCTTGATAAATCCCTTACTTCATTTGGTGGAAAAGGTGTATTTACTGCTGAACTTGAAGCCGAACTTCTTTCTGGTGCAGTAGATATTGCAGTTCACAGTGCAAAGGATATGCCGATGGATTTCCCGGAAGGGCTTGGAATCGGTGCAGTCCTTGACAGAGCGGATGTGAGAGATACTTTGTTACTACAACTGGTAAAAAATTAGAAGAATTAGAGCCAGGAAGCATTGTCGGAACAAGCTCTCTTCGAAGAGAATTATTAATTAAAGAAATTAATCCCTATGTAACGATTAAGCTTCTCCGTGGAAATGTACAGACTCGTTTAAGTAAACTTCGTGACGGTCAGTATGACGGAATTATTCTTGCGGCGGCAGGAATCGAAAGACTTGGATATGAAAAGGAAGAGGGACTTCACTATCAGTATCTTGAGCCGGATGTATTTCTTCCGGCCGCAGGTCAGGGAATCCTTGCAGTAGAAAGCCGCGTAGAAGATGCGGAGATGGCAGAAATCCTTGCGGCGATCCACAGTGAAAAAGCAGAATGTCTTTTAATGGCAGAGAGAGCATTTTTAAAGACAATCGGTGGAAGCTGTAACGCACCGGCGGCAGCACTTTGTCGTGAGGAAAATGGTGAATTTTCCATGCGTGCCATGTATGTGAAAGATGGAATTCATAGCAGAAAGACGTATATGACAGTGAATATAGAAGATGCTATAGCGGAAAAAGATGCAGACAGCAAGCCGATAGCTGGGACGGCTGTGGCAGCAGCCGTTTCTGTCGAAGAAGCTGTTAAAACAGACAAAGAGATAACAGAGAAAGATACGGCAAGAAAAAGCAAGGTAGAAATAGCAGCCGAACTTGGTATCAGCGTTGCTCATGAAGTAAACAAAGGCATGGTATATCTTGTCGGTGCAGGCCCTGGTGATGAAGATCTAATGACGAGAAAAGGACTTAAGCTTTTAAGAGAGGCGGATGTTGTTGTTTATGATAATCTTGCATCCAGTTCCCTTTTAAATGAAGTGAGAGATGACGCAGAGCTTATTTACGCAGGAAAGCGTTCTTCAAATCATCATTTAAAACAGTATGAGACAAACGAGCTTTTAGTGAAGCTTGCATTAGAAGGAAAAAATGTTGTCCGCTTAAAGGGCGGTGACCCATATATCTTCGGCCGCGGCGGTGAAGAAGGACAGGAACTTAGAGAAGCTGGTGTTGACTTTGAAGTTGTACCGGGAATTTCTTCTTCTTATTCTGTTCCGGCATACTGCGGTATTCCAGTGACACATCGTGATTTCGCATCTTCTTTCCATGTGATTACCGGTCATGAAGGCAATCATAAAAATGGTGTGAGTGTATTAAACTACGAGACACTTGCGAAAGAAGAAGGAACATTGATTTTCCTTATGGGACTCAAAAATCTTCCTAATATTGTAGCTTCGCTTATTGAGAATGGTAAAGATCCTGCGACTCCAGTCGGTGTGCTTCAGGAGGGAACAACCGCAAGACAGCGTGTTGCAACAGGAACACTTGCTGATATTGTAGAAGTTGTAAAGCGCGAGGGAATTAAGACTCCTGCCATTACAGTTGTAGGTGATGTCGTAAGTTTACGTCAGGTACTTGACTGGTATGGACACAAACCTTTATCCGGCAAGAGTGTTCTGGTGACAGGAACAACTTCCATGGTAGACCGACTTTCTCCAATTCTGAAAGAGGAGGGAGCAGAGGCCATTTCCTTTAGTTTGATTCGTACGGAAAGAATGAGACTTCCAGAGCTGGATGTTGCATTGAAAGAAATAGATAAGTATAACTGGATTGTATTTACCAGTGCAAACGGTGTGGAATGTTTCTTTGAGGAAATGCAGGAAATCCGAAAAGATATCAGAGATTTAGCGCATATCCGCTTCGCTGTTATTGGAGACGGAACGAAAAAGGCATTGGAAGACCATGGAATTTTCTGTGATTTTATTCCGACAGCATATTCTTCAAAAGATATGGCAGAAGCAATGGTTCCTCATATCGGAAAAGATGAAAGTGTTCTTCTTCTTCGTGCAGAGGAAGCAAACAGAGTGCTGCCAGATGCATTAGAAGAAGCTGGCATTTCCCACACATGCATTTCTCTTTATCATACTGTAACGGATGAGAGAAAAGCAGATGAATTGAATCGTTTGATTAAGATGGCTGACTATGTAACATTTGCAAGTTCCAGTGCAGTTCGAGCCTTTGTATCTATGGTAGATAATCTTAACGAGGTCAAAGGAAAATATATCAGTATTGGCCCGGTTACAACAAAGACGGCGGAAGAGAATGGCCTCTCCATCGAAAAAACTGCTGTTGTATATACAGCAAGAGGTATGGTAGAAACAATGATTCAGGATGCAGTGGAAGAAGGTCAGAAATAAATGAAAACTCAGATAAAACGTTTTTTGTTAACACTTGGCTTTATGACACGGATTCCTGTCAATGTAAATCTTGGCGAAGTAAAAGATGAAGACATGCACAAAGGATTTTTATATTATCCGATAGTCGGTCTGATTCTCGGACTTTGTGACATGGCAGTATTTCTTCTTGTAAGTCTTATTTTACCAGAAGTATTCGGAATCCTTTTTGCAATGCTTGCGAACCTCTGTCTGACAGGAGCCTTTCACTTAGACGGTCTTTCGGATACCGCAGACGGAATCTATCTGCAAGAACGAGAGAACGTATGCTTGAAATCATGAAAGACAGCCGCATCGGAACAAACGGTGCGGTAGCGATGTGCTTTGATCTGGCATTAAAGTTTGCCGGAATTTACTACAGCGATATAAGATGGCTGATGATTCTTCTTATGCCAATCGCCGGAAAAATGGTACAGGGAGCGATTGTGTATAAAGCAATTTATCCTCGTGAAAAAGGAATCGGTATTTATGTAGGAACTGTCAGTCTTGGAACAGTAATCGGAACCGTTATTCTTGGACTTGTCGCAATGGTACTTGCCTTCTCCTGCTGGGGAGTCCTTATCTTTGCGATTCTCTTTGGATTCGCTTACCTTTTCCGTGTATATATCACAAGGAAAATCGGTGGAATCACCGGAGATGTTATGGGAGCAGGAAGCGAGCTTGCGGAAGTATTATTGCTGCTTGTTGTTATCGTTCTTACAAAGTATACGGGAATGACACCATTATCATTATTTCCATTTTAGTTTTTGAAAATGAGATAATAATAGGGGAAGGTTGTAGAAAAAACTATTGATATCTATTTATATATGAAAGTGGAAAAATAGAAGTTTATATATAAATTTATGAAGTGGAAGCAAGACTATACAAAAATATGAACAATATATGTTGGTATTAAGTAGCAGAAGGGAAGATGGTTATGACTCTGGAGGAAGCAATCAAAAAAATTCAGCCGCTGGATGAGGAGGCAATGGAGTACACTCGTGCAAGATGGAATACTCTTGGGAAGCCTCTTCACAGTCTGGGAAGACTCGAAGAAATGGTGACACAGTTCGCTGGAATTTACCGCGATAAGAATCCGCATTTAAGGAAAAAAGCGGTTATTGTCATGGCAGCAGATAACGGTGTTGTAGCGGAAGGAGTTACCCAGACAGGCAGGAAGTGACAAAGACAGTAACAGAAAATATGACAAAGCATAATGCGACAATCTGTATTATGTCCTCCATGAGTGGAGCAGATGTGTATCCCGTAGATATCGGAATTGCAACGGATTGTGACAATCCGGGTGTTTTCCAAGAAAAATTAAATACGGAACAGACAACATGGCAAAAGGCCCTGCAATGTCGAGAGAAGAAGCGGTAAAAGCAATTGAAGTCGGCATCAGCATGGTAGCTGATTTAAAAGAAAAAGGCTATAATGTTCTTGCTACCGGAGAGATGGGTATTGGAAATACTACGACAAGCAGTGCTGTCTGTTCTGTTTTACTTGACCAGAGTGTAGAAAAGGTAACCGGAAAAGGTGCTGGTCTTACAAACAAAGATTTAGAACATAAGATAGAAGTCATCAGGCAGAGTATCGCACTCAATAAAGTAAATGCGGACGACCCGCTTGATGTACTTGCTAAAGTCGGAGGTCTTGATATTGCCGGAATGGCTGGCTGTTATATCGGTGGTGCGGCGCTCAATATTCCAGTATTTATTGACGGATTTATTTCATCCGTAGCAGCGTTAATTGCGATTCGCTTAGTACCGGAATGTGCGCCATATCTTTTCCCATCCCACTGTTCTAATGAACCTGCTGGACGTATGATACTGGATGCTATCGCAAACAGCCATATATCCTTGCCAATATGTGCTTGGCGAGGGAACCGGAGCGGTTATGGGATTTACGATTGCAGATTATGCATTTAAAGCATACTGGGAATTACCAAGCTTTGAGCAGACGAACTTTGGAACTTATGAAGAATTGAACTAAATATAAAATGCAGGAGGAAAAATGTTAGATAAAATTCAAATCGTAAAACCTGCCGAAATCGAAAAAAGAAGCATGGAAATCATCACAAGCGAATTAAACGGAAGAACCTGGCCAGAGCCGGAGTCTCTATCGTAAAAAGATGTATCCACACTTCTGCAGATTTTGATTATGCAGATAATTTATGCTTTTCTGAAAATGCTGCGAATATCGGTGTAGAAGCTTTAAAAAATGGAGCACATATCGTAACCGATACAAGAATGGCATGGTCAGGAATCAACAAGAAAAAGTTAGCATCTTTCGGAGGAGAAGCTCATTGCTTCATGTCTGATGATGATGTGGCAAAAGAAGCAAAAGAACGCGGATGCACAAGAGCAGCTATCTGTATGGAAAGAGGAGCGGTTTTAGCAGAAGAGAAAAACGTTATTTTTGCTATTGGAAATGCACCGACAGCTTTAATCCGTTTATATGAGCTGATTAAAGAAGGCAAGTTAAAACCAGCATTGATTATCGGCGCACCAGTTGGCTTTGTCAATGTAGTAGAATCCAAAGAACTGATTATGGAAGCCGGAGTTCCTTTCATCGTTCCAAAAGGACGAAAAGGAGGCAGCAACATTGCGGCAACGATTTGTAACGCGATGTTGTATCAGTTGTAAAAATTATTTTCTAAAAAATGAATTTGAATAAATCATTTTAAGAGATTATTTCATGAAATATATTGGAATTGAATTTATGAAAAAACTAAGAGAAGGAGTTTCCACTGGCTCCTGTATGACCGGTGGAGCGGAGGCTTCCGTGATCTGGCAGACAACGGGTAAATGTCCTTCAGTAGTGAAGTGGATACCCCGATCGGGAAAACACTTTATCTTGATATTATTCCAAGAGAGTTCGGAGTCTGCGGCGTGGTAAAAGATGCTGGGGATGATCCGGACGTAACAAATGGAAGCGAGATTATCACAAAGGTTGAGCTGTTTGAGGAAGAGGGAGACATTTCCTTTTTCGGAGGAGAAGGAGTCGGCACTATCACGCAGGAAGGATTAAAGATTCCTCCGGGACAGCCGGCGATTAATCCCGTTCCCCGCCAGATGGCAGAAAAGGCAATCCGAAAGATTATCGGCAATAAAAAGGCAAATGTAACAGTAAGTATTCCCGGTGGAAAAGAACTTGCCAAAAAAGACATTTAATCCAAAGACTTGGAATTGTAGATGGACTTTCAGTTCTTGGAACGACAGGGATTGTCCGGCCGATGAGTGAGGAAGCGATGAAAGATTCTCTGATTGCGGAACTTGATATGTATGCAAAACAGGGACATAAAACCATTCTTTTTGTACTTGGAGGAACGGGAGAGACTGCATTAAAAGAACAGTACGGCGAATTTCAGTGCATTTTGCAGGTAAGCAATTACATCGGCTTTATGATAGAAGAAGCGGTGGAAAGAGGCTTTACTGATATTTTAATCGGAGGTTTTGTCGGCAAACTTGTAAAAGTAGCTCAGGCACAATGAATACGCACAGTCATGTGGCAGACGGGCGAATTGAAACTATCTGTACCCATGCAGCACTTCACGGTGCACCGACTTCCGTTATCAAAAAGATTTATGACTGTCTCACGACAAAGGCAGCAATGAAGATTGTTGAAGAAGAAGGCCTGATGGATATCTGGCCGGACATGGCACAGAAAGCATCGGAGTATTGCGAGAAAACCGCCCACAAAATGGCGAGAGTAGGCATCATTTTCCTTGATGGACAAAATGAAATTCTGGCGGCGAGCGAGAATATAAAAGAAGTACTTTCAGCCTGCAAGAAATGATTAGTAATGTATAGCTTGAAATAATTGCAGAAATCAAAAATGTAGGCGAAATCAGAAAGAAAATAATTGCAGAAGTAAAATAACTGTGGAGGTTAGAATGAGCAAATTAACCGTAGCTGGAATCGGACCAGGTGAAGCCGATTACATTTTACCGGCAGTAATTGAAAAAAATGAAAAAAGCCCATACCGTAATTGCGGCAAAGCGAGTTTTACCGATTTTAGAAGAATTGTGCCAGGATGTCAGTGATTCAGCGTCTGTATTGCAGCATGATTCTATATCTTTTTTCGCAATGGGGAAAATTAAAGACACGCTAGAGCAGATTGGAAAAATTCTTTCCGAGGGACATGATGTTGTAATGGCGGTAAGCGGCGATCCGCTTATGTACAGCCTTTATCGCACAATCTGCAATGATCCGATCAGCGAGAATTGGGATATGGACATTATCCCTGGCGTTGGTTCCTTACAGATGCTCGGTGCAGCATTCGGAGAAACAATGGAAGATGCATTGATCATCAGTGTACATGGAAGAGCGAAAACAGCAGGTTCTATTGCACTTGCGGTAACAGAACATCCGAAAGTATTTTTCCTTTGCAGCAAAGAACAGGGTCCGGCATGGCTTTCTCGGATTATGCTGGACTATCAGCTTGATGATGTGACTGTCTGCGCCGGAGCGAATCTTTCCTACGAAGATGAAATCCTTGCATCCGGCACACCTGCTGAAATGGTAAAAAAAGAGTTCCCCTCTCTTTGTGTCGCAATGATTAAAAATCCATCTCCACGCCAGATTGTTCGTCCATGTTTTTTATCAGATGAAGATTTTGAGCGAGATAAAACACCGATGACCAAAGAAGAAATCCGCATACTCATTTTACATAAAATGAAGTTACATCCTGATGATGTTGTGTGGGACGTTGGCGCAGGAACAGGTTCTGTATCTATCGAATGTGCAAGACAGGTTCCATTTGGAACAGTACACAGCGTAGAGCGAAGCGAAACTGCCGTAAAATTAATTTACAAAAACAAAGAAAAATTTTCGGCAGATAATTTAACCGTCTACGAAGGGGATGCAGCCGAAACTGTAGCAAAGCTGCCTGAACCTGACAAAGTATTTATTGGCGGCAGCGGCAAAGAAATGTCTCAGATATTAGAGACAATCGCGGCATTTCCTAAAAAAAATAAAGTAGTCAATTTCTGCGGTAACAATCGAAACTATTGCAGAAACCAATGAACTTTTAGGAAAATACGCCCCAGACTTCGATGTCATTCAGGCGACAGTCGGACGGGGAAGAAAAATCGGCAGCTATCATATCATGGATACGAATAATCCAGTAATGATATTCACAGCGTACATTTAAAGGCTATATGATAATGTATAATTATACAGTGCAGAATATTTTGCATTGTAGCCATATAATATATTCAAAAAAATGAATGTGTAAAAATGTAACAGTCTGTTTTTGATTGTTATCAGGGAACAAACAGGAGAGAAAAAATGGGAAAAAAAGCATTATTAGTAGTGAGCTTTGGAACAAGCTTTGAGGAAGCACTTCCAGCAATCGTCAACATCGAAGAAACCTGCAAAAAGGCATTTCCGGACTATGACTTTATCGAGCATTTACATCTGGAATGATTATCCGTAAATGGGCAAGAACAAAAAATGTCATTATCCATAATCCGGATGAAGTGATGAAACGACTGGTAGCAGAAGGTTACGAAGAAGTAATCTGTCAGCCAACACATATTATAAATGGACTGGAATATGACAAAATGATGAATATGCTTCTGGCATATAAAGATCAGATTCCAACAATCAAGGTTGGAACCCCCCTTCTTACCGAAGAGGAAGATTACAAAGAAGCCTGCGAGATCGTTATGCAGGAATTAGAAAAGCCATTAGCGAAAGACGAAGCTTTTGTATTCATGGGACATGGAACAGAACACTTTGCCAACAGCGCATACAGCCAGTTTGAAAACATGCTCAGAGACCTTGGACATGAAAGCACATATGTCGGAACCGTAGAAGGATTCCCTAGTCTTGATTACGTTATCCGTCGTTTGAAAATAAGAGAGATTAAAAAAGTATATGTTATGCCCCTTATGATCGTAGCAGGCGATCATGCCCGAAATGACCTCGCTGGAGCCGAAGCCGACTCCTGGGATTCTATCTTAAAAGCAGATGGATTTGAAACAGAAGTTATCATGAAAGGTTTAGGGGAAATTGATGCGATAGCAGAAATGTTTGTAAAACACCTGAAGAAGGCGGAGTCTTTGTAAAATGATTTTAGTTCCAGAAGGGAAGAGTAGACAATGATTAACTATACCCACCAATAGATTTACATAGACAGGATTTTTATTATATTTTAATAAATTATTTTGAGTGACTTTGTGCTGTGGAGTTTTGATTGTAGACTCGCGAGCTCGTTTTTGAGCGAGTCTTGTACTATCAGGCAAAACGGCGTTTAGCACAACGGAACTCAAAATAATTTATTA
>ENA-OQJH01000893-OQJH01000893.1-human-gut-metagenome-genome-assembly--contig:-NODE-893-length-14338-cov-1.761171_pt1 | contig 14338 bp, 16 predicted proteins | sample MGYA00242597_ERZ504763 | MGnify/ENA primary metagenome ERZ504763 (study PRJEB26092, sample SAMD00036359) | human gut metagenome | host: Homo sapiens | study: EMG produced TPA metagenomics assembly of... | reverse complement strand
GAAAACAATATGCAGTATTGGTTTGGGAATTTTGGGAAGCATCTTGCGCTCGGATTGGAAAGTCTGGGGATGTGAAGTGATTGTGGTGGACAATTCCATGGAAAAAATTCAGGAAATCGCAGACAAGGTATCATATGCAATGTGCGCCAATATTGAGGACCCGGAAGTGATAAAATCACTGGGAGCAAGAAATTTGGATGGCGCAGTGATTGCAATCTCTGAAAACTTTGGAACAAGTATTATGGCTACGATCATGGCAAAGGAGATTGGAATACCATATGTACTTGCAAAAGCACAGAGCAGCCTTCATGCGACCGTATTAAAAAAGTGGGAGCAGATGCTGTCGTCCATCCGGAAAAGGAGATGGGGCGCCGTATTGCAAGAACGATGGTGTCAGGTAATTTTGCTGACTGGATAGAGCTGTCGCCGGATTACAGTCTGGTGGAAATAGAAATTCCGGATGAATGGATTGGGAAAAGGCTTGTTGACCTTCAAATTCGTGAAAAATACGGAATTAATGTAGTAGGAACTATTGAAAATGGTGTTGTAGATGTTACAATTAATCCGCAGCGGCCGTTTAATAAGAATCTAATCGTGATATTGATCGGTTCGAATGAAGCGTTACAAAAGTTGAAAAAGGAATAGGGAATATGATTACAAGTACAAGCAATCCACAAGTAAAAAATTTATTGCAGTTACAAAAGAAAAGTAAGGTGAGAAATGAGGAACAGGTATTTATTGTAGAAGGACTTCGGATGTTCATGGAAGTGCCGCAAGATCAAGTAAAAAAAGTATATGTTTCTGAATCACTTTATAATAAGAAGAAAGAAGAATTACATTTGGAGAGATTCCCAGTGGAAGTGTTAGCGGACAAGGTATTTCAACATGTGTCTGACACAAAGACACCGCAGGGATATTATGTGTTGTAAAGCAGCGAAAATACGAGATAGAGGATCTGATTTCCAAGGAAAATCCGCACTTTATCGTGCTGGATAACCTACAGGATCCGGGGAATTTAGGGACGATTGTCAGGACAGCGGAAGGAGCCGGAGTGACGGCCGTTTTTATGAGCAATGACTGTGTGGATATTTATAATCCGAAGACAATTCGCTCTACAATGGGATCGATTTATCGTGTGCCGTTTGTGTATGTGGATGATCTGTTGGCGCTTTTGGATAAATTTCAAAAAGAAAAAAGGTCACAACTTATGCGGCGCATCTTAAGGGAAAAAATACTTATGACAAGGAGAATTATCAGTCAGGGACAGCAATTCTCATTGGAAATGAGGGAAATGGACTGAGAGATGAAGTGGCAGAAAAAGCGGATGTCTGGGTTCAGATTCCGATGCAGGGAAAAGTAGAATCGCTCAATGCGGCATTGCCGCATCAATATTGATGTTTGAGGTTTATCGCCAAAGGCGATAAACCTTTTTTTTCTTTTTAGGGGTTGACAGGTTGGCAAATAGATGTTAGGATATCACTTGTGTTTGAAAGATGTAACAAATACGTAACATTTGTAATAAAAATGAATTAAATACGTATACTATTGTAATAGTCAGTAAGGTTATTGCAACAAACCAGGAGGTAATTTATGAGACGAGAGAAAAAGAGAGTGATTATAAGCTTCGCGCTGACAGCTTGTATGGTGTTTACCACAGAGTTCGGCAGTTTGGCAGCTGATACACAATCTGATGCTCAGCCAATCGAAACAATAAATCACGAAACGACAATTTCACCATTAGCGGAGACATGGAATGAAATTCCAGAGACAGCAGCAGTTGCGGAGGCTACACAGGTGTGGCATGGAAAAGCGCTGGCAAATGTAGAGTCAGAAGCGGATGTGCTTGCGGAGGCAGTTGATGGCGGTGAAGTAGTCGGAAAGATGTATACAAATACAATCTTGACTGTGGAAGAAAGAGGAGATGTATGGTCAAAGGTTTCTTCAGGTTCGGTTGTAGGATATGTAAAAAATGAAATGCTTGCATTTGGGTCAGACGCAGTAGCAAGAGCAGCAGCGATTGATATGACAAATCCGCAGGATGCAAAGACGTTGGAAGAGATTGCTGCCGAGGAAGCAGCAAAGAAAGCGGCAGAGGAAGAAGCTGCCAGAAAGGCTGCAGAAGAAGCTGCAAGACAGTCAGGAAGCAGTGTAAGATATGATGAGGCAATGTCAGCGTCCGCAGACGACCAGACATTATTGGCAGCAATTATTACTGTGAGGCAGGGAACCAGCCACACGATGGAAAAGTAGGGGTTGGGGCGGTTATTTTGAACCGTGTAAGAAGCGGGTCTTTCCCGAACTCAATCAGAGAGGTTATTTATCAGGCAGGACAGTTTGGTCCGGCAATCACAGGAAAGCTTGACAGAGTATTGGCCAGTGGCAATATCCCGGCAGAATGTTATCAGGCAGCAGCTGATGCACTTGCAGGATATAACCCAATTGGAGATGCATTATATTTCGGAAATGGAAATTATGGTCAGTTGATTGGAGATCACTATTTCCACTAGAGGGAGTATTTTTAAATAGAAAGACAGTGACCGAAGGGCTTTTATCACCTTTCGGTCACTGTCTTATTTATTCTAAATTGTCGAGATACCGATAGTTACTTCCTCCAGGACATCGAGCAGTACGCGCACGGTGTCAAGTGAGGTGAGCATGGTAATATTGTTTTCGGAGGCACATCGACGAATTGCAACACCATCTTCATAGTGGATACCGGAAAGGATGGCACGTGTACAGATGACGTAGCTGACATATCCGGCGCGAATAGAATCAAGTACTTCTTCGCTGCCCTCAGATGGCTTGCGCAGGATACGGGTTCGAATACCTGCTCTTTCAAAAAGAGTGCGGTGCCAACAGTTGCTTCGATATTAAATCCCATATCGTAGAAACGCCTTACCAGTGGCAGTGCCTCCTCTTTATCTTCGTCGGCGAGTGTCACAACGACAGTACCGTAGTTTTGTACTTTGATTCCGGAAGCAATCATTGCCTTATACATTGCGCGGTGCAGTTTATTGTCGTATCCAATTGCCTCTCCGGTTGATTTCATCTCCGGTGACAGATAGGCATCCATACCGTGTAATTTTGAGAAAGAGAACGCAGGTGCTTTTACATAAAAACGTTCTTTCTCTTTTGGGTAGAGAGTATGAATACCTTGTTCCGGAAGACTTTTGCCAAGTATTGCAAGGGTCGCGATATCTGCAAGGCTGTATCCGGTTGCTTTCGATAAAAATGGTACCGTTCTGGAGGATCTTGGGTTCACTTCTATAATATAGACGTTTTCGAATTCATCGACAATAAACTGGATATTGAACAGTCCGATGATTCCGATGCCAAGTCCCAGTTTTTGTGTGTAGTCAAGAATCGTTTCTTTTACTTTCTCAGAAATACTGTGCGTTGGATAAATGCTGATAGAGTCTCCGGAATGGACTCCGGTACGTTCCACCAGCTCCATAATACCCGGTACAAACACATTTTTCCATCGCAGACAGCATCTACTTCCACTTCTTTTCCGCGGATGTATTTATCTACAAGTACTGGTTTTTCCTCGTTGATCTCTACTGCAGTTTTTAAATAATTCCGAAGAGCCTCTTCTTTTGCGACAATCTGCATCGCTCTTCCTCCGAGTACAAAGCTTGGGCGCACAAGTACCGGATAACCAATCTCGTTTGCGGCTCTTACGCCGTCTTCGATACTTGTGACTGCCTGTCCCTTTGGCTGTGGAATATGTAAAGAGGCGAGGAGCTTTTCAAAGGAATCACGGTTTTCAGCACGCTCAATTGCATCGCAGTCAGTTCCGATAATATTTACCCCTCTTGCCCGGAGCGGCTCTGCAAGGTTGATCGCCGTCTGTCCGCCGAGGGTGGCGATCACGCCGTCTGGCTGTTCAAGCTCAATGATATTCATGACATCTTCCACGCAGAGTGGTTCAAAATAAAGCTTATCTGAGCAGGTGTAGTCAGTGGAGACGGTTTCAGGGTTATTGTTAATAATAATTGCCTCATAGCCGGCAGACTGAATCGTCTGAACAGCATGTACTGTGGAATAATCAAATTCTACACCTTGTCCGATACGAACCGGACCGGAGCCAAGTACGATGATCTTGTGCTTGTCTGATACAATGGACTCGTTTTCCTCTTCGTAGGTAGAGTAAAAATAAGGAATATAACTGTCAAATTCAGAGGCACAGCTGTCAATCATTTTATAGACAGGAAGGATGCCGTGCTGCTTTCTGATATGAAAGATATCCTTCTCGTCCATTTGCCAAAGCAGACCAATCTCTTTATCAGAAATTCCGGTTTGTTTTGCCATTTTCAAAAACTTGCTGTCGCCAGGATGTTCCTGAAGAAGCTGCTCCATCTGAACGATATGAGAAAGCTTTTGAAGAAAGAACGCATCAATGGCAGAAACAGAGTGAATGCGGTCAGTATCACAGCCAAGGCGAAGCAGTTGGGCGATGGCATAGATACGGTCATCAGTGCCAATCTGAATATAATCGAGCAATTGCGTTTCCGTCATATCATCGAATTTTGCGTCATACAGGTGAAAAAGTCCGATCTCAAGCGAACGAACAGCTTTCAGAAGGCTTTCTTCTACAGTTCTTCCGATGCTCATGACTTCGCCGGTTGCTTTCATCTGGGTAGAGAGTGAGTTGTCTGCATCGGCGAATTTGTCAAATGGAAAACGTGGCATTTTTGTCACGACATAGTCTAAAGCAGGCTCAAAAGAAGCCGGTGTGTTTGCAAGCGGTATCTCATCTAATGTCATGCCAATACCGATTTTAGCCGAAACGCGGGCAATTGGGTATCCACTCGCTTTTGAGGCAAGCGCAGAGGAACGGGATACACGTGGATTTACTTCAATCAAATAGTATTGGAAAGAATGTGGATCCAGTGCAAATTGTACGTTGCATCCGCCTCGATGCCAAGCGCCCGAATAATTTTTAAGGCGCTGTAGCGCAGCATTTGGTATTCTTTGTTCGTAAGTGTCTGCGAAGGGCAGACTACAATAGAGTCACCGGTATGGATACCAACCGGGTCTAGATTTTCCATGTTACAGATTGTGATGGCAGTGTCATTGCTGTCGCGCATCACTTCATACTCAATCTCTTTATACCCTTTGATACTTTTTTCGATAAGAACTTGATGAACCGGCGATAGAGATAAGGCATTTTTCATCAGTGCCACGAGTTCCTCCTCGTTATCTGCAAAACCGCCGCCGGTACCGCCAAGTGTGAAGGCAGGGCGAAGAACAAGGGGGTATCCGATTTTTTCTGCTACCTTCAATCCCTCCTCGATAGAACTTGCAATGTCGGATGGAAGTACGGGCTCTCCGAGTTCTTCACAGAGCTCTTTGAAGAGCTCCCTGTCTTCGGCACGTTCGATACTGCTGATTTTTGTTCCAAGAAGTTCTGTGCGACATTCCGCCAGAATTCCCTTTTTTTCAAGCTGCATGGCAAGGTTGAGTCCGGTCTGCCCTCCAATACCAGGCAAGATGGCGTCTGGGCGTTCGTAGCGAACGATTTTTGCCACATATTCCAGTGTGAGAGGTTCCATGTAACCTTATCGGCGATGGAAGTATCTGTCATAATTGTGGCAGGATTGGAATTGCAGAGAACAACCTCGTATCCTTCTTCTTTGAGAGCGAGGCATGCCTGTGTTCCTGCGTAGTCAAACTCCGCCGCCTGACCGATGACAATCGGACCGGAACCAATGACAAGTATTTTTTTAAGATCTGTTCTTTTCGGCATGTTGGCATCCCTCCTTGATAAGTGTGATAAATTGATCAAACAAATAGGTGCTGTCCTGTGGACCAGGAGCACTTTCCGGATGATATTGAACGCTGAATACACGATCTCTTTCGCATACTACACCTTCTACTGTCTGGTCGAGCAGATTGATGTGTGTCACAGAAAGCGGTGTCTCTAAGAGACTGTCTGCATCAACCGCATAGGAGTGATTCTGCGATGTAATCTCAATTTTATTCGTTTTTAAATTTTTTACCGGATGATTCCCGCCGCGATGTCCAAACTTTAATTTATAAGTTTTGGCACCATAGGCAAGTGAAATAATCTGATGTCCGAGGCAGATTCCGAAAATCGGATATTTACCGATTAATTTTTTTATAGCTGTAATCGTCTGTGGTACGTCGGTTGGATCCCCGGGTCCATTAGAGATAAAGATGCCGTCAGGAGAGAGCGTTTCAATCACTTCTGCAGGCGTGTTCCACGGAACGCATGTCACTTTGCAGCCACGTGCATTGAGAGAACGAATGATATTCATTTTGATACCACAGTCGATTGCAACAATATGGAACTTTTCGGTATCTGCTGGATAGACCAGCGTTTGCTGACAGCTTACGCGAGCGACTGAATCATGTGCAAGCGCTGTAGCGGCTAAGATGTTCAGCTTTCTCAACAGGTGTTTTTACGTCTGTCAACAGAACCTTTTGCGAGCCGTGATCGCGTATAGAGCGGGTCAGTCTGCGGGTGTCGATACCGTAAATACCGGGGATCTTATAGGTGCTCATAACTTTCCCAAGTGTTGATTCACTTCGAAAGTTAGAGGGAACGTCGTTATATTCTCTTACAATGAGAGCACCGATGGTCGGTGTGATGGTCTCATAATCATCTTCTGCCATTCCGTAATTTCCTATCAGTGGATAAGTCATTACGACAGCCTGTCCGGTGTAGGACGGATCAGACAGGATTTCCTGATAGCCGACCATTGAGGTGTTGAAGACAATTTCACACACGCTGTCGGCAGTGTCGCCAAAGGCATATCCATAATATTCCTGTCCGTCCTCTAAAATTAGTTTTCTGTTATATTTCATGATCATTTTGAGGACTCCTTTATATCTGATAAACGTTTTTCAAAACGGTCTTTTCGTGTGTCATCTGGGATGGCGGTAGGATAACAGCCGTCAAAGCAGGCGCTGCAAAAGCTGCAGTGAGACGTAAGCTCTCTAAGTTTTTTCTAATGGAAAATATCCAAGAGAGTCTGCACCGATAATCTCAGCAATCTCGGAAACCGTATGTTTGCAGGCAATCAGATGATCTTCTGAATCAATATCTGTGCCATAATAACAAAGGATGTAAAAACATCGGAGAAGAAATACGGATGTGTACTTCCTTTGCACCTGCATTGCGCAACAGTTGGACAACACGCCCGATTGTGTTTCCGCGGACAATGGAATCGTCAATTAGCACGACACGCTTCCCGCGGATACTTTCCTCCACGGCAGAGAGCTTGATTTTTACACTGTCAAGCCTTGCTCCCTGTCCGGGAGAGATGAAAGTTCTGCCGATATATTTGTTTTTGATCAGACCGATACCGTATGGAATTTTAGATTCCTGACTAAATCCAAGGGCGGCATCCAGTCCGGAATCGGGCGCACCAATGACGATGTCTGCGTCGATTGGGTGTGTCTGCGCCAAAATTTTTCCGGCAAGTACACGGGAAGCATGAACGGAAATACCGTCAATGACCGAATCCGGGCGTGCAAAATAAATGTATTCAAAAATACAGAGTCGTTTTTCTTTTTGATTACAATGTTCTTTGCGGGAAACTACACCATGTTTGGAAAAGACTAAGATTTCACCCGGTTCCACATCCCGAATGACTTCTCCGCCCACTGCTTTGATCGCGCAGGATTCAGAAGCGACGATATATGTGCCGTCAGGAGTCTGCCCATAGCAGAGCGGTCGAAAACCATAAGGATCTCTTGCACAGATTAATTTTTGTGGTGACATCAGTACGAGAGAGTAGGCTCCGTCCAACGTATTCATCGCGCGGCTGAGTGCATCTTCGATGGAAGGTGCATTCAGCGTTCGCGGGTGACGATGTAGGCGATTGTTTCCGTATCGCTCGTAGTGTGGAAAATGGCACCGGATAATTCCAGTTCATTTCTGAGTTTGGCGGCATTTGACAGATTACCGTTGTGCGCAAGCGCCATCCGTCCTTTCTGGTGGTTGACTTCAATCGGTTGACAGTTATTTCGGTTTGTTCCGCCGGTTGTGCCATAGCGGACATGACCGACTGCCATGGTGCCGGATGGGAGCGATGACAGGATATCATTTGAAAAAACATCGCCGACCAGCCCCAGGTCTTTGTGGGAGACAAATACGCCGTCATCGTTCACAACGATTCCACAGCTTTCTTGTCCCCTGTGTTGCAGGGCGTATAGCCCGTAATAAGAAATATTAGCGACGTCTACAGGTTTTGGTGAGATGACGCCGAATACCCCGCATTCTTCGTGTATACTCATAAATTACCTCCGCTTTGATGTGAGAGAGCTGCCTGAATAAATCCTTTGAAGAGAGGATGTGGTCTGTTCGGGCGGCTTTTGAATTCCGGGTGATATTGAACACCGACATGGAATGGTCGGTCAGTAATTTCAACGGTCTCAACAAGTCTTCCATCAGGCGAAGTACCGCTGACTGTCAGACCGGAAAGAGTGATCTGTTCTCGATAGTCATTGTTAAATTCATAGCGGTGTCTATGACGTTCGCTGATTGTGTCAACACCGTAGCAGCGATGCATAGTTGTTCCTGCCTGGATGTTACATGGATAAGCGCCAAGCCTTAATGTGCCGCCTTTGTCGATGTTGTCATTTTGTCCGGGCATGAAGTTGATCACTTTATGCTTACACTGCTCGTCAAATTCACCGGAATTTGCATCTTTGATTCCGACAACATTTCTTGCATATTCGATTACGGCGATCTGCATTCCGAGGCAGATTCCAAAGTATGGAATCTGGTGTTCTCTCGCGTATTTTGCAGCCAAGATCATGCCCTCAATTCCACGGTTACCAAAGCCCCCGGAATGAGAATACCGTCCAGAGCAGAGAGAGTTTCTTCTATATTAAAATCTGCCAGATCTTCTGAGTCAATCCAGCGAATCTTTATGGCTGTATTATGAAAATATCCGGCATGTCGAAGCGCTTCTGCTACAGAAAGATAGGCATCGTGCAGTCCCACATATTTTCCGACAAGACCGATTGTGACATTGCCGGTATGATTTTTGATATGTTCTACCATTTCTGTCCATTCGCTGAGATTAGGCTCTTGTGTCTCGATACCAAGTTCACGGCAGACAACAGATGAGAAATTTGCTTTTTCCAGCATAAGTGGAGCTTCGTAGAGATTCGGAAGTGTAATGTTTTCGATGACACAGTCCGGCTTTACGTTGCAGAATAAAGATATTTTCTGGAAAATGGATTCTTCTAAAGGTTCGTCACAGCGTAGGACGACAATGTTTGGATTGATTCCCATTCCCCGCAGTTCTTTTACGGAATGCTGAGTTGGTTTTGACTTATGTTCATCTGAGCCACGGAGGAAAGGTACGAGTGTGACATGAATGAACAAACTGTTCTTACTGCCAACTTCCAAAGAAATCTGACGTACTGCTTCCAAAAAAGGCTGGGATTCAATATCGCCAATTGTGCCGCCAATCTCAGTAATCACCACATCGGCATTGGTTTTCTTCCCAACACTGTAAACAAATTCTTTGATTTCGTTTGTAATATGAGGAATGACCTGTACTGTAGAGCCTAAGTATTCGCCACGGCGTTCTTTATTCAGCACATTCCAGTAAACCTTACCGGTAGTAAGTTCGAATATTTATTCAGATCTTCGTCGATAAAGCGTTCATAATGTCCAAGGTCAAGATCTGTCTCGGCGCCGTCTTCTGTAACGTAGACTTCGCCGTGCTGATAAGGCTCATTGTGCCCGGATCGACATTGATGTAGGGATCAAGTTTCTGAGCCGCAACTTTAAGTCCTCTTGCCTTCAGAAGGCGACCGAGCGATGCGGCGGTGATGCCTTTTCCGAGACCGGACACAACACCTCCTGTTACAAATATATATTTCGTCATAATATCCTCCGTCATAATATCCTCCGTTAAATAGCTTAGATATGTTCGTTTAATCGTTTCATAATTTCCTGATAAGCGTCTTCCACACCGCCAAGGTCGCGACGGAATCTGTCTTTATCAAGTTTTTCTCCTGTTTTAGAATCCCAAAGACGACATGTATCCGGACTGATTTCATCGGCAAGCACAATTGTACCGTCGGAAAGTCTTCCGAATTCCAGCTTAAAGTCGACGAGTGTGACACCACATTCTTTCCAGAAAGCTTTTAACTGTTCATTGACACCAAAAGCATATTTTTCAATTGTTTCGATTTCTTCTTTGGTTGCAAGTTTCATTGCGAGTGCGTGATATGTATTTAGCAGTGGGTCGCCGAGATCGTCATTTTTATATGAAAATTCGATGGTAGGTGATTCGAAGACAAGCCCTTCTTCTACACCATAGCGTTTAGAAAATGAGCCTGCAGCAATGTTTCTTATGATTACTTCCAGGGGAACAATAGAGACTTTTTTTTGACAAGAGTTTCGCGGTCGTTGATTTCTTCAATGAAATGAGTTGGGATTCCCGCTTTTTCGAGACGCTGCATGAGTAAGTTACTCATTTTGTTGTTGATAACTCCTTTGCCGACAATTGGTTCCTTTTTGAGACCGTTAAATGCAGTCGCGTCATCTTTGTAAGAGACGATCAAACCTCTGGCTCCTCTTGTTTAAACACTTTCTTTGCTTTTCCTTCGTAAAGTTGTTCTGCTTTTTGCATGACTTATGTACCTCCATTTTCATTACTGTTTGCAATAAAAAGGCAATGATGCCTTAATGTGTAAACATTAAAGACGCCATTGCCTTTCCAGCCGATATGATACTCTTTTTTCGGATTATTGTCAACTAGTCTTTGAAAGGTTTTATAATTATTTTGGCTTATTTTCCGCTGTCCCCGTAGTTTGCAAGAACTCTGGCAGAAGGGTCATTCACATCACAGCCTTCCCAGTCGCGGTTTGGCATCCAAAAGCCGGAGATCATTTCGCCCTGACCCGGGTAGTATTTTTCGAAAATTTCACGATAGAGAAGAGATTCTTTGGTGAAAGGGCGAGCGTGCGTATATTTTTGCATCCGGCTTCAAATGCTTCTTCTGTATAATGCTGTTCGGCGTACTCTTTCAGATAGTCGACCATGGAATGACCTACAGCATCTGAGAATGCTGCTTTTTCACGCCACAGAATTTCTTCTGGGAGATAGTCGCCTGTTTCAAATGCCTTGCGCAGCAGGTACTTTCCTTTTCCATAGACATTTTGTTTGATCGATGGATCCAATGCCATGACATATTTCACAAAATCAAGATCTCCGAAAGGAACTCGCGCTTCCAGTGAGTTTACGGAAATGCAGCGATCGGCGCGCAGTACGTCATACATATGAAGTTCACGGATACGTTTTTGGGATTCTGCCTGAAAAGCTTCCGCTGATGGGGCAAAGTCCGTATATTTGTATCCGAATAATTCATCTGATATTTCTCCTGTGAGCAGAACACGGATATCGGTTTGTTCATGAATTGCTTTGCACAGGAGGTACATGCCCATGCTGGCACGAATTGTCGTGATATCAAATGTTCCGAGTATCCGAATCACCGTCTCTAAAGAAGAAAGTACATCGTCCGGTGTCATATAAATTTCTGTGTGGTCACTGCCAATATAGTCGGCGACTTGTTTCGCATATTTTAAGTCGATGGCATCTTCGCTCATGCCGATAGCGAAGGTCTTGATTGGCGAAGCGCTTTCCCTTGCTGCGATGGCGCATACAAGTGACGAATCGAGCCCGCCGGAAAGAAGAAATCCGACCTTGGCATCTGCGACAAGCCGCTTTTTAACACCGGCAACGAGTTTGTCATGAATCTGTCCGTATACGGTTTCCAGATCATCGTGACAGATGGTATCCGATGAGGCAATGTCACAGTAGCAGATAAATTCCCCGTTCTTATAATAATGTCCGGGTGGAAACGGCATGATCGCTTCGGCGAGCCCGACAAGGTTTTTTGGTTCACTTGCGAGCAGGAGTGTCCCGGCTTCATCAAAACCATAATAAAGCGGTCTGATGCCGACAGGATCTCTTGCTGCAATATATTCGCCGGTTTCGCCGTCGTATATGATACAGGCAAATTCGGCATCTAACATTGCAAACATATCCGTTTTGTACTCGCGGTACAAGGGAAGTAATATCTCACAGTCGGACTCGCTTTGAAAAGTATATTTTTCGGAAAGCTGTTCTTTGAATTGTTCAAACCCATATATTTCTCCGTTGCATACAACAAAGCTTCCATCCAGCTCAAACGGCTGCATGCCGGAAGGGGAAAGCCCCATAATGCAAGTCTGTGAAATCCAAGAAAACCATTTCCGGTATCTATGATACGGCTTTCGTCCGGACCTCTTGTAATCGTCCGGTCAAAACCTTTTTTAAAAATATTAAAATCGGCATTACTGCACAATAACCCATAATAGAACACATAAAGTAACCTCCGTCTGATTTATTTTACACCGAACAGTAAATCTGCATAGGTAGGGAAAGGCCAGTAGCTTTTGCAGTCAGTGTTTCAGCCTCATCACAGGCAGCTCTCAGTTCATTCATCAAGCCAAGTACATGGTCACGGATAAGGAAAGATTCTGCAAAAATATCTTCTGCCGTTTCAAGAGAGCGCAGTGCCTCGTTTAGTAAATCTACTTTTGCGGCAATCGTGTCAGTCAGGGTAGAAAGTGTTCTGACAAGATTGGTCTCATAACTGCAAGCAAGATTTGCATCCAATGCCTTTTTGGATACAGCCGCATCTGCAACGTGCGCGGCGTAGCTTTCCACAGCCGGAGCAATCTGCGTTTTTGCCATCGTGACCATTGTGTTGGCTTCTATAATTACAGATTTACAATAGTTATCAAGCATGATGTCACAGCGTGACTGAAGCTCTGCGATGGAGAATACACCTTGTCCGGTCAGCATTTTGACATTCTTTTCATCGAGCAGATGAGGCATACAGTCCACAGTTGTGCGGTAGTTGATAAGACCGCGCTTTTCAGTAGCCTCTTTAATCCAGTTGTCGTCATACCCGTTGCCGTTGAAAATAATGTGTTTGTGGTCTTTGATGGTCTTGCGGATCATTTCATGAAGCGCTGTCTCAAAGTCCTGTGCCTGCTCCAGTCTGTCTGCATAGATTTTCAGTGATTCTGCCACCGCACTGTTGAGCATAATATTTGCGCATGCGATACTGTTCGAAGAACCGAGCATACGAAACTCGAATTTATTGCCGGTGAAAGCAAACGGAGAAGTCCGGTTACGGTCGGTGTTGTCCCGGTTAAATTTCGGAAGCACATCGACGCCGAGTTTCATTTTTGTTTTTTTGGCGCCTGATAAGGGGTGTCATTTTCAATTGCCTCTAATACGGCATTTAACTCATCTCCAAGAAAAATAGAAACAACAGCCGGAGGAGCTTCGTTAGCACCAAGTCTATGGTCATTGCCGGCAGTCGCAACGGAGATACGAAGCAGATCCTGATAGTCATCTACTGCTTTTATAACGGCACAAAGGAACAAAAGAAATTGAGCATTTTCATAAGGTGTCTCGCCAGGAGAAAGAAGGTTTTGTCCTTTGTCTGTTGAAATCGACCAGTTGTTGTGTTTTCCGCTTCCGTTCACACCGGCAAATGGCTTTCGTGAAGAAGACATACAAGACCATGCTTTGCAGCAATTTTTTGCATGATTTCCATTGTGAGCTGGTTATGATCGGTTGCAATATTAGTAGTTGTGTAGATTGGTGCCAGCTCATGCTGTGCAGGTGCAACTTCATTATGTTCTGTTTTTGCGAGAATTCCAAGCTTCCAAAGTTCTTCGTTGAGTTCTTCCATATATGCGGCTACACGAGGTTTGATCACGCCGAAGTAGTGATCGTCCATCTCCTGCCCTTTCGGAGGCTGCGCTCCGAATAAGGTACGACCGGTAAAACAAAGATCCGGACGTTGGTCGTACATTTCTTTGTCAATCAGGAAATATTCCTGCTCCGGACCGACGGATGAGCGGACACATTTGGCGGAATCGTTGCCGAACAGGCGAAGAATACGAATAGCCTGTCTGTTGAGTGCTTCCATGGAACGCAAAAGCGGCGTCTTCTTATCCAGAGCGTATCCGCCATAAGAACAGAATGCTGTAGGGATACAAAGGCTGTTGTCTTTGATGAACGCATAGGAAGTAGGATCCCAGGCAGTGTAACCTCTTGCCTCGAAGGTGGCGCGAAGCCCGCCGTTTGGAAAGGAAGAGGCGTCTGGTTCTCCTTTAATCAGTTCCTTGCCGGAAAATTCCATAATGACACCGCCGTCAGGTGATGGTGTGATAAAGCTGTCATGTTTTTCTGCTGTAATTCCGGTCAGTGGCTGGAACCAGTGCGTAAAATGGGTTGCTCCCTTGGAAATCGCCCAATCCTTCATAGCGGTTGCGACTGCATTGG
>ENA-OQJH01000892-OQJH01000892.1-human-gut-metagenome-genome-assembly--contig:-NODE-892-length-14349-cov-1.283083_pt1 | contig 14349 bp, 17 predicted proteins | sample MGYA00242597_ERZ504763 | MGnify/ENA primary metagenome ERZ504763 (study PRJEB26092, sample SAMD00036359) | human gut metagenome | host: Homo sapiens | study: EMG produced TPA metagenomics assembly of... | reverse complement strand
CTTTAATCTATCCCAAGAGAATGCCATCGTAGGTCGCCATTTTACTGTTAACCATAGTACGATTGTGCCTACTATAGTACTGAATAGATATTGAGCAACCAATGCCCACACTCCATACCCTCTATAAGCCATAAAAACACCTACAACAGCAGCTCCAACCGTACCCAAGAGTGTAGAATAAAAGAATCTTTTAAAAATTAAGTTTCTTGACACATAGGCCTGTTGTACATTTTTAACTCCTGAAATAATGATAATCAAGCACAATACTCTTATCACAGAGGACAGTTCTGGCATGTTATAGAAATCCGCTATAAAAGGAGCGGATACGAACATAATCAAGTACAGTATAACACAAATGCCTATGTTAAAAAAAAACACCGAAGAAAAATCCAATTCATCTGCATCTTTCTTCTGGACTAATGCTGTCGCTAGTCCACTGTCGACAAATACTTGGAGTAAGTTTGTGAAAACCATTACAAGTGCCAACATTCCAAATACCTCAGGCGCCAAAAGTCTTGCCAAAACAATCGAAACTACAAGCGATACGGTTTGTGCACCTGATCTTTCAGCAAATCTCCAAATAAAATTACTAACAATGACATTCGATTTCATCTCGATATAATCTTCATCTATTGATACTTAGAACTAACTTTTTCTTATTCGCTAAGCATATGATGATCAATTACGAGGTAATGAACTCATTGGTTTCTCAACATACTTATGAAGTAAGCATGCCAATCCTGTTATTAAGGCAAATGGAATAATCAGCCAAAAATTCCGATGCGAAACCAACAGATTCCAACCATCTAATTATTACAAAACCGATATTCTGGTGCAACAAGTAGAATGGGTAAGAGATAATTGCAAACCAAACTAAAGGCTCTAGCATCTTTGTAATTGAGTTTGAAAGGAATAATGACTTATTATATAGCAATATGGATAAGATAAGCAGGACAACAGCAAATACGGCAACAGAAAGCAAAGCAACCGCAAGTGATGCAGCAGAAGATAACGCAGTTGTAGCTGCTGCCACTGCATCGAACGCAAAGAAGGATCTGGAAACGACAGAACAATATATTTATACAAGAGAAGAAATTTCCCTGGAACCGATTTCTTTATGGGAGTCTTTACGGGAAAATGTATGGAATTCTGTAAAAGCAATCTTTTTTTCCTCAGAAGACGATGATGATTTTGAGGGGATAACAGCATTTCTTCCTGATTTTCAGGATGATGATCTGGGAGAGATGGATGTTTCCTGTTTTGGTGATCCATCGAATTCCCTTACTGTTTTAAAGTCTGGGACCACCGCACAGAAGGAAGGATCTATATAAATAAACGGGATCTGCATCTTTATGAAAAGGACCAGGAAGAAAGCTATGGCCGGACCCAGGGAGACGGAACTTTAGAAGGTGCTGTATATGGCCTTTTTGCAGCCGCAGACATTGTACATCCGGATGGAAGATCCGGTGTGATCTACCAGAAAGATGATCTGACAGCCGTGGCAGCAACAGATCAGGATGGTAATGCCTCATTTTTTGCATACACGGAGGTCCCGCATACAGTAGTAAAAGAAGATGGGACCATTGAGGCACCGGAAAATTTCCTGGGGCCGGAAACCTTATATAACGGCAGTACCATTAATTCTTCTGATCATGGATTTGGAAGCTATACCTATCCGGACAGAAAGGAAGAAAATGGAAATTCCTGGATCGGAAGACCGCTGCTGATGGGAAGTTATTATGTGAAAGAACTAAGCCGGTCAGAGGGATATGAACTGTCTGTAACAGGAAAGAACCTGGTGGAGAGAACCGGGGGTCAGGAGAAGAAAATGTAGTGCGAAAGGCAGGGCAGGTACAGGTAAGCGCAGGTCTGTCTGAGCATAACAGTATGGAAGCAGACGGTTCCTGGAATGATTTTACAGTAGAAGCATTTGGAACAGAAAAAGGGTATGAGATCACAGTTTCCGGTTATCCGGAAAATACAAAGTTTTACCGTTTAAGTTCACAGGAGCAGAGGGAAAATTTAAAACAGATCACAGGAATGGAAAAAAATTCCCAAAATGGATCATTTGGGAAATCCTGTATATGAAAAGGCAAAAGGCGGAGAATTAAAACGGGATCTTAATGGCAATCCTGTTTTAAAAGCAGATGCGGGGGAAGACGAAAAAGTACCTGCATCTGAGACTGTGCCCTATCATTCCGGACAGCCCCTTATATAAAAGGAGAAGCAAAACCGGAAGATCTGTCTAAATGGGATGAAGACCTGGATCCTGATTATGTGATGGAACAGGCACAGGCAATGCTTATGCAGTTAGGCTATAAAGAAGCTGACGGGGAAGGGGCACCATGGGTTTCTATAAATCTGGATTCTATGAATGGAAAGGCCGTAGAACAGATCCTTGACTGGTATACAGAACACAGTTTTTATAATATGGCCGCCGTTTCTGAGATAAAGGAAGAAGAGGGACAGTGGCAGGCAAAACTTTTTTATGACTATTCTGGAAATACAGAAGCAGGATCTGCAGTTTATGACCGGGCAGACGGACAGCTTTATGTGAAAAAAGAAAGGGAAAATGGTCATTACTGGATCTGCATTCCCAAAGGAAAATTCCGTTTAAGCAGTCATACCGCTTACATAAAAGAAAAATGGGAATATGTGGAAGATGAGCTTAAATTAATTTATGAGCCTGTTTATGAACGGTATGAAGAAGGAGAGGTTCTTTTAGATCCAAATGGAGTACCGATCCAGGAAATGGAACAGGTCCCCATTTTTGAAGAACGGGAAACCACGTATGTGACTACGAAAGAGGAGCCGGTAGAGGCTTTCTGGGATCCTGAAAAAAGAGAGTATCATATTTTGGTGGAAAATGAAACAGACTGGTCCGTGGAAAAAGAAGAGGTAGAAGAAACGTTCCGTGCAGTGACCGGACAAACCACCATTCTATAAATGAAAAGAGGTTCCTTATAATCAGTATCTGGTATCCATGGGAGCAGCTGTGGATGTAGAAGCAGAACAGGAAGAAACAGATCCTGGAAGTTTTGTAAAATATGTTCATCTGGCATATCCTGGTCAGAACCAGACAGTTCAGGATGGTGGAACAGAAAAAAGAACCGGTTCAGGTTTTGGAACGGGCGATCCGGCAGCCGGTACGCATTACCAAACACATTTCCCAGTCTTCTTATGAAAATGTAAATACCTACGGTTCTGTGCATAATGATCCAGTCACTACCTTTTTAGGCTTATTCCGTAAAAATGGATCTGCAGAAGGCCGGAAACTTTTAGATCAGTTTTCATTCAGGATCTACCTGAAGCAAAATCTTTTAAACATTTATGTGGATGATGAGGGAAAGATCCTGTCAGAAGATATCAGTTCACCAGCTTATAAGGAGCTGGTACAGACTATTTATCTGCCGCCGGAAGATGCAGAAAACAGGGTCATCAGCTGATGGAAGAAATGAGGATGGCAGCTGCAATTACCGGAAATTTTTTGACGCAATGGAAGGCGCAGAAAAGAAGAAGGGCGGTATTTATCCCAAAGAGGTACTGACCCAGTTTGCCCTGGATCATTATGATATAAGATCTATAAGGAAGAGATCTTAAAAGACCGGCCATATATGGACAGTGACAGGGCATACAAACAGGCTTTAGACCAGGCGAGAAAAGAAGCAGCCCGTTATCTGGATCAGTTTACAGGGTTAAAAGAGCGTCTGTCTATTGAATGGGAACGGGATGCAAATGGCGGTACGGATGGTAACAGGAAGACCATCCAGTGTAACCAGAGAAATGGAAAAGACGATTATTATGAGTATTCCATTCCTCTCCCGTATGGTGAATATGTGATCGAAGAGCAGATGCCTTCTGATCTGGAAAAAAGAACTGGCAAACAGGCATTATAAGATTGAGGAACCAAGGGAGATCACACTGCCCTTTGTGCCGGAGATCATACGAAATGAGGATACCGGGGAAGAAACGGTTTTAGATGAGATCGGCAGTGCCTATTTTCGTTATCACAGTAGTGACAGTCCGGATGAACTGATCCGCAAATACAAGATCCGCTTTAATGAAGAGGACCGGAAGATCCTGGCAGATGGTATAGATGGTTCCTTTGCCATTTATCCTTATGGGCTTGATAAAGATATTTTGCCGGAATACAGCCTGGGAACTATTTCACAAAGTGAGGATCATGTAATTTTAGATGGTGTGATCTATGACGGAAGTGAACGGGAAAATGGCCAGATGGAAATATGTGACCAGGTTCCTGGTATGAAGGGGAAAAATACTGCCATTGAGGCAAATTTGCGCCGATGCTGGTACCGTGGAGCATCTTGACACCGGAATATGACCGAATCAACGGATACGGGAAATATAGAAACCTTACAGCCTGGGGGAAGCGGTGCCGGATTTAATTATATTGCATTTGCCCAGGAAGATTTTGAAAATACCTATTTTAATTCAAGGCTGCGGATCGAAAAGATCGACAGTGAAACAGGGGAAAATCTGATCCATGAGGGAGCTTTATTCCGCATTTATGCTGCAAAGCGGGATGCACAGAAAAACGGGATAAACAGTGTGACCGGAACCGGACAGGTGCTGTTTGGACCGGCAGAGGATGCAGAAGGAAATAAGGTTGTGGACGCAGATGGAAAGGAGATCCTTTATCCGAGAGTGGGGCAGGACAATGGTTCACAGGATGATCTTCCTGTGAAGTTAGACCAGGATGGGGTCCCTCTTTATGATGAAACCCAGCGGATCAGCCAGGTGGATGAAACCGGCACAGAGAGAGGGATATTCCGCTCTTTTACTACACTGCGGGAAGTCTTGATCCATGGAAAGCTGGAAAAACTCCCTGTGGGATACATTGAAACGCCCAGACCTTTAGGGGCAGGTGCCTATGTCCTGGTAGAAGTACAGGCACCGGAAGGTTACGTAAAAGCCGTCCGGTTGCTTTTGAAGTTTATGGGAACGAAGTATCCTATTATAAGGAAAACGTGTACAGAGACGGTACAACAGATGGATATGAACGGAAAACAGCTGCAAACTATGAGTATGCCATTCCGGTAACGGGAGATGGAAATAAAAATGCTTACGAAACAGTCAGCCAGATCCCGGTGGAAAATCATCCTTCTGTAATGCGGATCCGGAAAGTAGAGGATGGCGATTCCCTGGTTGGAAATGAAAATGGCCTGTTAAAAACGGATGCTTTAGGCCAGGAAGAAACAAGCGGCGGCCTGGAAGAAGATATATGGGTAAATGACAGAGGAGATGAAATCATTTACCAGGTATATGGAAGAAAGGAGAAGTTAGAAGAAAGAGGAGATGTAAGAGAGATCCATTTTGACCGGGAACTGGGGACATGGACCGGGAAAGTAACAAAGAAAATGGATTTCTGTTCAGAAGAGATCATAGAAGGTACAGAAAAAGAACTAAAAGCAATGGAAGGAGTAAAACTCCTTTATGACCGGAAGGGGGAATTTACAGGAAAAGGGATCCGTTTTAAAGTAACGGTCTCAGGAGCAACACTGGCTTTATACCAGGGACTCTGGATGGAAAAAGAAGAGGACGGAAGTTATAAGGGAGTAACAGCTGAAGTTCAGGATGGTAAAACCATAAAGATCACTGCTTCTGAAACAGGAAGCAGGCGGCAGATCCTGGAGACAGGAAAAGATGCCGGTCCTGCCGGGCTTGCTATATGGCAGGATGAGAAGGTGGAAAACCAGCCGGAAGATCTGTATTTTTATGATCTGGACCAGTTAAACGAAGAAGGGCGCCTGGAGAGGACAGAGGACAAGTCTGTATACAAAGTATTAGATGAACGGGGAAACTTCATCTGTTATGCAGACGTAAAAACAGGAATGGCCTTTGTATACGATGATCATGAACGGATCATGGCTTACATTGCAGATGAAACGGGAGAAAAGAAGCTGGTTTATTCTGTCCAGGTCTATAAGGACAAGAATGGGGAGTCTGTTTATAAGGAAAAACGTTCTGTAGATGATGAAAATGGTCTGCCTGTTTACGATAAACAGGGGCATTTCACAACAAAGGAGGAACGCTGGACCAGTGACAACAGCACAGACTCCAAAGGGGAAGCAGAGCGAAGAGGCGGCCTTCATGAGATTAAGCGCCTGCCTTTTGGGGCCTATATCCTTCAGGAAGAACAGGTTCCGTTTGAACAGGGCTATGTGCAGGCACCTTATCAGGGAATTCTTTTTAAAGACAGCATAGAGCCTCAGGAATATTTCCATTCCAATGCCTTTACAAGGGCAGCTTTCGCCAAGGTAGACACCCGTACACAGGAAGAGATCAAAGGGGCTGTGATGACGTTTTATGAGGCTGCGACAGATGAAGCGGGAAGGATATTAACAGATGAAGACGGAATTTATCTGCCTGGAAAGAAATATGCTTCCTGGGTCAGCGGTTATGCCTGTGACGATCAAGGCAATGTGAAAACAGATGAGGAAGGAAACCGGATCGAAACAAAAAAACCTCACTGGATCGATCATATTCCGGTAGGGGAGTATGTATTAGAAGAAACAGAGTGCCCGTATCTGCAGGGCTATGTGCAGAGAAAACGGCAGAATATCCAGATTTTGGAAACAGAACATGTACAGTCTTTTACTATGGAAGATGATTTTACAGCTGCAGAGATCCGCAAGGAGGATGGAAAGACGGGAGAACTTCTCTATGAAGACAGTCTGGCAAAACTGGTCCTTTACCAGGTGCCGGAAGGAGAAGAAGATAAGCCGTTAGCGGATCTTATGGGAGAAGATAATAAGTTGTTAGACTTTGAACGGGCCGGTTTTAAAGAATGGATGGAAATATGGGCTACAGGAAGAGAAGAAGCAGACGCTGCCGGCTTAAATCCCATTGCAAAATACGATCATCGGTGGGAGAATGTGCCGGGTACGCTTAAAGGCAGGTATTGCTTTACAGAAGAAGGAACGGTACGGTTTGAATATCTTCCTGTGGGATCTTACATTCTTGCAGAAAAAGAAACGCCTTCCGGTTATGCCACAGCGGATCCAATTTTATTTGAGATCACAGATACCGGTCATTTGGAAAAAATCCATCAGGTGGTTATGAAAGATGAACCTTTGAGTCTTGTGGTCAGCAAGAATACGATTACCGGAGGAAAAGAAGTAGCAGGAGCAAAGCTGGGAATCTATCCGGTGGATGAAGAGGGCACAGTCAGCGAAAAGCCGCTGCTTTTGCATATTCCGGAGGAAGAAGGGCGTTACAGGGATGAGGAAGCCATATGGTTTTCCGGAACTGATGGAGTGTATACAGAAGAAGAGAATGAAATGGGGAACTGCCAGAAGGATTTGAAGTGGGAGATCTGAAACCACATCTGATCGAATACATTCCTGTTGGTTCTTATATTTTAAGAGAAGAAATGACGCCTTATGATTTTTACAGTCTGTGGATATCCCATTTGTAATAGAAGATACCAGAGAGATCCAGAAAAAGGAGATGCAGGATGAAATACCAGAAGGCAGGCTGACGGTGATCAAACATGATGCAGATGATGCAGATCAGGTTTTAGAGGGAGCAGAATTTGAACTCTTTAACCAGACCTTAGACATATCCTGTGAAAAGCAAGTAACGGATGAAAAAGGAAAAGCTCAGTTTTCTTCCCAGCCCATCGGATATCTGGACCAGGAAGGAAAATTCAGCCCGTATGATTATCTTGTAAAGGAAACAAAAGCAGCGCCGGGACATATGCTTTCTGAAAAAACGCTGGAATTCCAGTTTGAATATAAAGATGAAAAAACACCTTTGATAGAGCTTACTTATGACCCGGTAAATGACAGCAACCGTGTACTGGTGAAAAAGCTTTTAAGGGATACAGAAGAGTATCGTGGAAGGTGCTGTTTTGAGACTGGAACGGGAAGAAAAGGTAATTTTGGAACCGGATGAAAGAGGTGATCAGGGCGAAAGTCAGAAGAAAGATCAGAAAAATATCAGGCGAAAGATCAGATGAAAGAGGAGAAGACCTGGGTAGTAGTAGAAACATGGATCACAGGAAAGCAGCCCCATCTGATCAAAGGACTTACAGCCGGAGATTACAGACTGGTGGAAGAAAAAGCACCGACTGGATTTACGAAATCAGAAGAACCGGTGTATTTTACCATTACAGATGGAATGACAGAAATACCGGAGATTACACTGCGCAATTATGGCACCATTATATCCGTAGAAAAAAGAGAAGCCAGTTCAGAAAAACTTCTTTCCGGCGCAAAGCTGGAACTGGTATGCAAAGATACCATGGAAGTGATCAGCCAATGGATATCAGACCAGGAAAATGGTCAGGTATTTAACGGTCTGGAATCGGGAACTTATATCATCAGGGAAATAGAAGCACGGCCGGATATGAGAAGGGCAAAGAAATGGAGATCCGGATCTTAGACCAGGCAGAAACAGTGCAGGAGTTTGTTTTCTATAACAGCCGGATCCGTTCATCTGGCGGAGGCGGAAGTCATACAGTGCCAAAGAAACTGTATATTTCCTTTAAAAAGACAGATGAAAAGGGAGAACCTCTTGCAGGAGCTGTGTTTGCATTTATGACCAGACAGGACGATTGGCAAGATAGCAGAAAGTGGCCAGATGGAATGTTCAAGATCATTTGCCCGCCAAATGGAACTTATATTTCAAAGAGATAAAAGCACCGGATGGTTATGAACTGAGTCAGGAACTGTATCATTTTACAGTAGAAAAGGATCAGACTGTAAAAGGTGTATTTGAGATCAAAAATGAAAAGATACAGAAAAAGACAAAAGGAAGGATCCAGGCTTTTACCAGGTAAAAGGAAGAAATGGGAACTTAAGGGCTTAAATGGAAAATATTCCGGCAGCAGTGTTAAGACAGGAGACAACAGTCAGATTGGATGGATCCTGTTGGTGACATGTGTGTGTCTGGCAGGGCTGGCTGGTGTTTTCTGATAGCAGCCGAAAAAGAAAAAAGATGGTTTTGTTTCTGGGACTTGTGATGGGTGCAGTGAGCCTGTTTGCATTCAGTGCAATGGCCCAGGAACAGGATGCAAGTCTCTATGATGAAAGCTTTTATGCATCCCAGGAGATCATTTACAAAAAGATGGAAGGAGTGGATACAGTACCGGAGACTGCCTGGGTCCAGGTAAAGGACCGGACAACGGGAAGAAAAACAAAGCAGATCCTGCCTTTAGAACAGTTCAGCCGTTTTAATGAACACTGGAAGATGGGCTGGAGATCACGATAGAACAGGAAAAGGAATTTCAGAATGAGATAACAGAAGCAGAAATATTAGACGAAGCGGGTTTACCCGCTTCGGACTATGAGATCACACAGATCGAGAAGGAGAAGATGGAAAACTGGTTGCCAGGGGGCAGAAAAAAAGGTATTTGACTGCAGGGCAGTATACAGTGGCTGATCGCAGAGAAAGATTGGGACAGGGAAGAAATGCCGGATACGGATCTGAAAAGAGAATGGGAACAGGATGTAGAATTAAAACCAGCTGTCACAGGATCAAAGTTTGTAGGAAAATGGTTCTGGCAGTGGTAACCGGCAGCTGTGTCGGTATTGGCGCCTACTGGATCCTGAAAAGGGAAAGTTAAATAAAGCAAGTTTAAAGATCAGGAAAGCGCCGGATCTTAGGGATAATTCTTTTGACAGGAGCTGCAGCCGGAATAGTCTATACCGGAAATACAGTAAGAAAGTATCGTCTGGCTGCCGAAAAATACGAAAGTATCCGCAGGGAGGTACAGAAAACAGAAACTTCTTATGCTCAGGATCATTCTGGTACGTCTATAGATGAAATAACAATAGAGGAAGCAAAGTTAAAAGAGATCAATCCGGATTATAATTGCTGGATCCGTATTCCGGGAACGTCCATTGATTATCCAGCTGTCTGGGGAAAAGATGACAAATATTATTTAGATCATGGGTTTAACGGGGAAAAGCAGTCAGGAGGAACAATCTTTGCGGACAGCCAGAACATTCCTTTTGTATCAGCCAATACCATTTTTTATGGACATAACATGAAGGATGGTTCTATGTTTGGTGATCTGAAAAAATACAGGGATCCCGGATTTTTAAAGGAACATCCCAATGTAGAGATCTTTTATCAGGGGCAATGGATCACCTGCCCCATTATCCTGGCAAAAGTAACAGATGAGACAGATGGAACACCTTATCAAAAAGGAGAAAGAAAGATACTGACCTTATCCACCTGCTATGGAACCAGTAAACGGATGATCCTTCAGGCACTTATTCCGGTTGCGGGGGGAATGAATTGACAAGAAATTTGCTGGACAGTATAATTAAATCAGTTAGATATACGTAGCTGAAAATGGAAAAGAAAGCATGGGTGAGAAATGAAGATAAGTGGGGCACATAAGGCGATGAAGCGGGTGCTGATCTTTCTTGTTACTTTGGGAATTATTGTTCCGATCCTTTTTACAGCCGGGCAGATGGGGCTTTTTTCACCAGAGCCTACAGTAGAAATAGAGCTGGTATTACAAGTGAATCAGCGCCGGTTTTGCGGATCGCAACAGATTATGATTTCTGTCCAAATTCCTATTACAATAAGGATGGGGAATTATCAGGTCTTTATGTTGAGATCATGATAGAGGTGGCAAACCGCTTGGGAATGCGTCCGGAGTTTAAAACGGCTGACTGGATGGGCTGCCGGAAAATGCTTACTGAGGACGAATAGATGTTTTGACGGGACTGGAAATATTTTCCAATATGGAAGGGACTTTAAGGACGATCCCTTTCTGTTCGGATGAACTGCGTGTATATGGCAGAAGCAGGATCGACAGTGCGGCTGCCCTTGCAGGTAAGAAGGTTGCGTTAATGGCGCGTTCTGTGATCGCAACCACCTATGATCTGCAGTGTGATTATCTGGAATACAGCACCAATACGGAAATATTGGAGGCAGTAGAGCAGGGAGAAGCAGATTTCGGGATCTGTCACGGTGCAGTTGCCACAAAGATCATTGAAAAAAATCATCTGCATCTGGTGCCAAGCCTTGTGATCACAAAGAGTTATCCGGCTTTAGCAGTTCATGATACACAGCCAAAACTGCAGCGCATGATCAATGAAGTGGTCCGGGATATGTCTGAAGACGGAACTATTGGAAGGCTGCAAAATAAATGGATCACGGAATTTGCCAGAAACAGGTCCTTAGAATATGTATTCCACCAAAATGAAGTATTTTATATTACATTTATACTGGGGATCATCATTGTACTGTGTATTACAGCCGGTTACTGGGAAGTAGATAGACGTCAGGAAAAATATATCCGCACCCTATTGGAATATCAGGAAAAACTGCAGCAGTCCAATGAAGAGACGAAACGGGCCAATCAGGCCAAAAGTGAGTTTCTCTCCCATATGTCCCACGATATCCGCACACCGATCAACGGGATCATGGGTATGGTGGAGATCATCAAGAAAAATCTGGATGATCCGGAGCGGATCAAAGACTGTCTGGAAAAGATCGATAAAGCATCGCATCATCTGCTGTCCCTGATCAATGATGTTTTGGATATGAGCAAGATCGGAAGCGGGAAGGTCCATCTGGAAGAAATACCGGTGGATCTGGATGAGGAGATGGAAAGATCCATGCGATTGCAGATGTACAGGCGAAGAAGCAGGAAATAAGGTTTTCTATTGAGGATGAAGTTGTCCACAGACAGTTTCTTGGCAGTCCGGCCATTTGAGAAGGATCCTTTTAAATTTGATCAGCAATGCCCTGCGTTATAATAAAAAGGGGAAAGATCTGTCTGGCCATCCGGGAAGTGGAATATGACGGATCCCATATCGGTCTGGAGTTTAAGGTTCAGGATACGGGAATTGGTATGAGCCGGGAATTTGTGGAAAAAAGCCTGTTTAAGCCATTTACACAGGAAGATGACCGTGTAAGGACCGAATATCGGGGAACCGGTCTTGGGATGTCCATTGTTTATGAACTGGTAAAGCAGATGAACGGTACGATCGATGTAAACAGCAAACCGGGGGAAGGTACAACATTTACAGTAAAGTTGGCATTTAAGACAGTGGACCCTGCATGGAAAAAGAAGGAAATACAGGAAGAAAACAGGAATATTACCGGGATGAACATACTGGCTGTAGAAGATAACCAGTTAAATATGGAGATCCTTCAGTTCCTGTTAGAAGAAGCCGGAGCGAAAGTAACGGCAGTATCAGACGGAAAACAGGCAGTAGAATATTTTGCGGATGCAGCATCAGGCACCTATGATGTGATCCTGATGGATATTATGATGCCAGTCATGGACGGTCTTGAAGCGTCAAAAAAGATCCGTGAACTGCCGGAGGGCAAGGGAAAAGACATTCCGATCATAGCGATGACGGCCAATGCATTTGTAGAAGATAAGGAAAAGACAAAAGAGGCGGGAATGAATGCCCATCTGACAAAGCCTGTAAACAGGGAAGAGATCATCCGGGTTCTGGCAGCATATTGGAAAAATAAAGGTTAACGAGTACATGAGAGAGTTTGGAAGAAGACCATCCAGGTCCTGCTGTATGGAGGTCTGGAAAAAGAACAGTATAAGAGAATCTCTGCTGAGATCAACGAGGCGAACAGAAAAAGCATTGTGGTGCTGTCAACACACCAATAAGATCATATTTATGGGAGCCATCCTTTTATTTGGAATGTTGGCATTTGTAAATTTCAGGATCAGAAACAATCCGTTTCTGATCCATGTTTGCGCCTGTATGTTTATGGCATTTTATCTGGGGGTGGGTATCCTTGCAGCCATCGGAGAAGGAAGCATTCAGGAACGGACGGGCTCAGGAAATACAAAAATTAAATGAAGAACTGGCTGCCAGCCAGGAAAAACTTCAGGCTGCTTTAGTGGCTGCTGAAAAGGCCAGCCGGGCGAAAACCACATTTTTAAGTAATATGAGCCACGACATCCGGACTCCTATGAATGCCATTGTCGGACTTACCACTCTTCTGGAACATGAGATCCATGAGCCGGAAAAACTGCAGCTCCACATCCAGAAGATCCAAAATTCCAGTCAGCATCTGCTGGGACTTATCAATGACATTCTGGATATGAGCAAGATCGAATCCAGTGAGGTGAAATTAAATGAAGATCCCGTTGATCTGATGGAGCAGGTGGCACAGATAGACAGTATCATCTGTCCACAGGCAGAAGAACGGGGACAGGAGTTTAAGATCCATGTTCACGGGATCGATCATGGACATCTTCTGGGAGACTCTGTGCGCCTGCGCCAGATCTTTATCAATCTGCTGTCCAATGCTGTTAAATATACACCTGTTGGGGGAAGCGTTATCCTGGATCTGACAGAAGAGCCAAGCAGTATACCGGAACATGCCAATATATCCATTACAGTTACAGATACCGGATATGGAATGACGCCGGAGTTTATAAAAACGATCTTTGAACCTTTTACCAGAGCAGAAAATTCCACGACCAACAAAATACAGGGAACAGGACTGGGTATGGCCATCACGAAAGTATCGTTGACCTGATGGGCGGCAGGATACAGGTGAAAAGCGAGTTAAATAAAGGAAGCTGTTTTGAAGTGGTACTTCCTTTTGCAATAGATCCCAATGGTTCACAGGAAAAAAATGGAAAATATCTGCATCAGGAAGGTGAAAAAGTTTCCGTATTAAAAGGAATGAAATTCTTTGCGCAGAAGATAATGAACTGAATGCGGAGATCTTAGAAGCGATTTTGGAAATGTACCAGGCATCCTGCAAGATCTGCCCAGACGGTGAAAAACTGGTTGAAGCCTTTGAAACTTCTGCTTTCGGAGATTATGATGCTATTTTAATGGACGTACAGATGCCAAATATGAATGGCCTGGAAGCAACGAAAAGGATCCGTAATGGCAAAAATCCTCTGGCAGGACCATTCCCATTATTGCTATGACAGCCAATGCATTCAATTCAGATGTACAGGAATGTTTAGATGCCGGTATGGATGCACATGTGTCCAAGCCGTTGGATATAGGAAAAATAATAAATAGTTTTAAATTCCCTATAAATTTATCTTTAAAAACTAGATATGAAATAGGTAAAAATGTGATAGAAGAGAAAATAATTGATCCTTCTGTAGAATATAAAATTCAAAAGGTGCAAGATGATGATAATGTATAAAATGTAAAATTTAAAAGTATTTCCATTATATTTGGAAAATATGTTTAATTACATATTTAGAAAAACTAGTAGGAGTATTTGCCATTTCTGTAGATTTCAAAAATACAGAAAATATTTCTGATCGGTCCTTTTAGGCTGTTCCAGCATATGATAAATTATGAGGACAATGGAAGATATCCCCATAAATATTGCTGGAAAGAGAGGAAGAGGATATGGATTTTG
>ENA-OQJH01000891-OQJH01000891.1-human-gut-metagenome-genome-assembly--contig:-NODE-891-length-14357-cov-1.686788_pt1 | contig 14357 bp, 16 predicted proteins | sample MGYA00242597_ERZ504763 | MGnify/ENA primary metagenome ERZ504763 (study PRJEB26092, sample SAMD00036359) | human gut metagenome | host: Homo sapiens | study: EMG produced TPA metagenomics assembly of... | reverse complement strand
TTGCTGTGATACGAAGGCAGACTCCATTTGTAACATTAGCCGTATAATAAAAAGGTCCTTAACTTCGAAAATTATCTTAGGTTTAGGAAGTAGCTATACACTTCTGAAGAGTAGGTATGTCTATATACAAACTTACCCAAGGATACGTTAATGTTCGTAAACTTGGGTAAGATTTATAGATATTGTTTGGAGAGGACTTAGAATTCACCTTCTTTTTGAATTTAAAGAGATTCTACAACAATCTGTCTTTCAGAATAACCGGAAGTTCGGGCATTGCACCGCTCTGCGTACAAACATAAGCGGAAACTTCGACAGCAGCTTATGAGCTTCGGGAACAGACTTGCCATTCAGAATGGAAGCACAGAAAGCGGCAGTAAAGGAATCCCCCGCTCCTACCGTATCGGCTACCGGAACCTTCGGCGTTCCTGAAAAGAAACGACTCCCGGAGTAAACACATAACTACCATTGATACGCAAGTAAGAATCAACATTTTCAGATTGTACTTGGCCAACAGAATCCAGCACTTATCCTGTAAGTCGATGCCCGGATAACCGAACATACGGCTGATTGTCACCAGTTCTTCATCGTTTATCTTCAGAATGTTGCAGCGTTTGAAAGACTCGCGCAATACTTCTTTCGTGTAGAAGTCCTGACGGAGGTTGATGTCGAATATCTTCAGCTGTCCGTCTATATCGGGCATTGTATCGAGGAATCGGTTAATTGTAGCACGCTCACTTCATTGCGTTGAGCCAACGAACCGAAACAAACGGCGCGCGTATTCAAAGCCAGCCGCTTCAGTTCGTCCGTGAAAGGAATGTTATCCCATGCCACTCCTTCTTTGATTTCGTAGCAAGGCACCCCTTCGTCATCCAGTGTCACCTGCACCGTACCGGTAGGATAATCCACCCGCTCAATCTGATTTTTGAGTTGCTTTTCTTTGAATACTTCCATGATTTCATCTCCCAGTTCGTCATTGCCCACCGCACTTACTACACGGCTGTCGAAACCAAACTGTGAAACATGATAAGCGAAATTAGCCGGAGCACCGCCTATCTTCTTTCCTTCGGGCAATACATCCCATAATGCTTCGCCCATTCCTACAATTATATTATTCATGATCTACAGATTTAATTGTTTTCCAAATATAAATTATTTTTGATACGGAAGGTATAGAACAGCAAGTAAAGTACACCGACTGTCATCACAGCAATCGCACCATTCTGCCCCATAGAAGTATCCGAAGCAACTCCCATAGCCAACGGGAAAACGGTTCCTCCGAAGAGTCCCATAATCATCAGACCGGAAACTTCGTTTTTCTTTCCCGGCAGATAAAGCAATGCCTGCGAGAAAATAACAGAGAACACATTCGAGTTACCAAAACCGATCAGAGCGATACAAGCGTAAATCACCGCTTTATCATGGAAGATGAACAACCCTACCATAGCAGCCAGCATCATAACAACACTGATACCGAAGAAAGATTTCGGAGACATCTGACGCAGGATGAATGATCCCAGAAAACAGCCTGCCGTACGGAAGATAAAATAGAGGCTGGTTGCAAAAGCAGCATCATCCAGTGTCATGCCGATACGTTCCATCAGAATCTTAGGTGCAGTAGTGTTTGTACCGACGTCGATACCAACGTGACACATGATTCCGATAAAACAAAGCAAGATAAACGGTTTGCCGAGCAATGCCAGGCACTGTCCGAAAGTGGAAGGTTTGCCTTCTTCCTTCTCTTCTTCAATCTGTGTCGCGTTGAGCAGCAGAATGGCAAGGATGCTATTACCATATAAATAGGGAATAATACACGCCACCCCAGATCGAAAGAAGGAATCGCCTGCGTTGCTCCCCACATGGCAATGTACGGTGCAAGGAAAGAAGCGATCGCTTTCACAAATTGTCCGAAGGTGAGGCTGCTTGCCAGACGGTCACCACGAACGATGTTGGAAAGAAGCGGGTTCAGTGAAGTCTGCATCAGTGCGTTTCCAATACCTAACAGGGAAAAAGAAATCAGCATCAGTGCGTAACTGTCCCCGAAGACAGGCAACAGTAAAGAAGCAAAAGTCACGATCAAACTGAGTAACACGGTTTTCTTCTGACCGATACGGCTCATCAGCATACCTGTCGGTACGGAGAAAATCAGAAACCAAAAAACACCAATGAAGGGAAGATGTTTGCTTGTGAGTCTGTCAGACCCAGGTCTGCTTTTACATAATTGGAGCAATGCCCACCAGATCAACGAATCCCATGGCGAAGAAACAAAGCATCACCGGGACTAGTTTGGAGAGAGAAGCGTTTTTAGTATTTTCCATTGTTTTATCTATTATAATTTCGTATATTAGCACAGTAATTATTTTCCTTTCCTATTGATCCTTTTTCTTTTAGCCTCCTATTTTCTTTGCTTATCACGGCTGTGAACAGACCGTATCACAAGGGTGATAAGACCTTATCACAGTAATGAACAAATCGTATCACGTAGGTGAAACGCTATCTATCTCCCATACATAAGGAGAACATAAAGGCATGTTAACGCAAGGATAAAGGTATGTTAGCATGAATTAAAAAGAGCGCAGGGAGAAGAAAGTCGTTTTTTATTTCTTCAGTTTGTAAACCACGAATGAATCTACTTTATAGGCACCGCCTTTGCTGTAGAAGCTGATATGATTATAAGGTTCCGAAGGGAATACCTGATTGGTCATAGCGAAGCGTCCACCGTCACCGAAAGCTCTACACTCGATCTGTCTACAAACAGGCGGAGTTTCATTTCATCCTTATCTCTTCAATCGCATCCAAGTCAGCATCGGGAAGTTTTCGTTGAAATTTACCTCGCCACTCTTGCGACGGTCCATCGAGAATTTCTTCTCTTTCATATCGTACTGCATGTCTACTTCTTCGCCCTTGTCATTGTAGAGACGGAAACCGATGATTTCTGCCTGCTGATTCTTAAGGGACAGTTCTATTTCGTAAGCACCTTCATTGTTCGGAATCAATCTTTCACGATACGTGTTCCGTTAACCTTGAATGAGCGCTTTTTGGAAACACCACGCAGTTTCAGTAATTCGGGAGAAGGAGCGGATTGAAGATAAATCCCACCGTCGATGGCAAAGAGACTCAAATCACGAGGGATGGAGTTCGGACTACGGTATTGAGAAGTTGGCACGTCATTTGCATATTGCCAGTTGCTCATCCATGCAATGGCGATACGGCGGTTGTCGGGGGCATCGCTCCAAGTAACTGTAGCATAATGGTCTTTTCCCCAGTCCATCCATTTCGTGACATTCGGCTGATTGTCACAACTAAATTTCTTGCCGTCGAAGCTACCGATAAGTATTGAGTAGCGGAGTCACCGAAAGGACCGTCACCGAGGCTGCAAAGCAATACCCATTTCTTTTCGTTGGTGCCCTCTACCGGAAGTTCGAATAAATCGGGGCATTCCCATACGTTGCCGTGAGCACCGTATCCTTCGCCGAAGCTGCTTTCAAATGCCCAGTCTTTCAAATTGGGAGAAGAGAAAATCTGCATTTCCTGTCCCACTGCGAGCACCATGATCCAGCGTTTGTTGCTTACGTACCAAAAACTTTCGGGTCGCGGAAATCACGAGCTTCGGATACAAGTACGGGGTTGTTTTCGTATTTGGTGAAAGTGCGTCCGTTGTCAGTGCTATAAGCGATGCTTTGTACCTGACGGTCGCTGTTTTGTGTATAGATGGCGATGATTGCGCCTGCTCCGAAGCCGGCTGTATTGTTATGATCTACCACGCAGAGCCGCTGAAGATAGTACCAAGCGCATCCGGTGCTATCGCAACGGGGCGGTGTTCCCAGTTTACGAGGTCTTTGCTGATAGCGTGTCCCCAGTTCATGTTTCCCCATTTGGAGCCATAAGGGTTGTACTGGTAAAAAGATGGTATTCACCGTCTTTATAGACCATTCCGTTCGGGTCGTTCATCCATCCGTAAGGGAGAGAAGTGATAGGTCGGACGAAACTTTTCACGGTTGGTCGTATCGAAGGTGTCGGAGAGTTTCATTTCCTTGCAGCAAGCGGTATTATCCGGCGAAAGATTGACACGGATCGGATCGTTGGAGTTCATCTTGAACTTGAAAGAGACCGTTTTGCCGGAAAAGTCGGAAAGGTCTACCGGAACAAAGTAATCTACTTTATGTATGGCGAGACGCACGTCGAAGTTTTCACCTCTTTATTATTAACGATCATGCTGATACGTACATCGGGAGACGCATCCTCTACGGGCAGAAGCAGGTAGTTCTGGGAAGTATTGACACGTACAAGGCAATGACCTTCTCCCAGATTCTTAATCAGCAAAGGAGAATCCGCGCTCGGGTTGAAACAGAAATAGTCATGAGAATAAAACAAATCAGAAAGGTCTGAAGTTGTTTGACAGGCAAAAATACATTCATGTTCTATGGTATTAAGGTTGTTATACTTTTGATAGTTGTTACAGTGCAAAGATAGGCGCTTCCAAGGTTAGCGCCTATCACTTTGTTTCAAACCGCTGTAAAAGATGTTACTTGCCGGTGTAGTTTTCATCAATAAGTGCTTACCTGAACGTCTGATACAGTTATTTCACCTTTATAACAGCAGAGTGACCACGGGTTCTTCTGCATTTGGTAGATACGGTTGGTGAAAGATAACTGGTCGTTGATATAAGTCACGCAGACGGACTGGTCACTGTAAATCGTCACACGATATTCATTATCTGCCGGAATATTGAATTTATTATCGAATAAGTATTTGGCATCGTCACCGTCTTTCTCAAAATTCGCTTTGCCTTCATCGGCATTGACATGGATACTATACCAGGAAGCGGAATCCGTTCCACGTACAAAAGAGATTCCGAAACGGTCCGTATTCGAAGCGGTCTTTACGGTGAAAGAAATCTTGTTATGTACTTTCAGACGGTTGAAGATGACGGAGGCACCTTCGCCCAAAGTATAGGTTTTACCGCTTTCGATCATGTTACCATCTTTTGCCATTACTTTCACTTCTTGTGCGGAAGTGTATTTACGGTCGATTGCATCGGGTACTCCGAGGGTTAAAGTACCGTCTTCGTGTTGAATCAGACGTTGTGCTACCAGATTGCCTGCCATTCGGGTTCTACATCACCAACATTTCCATTATCATTTCCGGCACGTGTGGGACACCAACCCCAAATGTAGCGGTTTGTTCCGTCGGAAGCGGTCTTTCCGGCATAGAATGCGCGGCTGTCCAGCATTCCTTCACGATTGTCCGGCCATATTCCGGCATCATTGGCGGTAGTTGCTTTCAAATCTTCCAGCGTTCTGCCTTTGAAATATTGTACTTTACGCATGAAGGAAGCCTGTTCCGAATAAATCAGATACCACCAGTCCCCCATCTTGAATACATCCGGACATTCGTAGAAACGATCCCACATCATGGTCATAAAGGTTCCGGCAGATTCCCACTCTTTCAGGTCGCAGAGGTAAATTCGGCGATATGCCTTTTCCGTTCTTGCGGGTAGCGATCAGCATGTGATACACACCGTCTTCGGTCTGGAACAGGAACGGGTCACGGAAGTCATTCTTGTCATAACCATACGTATCTCCTTTCAGGTAGAAGGTACGGTTCTTGGTCCATGTCTTGAAATCGGGAGAAGTAGCTACCATCACTACCTGAGCATTCTGGTCGGAAGAAGGCTTGAACTTATTACCGGTGTAGAAGGTATAATACAGTTTGTCGGCAGGGTTATAGATCGTTCCTCCTGTGCCGATGGCGGCATCCTGTTCGTCACGCCCTCCGCAGGAAATCAGTTCGCCGAGAGATTCGTAAGTAGCACCGTCTTTGGTAGCCACCCCGAAAATGGGATGGTACGTAGCTTCGGGGTTCGGACGGTAATCTTGCAGGTACATCACTTTAAAGTCCTTGGCAACCGGATCATAGAATGGCATCGGGTCACCTACAAAGCCGACCTGTGGCTTATAGTACATCGAGAAGCCATGCTCATCACTCGATTGGAAGTATGTGGCTGTACCGTCCCAGTTTTTCTGAGTCAAGATGGGGTCAGTCTCGTCACTGCAAGCAGTCATCGAAGCTATCAGTGCGGTAAATGCTATAGGTAAGATCATATTTTTCATCATTGTTGCTTATTCTTTTTATTTACACAAGTAGTTGATTGCATTGAGAGTCATTTGCTCTACGTTGTAGTGATAGTAGTCGGCAGAAGCGTCTACTCCCTTGCCGTACCAATCATAGCAGCCGGAACCGATACAGAGCGTACGTCCGCTATTGGAACGCGGTTCAAATTCGGCAATGACTACCGCCCCGTCGCCTCCATGTGCCAAATCGATTCCTCCTGTCAGGTTACGCCATGCGTTCAGGTCGTCATAACCTCCCCAGTCTGTCCCGATATGCCACTGCGCTGTGCTATTGGTAATCGCATAGCCGGCATCACAGGTATAGACTGTCGACTTGTCGCCATCTTTCCATCTTAAATCCTGGAATAACGGATGTGATTCACTGCCGGTAATCAGGAAGCTCCATGGGGCAGAGGTGATTTCGGGCGAGTCTTCGTTTCCTCCCCAGCTATTGTTCGGTACACGCTCGTCTTTAGCGATGCCGAGATTGGCGATATAGAAAGTAGCGTAACGGGTCAGCAGCAGATTACCACCATTCTGATAGTAGACTTAAACTTCTCCGCTGCCGCTTTCGCGTCATCCGGCAAAGGAGGATTGTCACCATTGTCTGCGTGGAAATGCCACCAGATAGCGGTATATTTACCTAAATCCACTTTCCGTCCACTACATCCTTGAATGAGATATATTCGGACATCGATACATTATCCATCATCCATTGGGCAGCGGCTTTCTCTTCGGGACTCGTCAGAAGACTGACGGAAGAAGCCGTACCGACAAAGGCAGTCGGAATCACATTTCCCTGAGTAACCGTTACCACATAAGGAGTTACTGCCGAACGGTAAGTTGCCGTGTAAGTGACGGGGTTCGTAAAGTCCTGAATACTTCCGGATGCCGGAGTCACGGTAGCTCCGTCCGTTACGGTAAACGTACCTTTCAACTGAGTGATATCCACTGTCAGCGGAACGACTACAGAAATGGTTTTCGATAACTGGTCTACCTTTCCTACATAAGTATCATTCAATTTGAAGGTCAGTATCTTCGCCTCATCTCTCTTCACGGTAATCGTGTAGCTCATTTGTACATCGCCATTCTTCACCGTCAAAGATACGGGAAGAGAAAAGTCGATTGTCTCACCGATAGCGATGCTAGCCTTGGCTCCTTCGGAAAGATTCATTTCTGTGACCACCATGCGGGTAATATCGTAATCGTAGGGCACTCCTACTACGATTGCCTTATTCTGATAGTCGACAGTTCCTGCGTATTCATCCAGCCGGATAGAGTTCACCCAAACATCTCCGTCCAGACGAAGGCCGGATTTGAAGTCATCACTACATCCTGTGACTGTAAGGCATGCCACAGTCACCAACAGGATAGTATAAAGTTGTTTTATGATTGATTTCATTGTATTCTTTGTTTTAAGATGGTTAGTTACCAACCGAAATTCTGTGTATAATTTCCATTACTTGCGCTGATCTGTTCGAATGGAACAGGAAGATATTCGTTCTTATTTTCCGTAAAGCCCGCATTCTTGTAGATAGAGCAACGGGATGCTTCCGTCACGTAATAAGCATTGATGACATCTTTGGCTTCTCCCCATCTTACAAGGTCAAAGAAACGTGAGCTTTCCATACCGAACTCTACGCGGCGTTCCCATTTCAGCATTTTCATGGCTTCGTCCTGAGCGTAAGCTTTCAGGTCGTAAGGAGTCACTTTGAAGTTCACTCCGTAGTCTTCTTTATAATTGAAGATCAGCATGGTGCTTCCGGCAGCACGGCTGCGTACCTCATTGATTAATGAGATGCATCGGTGATACGTCCGTCGTTCAACTGAATCAGTGCTTCGGCACGCATCAGCAATACATCTGCATAACGGATCACAATGTGATTCAGAGAACTGGCCCAATAAGAACCTTTCTTCAGACAGTCACAATCGGATCTACATTCTCTTTGAGAGAAACATAATATCCATAAAGTCCCTTGCTGCGGCTCCAGTCATCATTCTTCTGGATGATGTAACCTTCGTTGTACTTATAAGGAAAGCCCGGCATACCCACCGTATGGAACAGACGGGGATCGACATTGTCTGTAGCCACTTCGTAATTCTCATAGTCGTAGGTACTGAACAAAGGCTTTCCCTGCGAATCGGTTTTGAAAGCATTCACCAGATTCTGGCTCGGCTTGTGGAAGTCGCAGCAGCCAGTATCTGCGGAGTGGTCAGTCCCATTCCCCAATTCAGGTTACCGTTGTAAGTACCGTCGTTGATAGAATACTGAATGGCCCATACAGACTCTGCACCGTTTTCATATTGCGGCAGGAAGTTCATGCTATAGTCCGTTTCCAGTCCGTAACCACCTTTAGCCATGATCAGGGGATCGGTGTATTTCACGACCTGTTTCAGGTCTTCTTCGTTGATTCCGGTAAGGGCATTATCGGCTCCGTCCTGGCGGTAAGCTTTATACAGGTAAGTTTTTGCAAGGTAAGCAGCAGCGGCTGCCTGTGCAGGGCGTCCTTTTTCTATTTGTACTTCCGGCAGGTTGTCGTAGGCAAACTGGAAGTCGTCTGCTATCTTTTGCCATTGCTCGTCATTGGTATAAGTGGTATTCGACAGTTCATTGTAAGCATCCGGTTCCATGTTTTCATCCGTTTACAATAACGATCTTCTTGAACAGCTGTTTCAACATGAAGTGAGCGTGTCCGCGCAGGAATCTCATTTCGGCAATGCGCTGGTTCTTCAACGGATAGGTCTTTTCATCCATTTGGTCGAGTGATTGCAGAGCTGTATTGGCACGGGTGATGCATTGATACAGTCTTTTCCATATATCATTGATATTCCAGTCGGTGGTATTGATACCTTTGGATATTTCCAGTGCGTTGAACACACCGCCGTCTTCTGTTCCCGAACCGCCTTTATAGCAATCGTCGGAACGTACATCATAATTCCAGAGAGAGAAGGAAGAGTTGATATCATCACCTGTCGCCAGATGGCGTAGGCAGAAATCACCAGATTATCTACATATTCGGGAGAAGCGATCTGATCGCCGGTCACAATACCCTGAGGACCTGACGGTCCAAAAATCGTCACAACTGGTTGTCAGCAAGGTAATTCCGATTGTTGCTATATATATTATCTTTTTCATGATCATTCGTTTTATTGATGAAGTAAGTTAAAATCCGATGTTAAGTCCGAACGTGATATTCACAGGGATCGGATAAGAAAGTTCGGGTTCTCCGGATCTTCTCCGGTAAAATTCTTGCTCTTGATGGTCAGCAGGTTCTGTGCACTGCAATAGAAACGCAAGCGGTCCATTCTCATTTTTTGGAGATAACAGCGGGAACGGTGTATCCTAACTGGATATTGCGCAGTTTCAGGAAAGAACCGTTTCTACGAAGTAAGTAGAGACACGCTGTTCATTGTTCGTATCACTGCGGGTCAATGCCGGAATATCAGAGTTTGGGTTCGTAGGTGACCAGGCATTAAGCAAACGGGTTCCCTTATTCAGGAAGCGACATTGGAAGCACTCCAAAAATCGCTTTTCTTCTTCACGTCACTGATTATATCCACTCCCTGAACGCCTTGCCAGAACATTGTCAGATCGAAGTTCTTATATTCCAGATAAATATTCAATCCGTAGCTGAAAGAGGGAGTAGGATCATAAATCCAGTTCTGATCTCTTTCGTCAATCACACCGTTATGGTCAATATCACGGTAACGGATACGGCCGACAGCAGCGCCTTCTTGAGTAGCATGGTTGTCTACTTCATCCTGCGACTTAAAAATGCCATCAGCAATGTAACCGACTTGTGCGCCGTAAGTATGTCCGACTACACTCTTCACACCATTACCACCAAACTTGCCGTTGCAGCTACCGTTTCCGGCAATTCAAGAATTTCATTCCGATAAGTGGATATGTTTCCGTTCAGGTCGTAAGTCAGTCCAAAGGCAGTCTTGTTACGATAACCCAGATTAAATTCAAAACCCTGGTTTTTCATTGCACCCGAATTTATCCAACGGCTGCCGCCTTCTCCCAGCACTCCTACTCCTGCCATTTCAGTCAGGATATCTGTTGTTTTCTTGTAGTAGTATTCCAGTGAACCGTACAGTGATTGCTTGAACAGGCTGAAGTCGATACCGACATTGGTCTGTGTCGTTGTTTCCCATTTGATATTGTCGTTACCGATCTGGTTGCGTTTGAAACCGGAAGGAAGTACACCGCCACCGTTAGAACCTGTGATATCGTATGCCGTACCGTAGCTCTGTCCGCCGAAAGAATCGGTTGTACCATAGTTAGGTGCATAGATAGTATAACGGGCAAGGTTGGAGATTTCCTGATTACCGGTCTGTCCCCACGAAGCACGCAATTTCAGATCATCAAGCCAGGTCAGTTCTTTCATGAAGTTCTCCTGTGTGATGCGCCATCCCAAAGATACGGAAGGGAAAGTGGCATAACGGTGGTTTTTACCGAACCGGGAAGAACGTCCCGACGGAGAGTTAACGAAAGCAGATATCTATCGGCATAAGAATAGTTCATTTTGCCAAAGAAAGAGACGAGTGAATACCCCTCACCGGCACCGTATGCTTGTGCCGTGCCACTACCTGCATCGGGCCACATATAGTCGGGGGTAAGGATAGAGAAGTCTTCTTTGTATCCGGAGAAATGGCTGTCGTCTTCACGGTTCAACTCCATACCTATCATTACATCTCCACGATGTTTGCCTACTTCCAGTTGGTAGGTAGCAATGGCGTTCCACATCCATTTCGTCCAGTGTTCCTGCTTGGCTTCCACTGCGCTCTTGCCATTATTTGTCTGCGTTCCTTCCTGATAAGGATAAGTGAAGTAACGTGCCTGCTTGTTGGCATAGTCCAGACCGAAAGTGGAACGTAGATTGAATCCCTTGAAAGGAGTCAGATTGACATAGGCATCACCGAACATACGCCAGTAAGTGTATCGGTTGTCTTTATTGTATTCAAGTACGGCACGAGGGTTACGACGGTCGGGCCATCCGCCTACCGGTCCGCCCCATGAACCATCCGAAGCATATACGGGAATAGCGGAAGGAATGTCCAGTGCGGTTTCAATAATTCCACCCGGAGCCTGCACTTCCGACGTGCGATTTAATGTAAAATGCTGACCGATGGTCAGGATATCATCAATCAACTTATAATCGCTGTTCATACGAGCCGAGAAACGGTCGAAGTCCGTGTCTTTGATAACACCCAGATTCTTGTAATATCCCAGAGAAAAGAAAGAAGAACCTTTCTCCGAACCGTTGCTGACGGAAAGATTGTATTGCTGAATAACACCAGTACGAGTGATCTCGTCAAACCAGTCTGTGTCCGCCACAGGCATTGTATTCTTTGAATCCAGGTATTTGGAAAGAGTCATTCCGTATAATACCGGATTGCCGTCGGCATTATATCCCCAATTGTAAGCATATCCCAAAGCATTACCGTTCGGATTTTCACCGTCGTTCACGTAGGCTTGCCACATAGCTCGTCCGTATTGCTCAGTGTTCAGTACGTTCATTTTACTCTGATACATGGAGGCGGAAACAGAAGCGTCGAAATTGATTTTGATCTGTCCTTTCTTTCCTTGTTTGGTAGTAATGATGATCACGCCGTTCGCTGCACGCGAACCGTAGATAGAAGCGGATGCGGCATCTTTCAAAACCTGAATGGATTCAATATCATTACCATTCAGTTCGTGCATACCGGCTTTGGTAGGAACACCGTCGATTATATAAAGCGGGTCGTTATTGTTCAGCGTACCGATACCGCGGATACGTACGGTAGCCGATCCACTCGGATTACCATCGGCGGTGATGTTCATTCCGGGGACACGTCCCTGAAGGGCTTTCACCGGATTGTTTTCACCTTGCTTCTGGATTTCGTCTACTTTTACTACAGAAACAGCACCTGTCAGGTCGGCTTTACGCTGTGTAGTATAACCTGTTACGACAACTTCATCTACCATCTGGGTATCTTCTTCCAGTAGTACATTAACGATAGCAGCCGCTTTTACGGTCACCGGTTTATAACCAATATACGTAATCTTTAAAGTAGAGTTGACCGGAACTGAAAGAGTGAAATTACCATCGAAGTCTGTAATTGTTCCGTTGGTTGTAGCTGTAGTTTCAACGACAGAAGCACCGATAATCGGTTGCCCATCCGTTTTAGAAGTAACGTTTCCCTTTACCGTAATGTTTTGCCCCCACAGGCCGACATGAAAGCAAACAGGAAACAAACGCTGCAAAGAAGTTTTTTGTTCTTCATGATACCAGGCATTAGTTTAATGTTATTAATTTAAAAGTACGAATTTTCTCTTTTCGATGATGCAAATTACGGTTGATTTAAGTCAACCGACTGAAAAAAATGTTTCAAATGCTGTAAGATATGTTGCATAGAACGCTATTTTATAGGGTTTTATAAGAATAATTCTCCATCATAAGAAAGTCGGGATTATATTCTCTCTCAATCATAGAAAATACTACCTTTGTATAGTAATTTAAGTCCTTGTAAAAAGGGATATTATTCATATAACAAGCATATAATCACTCAAAGTAACCAACAGAAAACTGAATGATATGAAAACAATCTCCAACGAACAACTTACTATTCAGGTATCTCCGCATGGAGCCGAACTTTGCAGTATCTTCGCCAATGGGAAAGAGTATCTGTGGCAAGCCGACCCTGCTTTTTGGAAACGCCACTCTCCTGTACTTTTCCCGATTGTAGGAAGTGTGTGGGAAAACCAGTATCGTAATGAAGGTATCGCTTATACATTGAGTCAACATGGCTTTGCCCGCGATATGGAATTTACTCTTGTTTCAGAAAAAGAAGACGAAGTACGATACCACCTTGTCAGTAATGAAGAGACATTACGGAAATTTCCTTTCCCGTTTTGTCTGGAAATAGGTTATCGTATTCAGGGTAAGCAGATCGAGGTTATATGGGAAGTTAAGAATACCGGAGAAAAAGAAATGTATTTTCAAATCGGTGCGCATCCTGCATTCTATTGGCCGGATTTTAATGCAGATACACAGAATCGTGGTTTCTTCGGTTTTGACAAGGAAGAAGGATTGAAGTATATCCTCATTTCAGAAAAAGGATGTGCAGATCCTTCCACTGAATATTCTCTGGAACTTACAGACGGGTTATTGCCATTGGATACACATACTTTCGATAAAGATGCTTTGATAATAGAGAATGAGCAAATCCATAAAGTAACCCTTTATACCAAGGAAAAGAAAGCTTATTTAAGCCTGCACTTTCATGCTCCCGTAGTCGGTCTATGGTCTCCGCCTGCAAAGAATGCCCCTTTGTCTGCATTGAACCGTGGTACGGCCGCTGCGACCGCGCACATTACACAGGCGAATACAAAGACAAAGACTGGATGCAACACCTGCAACCGGAAGAAACTTTCAGAGGAGGGTATACGATTGAGATCGATGAATAAGTAATGACAGCCTATTCTGCGAATAGACTGAAGAAACACAGAACAGCTGCCGGACCTCACGGACGGCAGCTGCCAAACACCTAATCTACAAAACCTAACTTAAAAACTAACTCATAAATCCAATCTATGAAATAACTGATTATACAAGTGATAAACAATTGATTATATCCTTGATAAATACCTATTGAAAAATAAATCCATCCTTTTATAAACCTAATCTATACACACTAAATGAATCGACTGCGAATGTACCGCCCTTACTGTAAAAACACATACGATTGTATGGCTCTGTAGGGAAAATCAGATTAGTCATCGCTATCTTCCCGCCATCCAGAAATATTCTACCGAACACTTATCAACAAAGACATCCAGTTTGTATTCATTTTCCTTCTGGATAGGTGCCCATGTAGCCAATGCGAAATCATCTATATAATTGATAGAAGTCGGCTTCCGGCGGTCGTGCGCTCGATCTCGTGCGGAGAGCTGTTTTTCCCGAAATCTACGATGCCGCTTTTCGTACGGTCCATCACCAGTTTCTTTTCCGGAAGATTAAAATAAATATCCACCTTCTCTCCCTTGTCATTGAAAAGACTGAATCCCATAATTTCCGCCTTTCCAGCTTCGATGTTCAGAGAAAGCTCATAAGCTCCTTCATTATCAGTCAATAAAGATTCGATGTGATAATCCTTGTCTACCGTGAAGGACGGAACATCCTTGCTTTCTTTTCGTAAGTTCTTAGTTTCCGCTACCGGTGCGGCGGAAAGATAAATATCATTGTCCTGTGTATAGAGTCC
>ENA-OQJH01000890-OQJH01000890.1-human-gut-metagenome-genome-assembly--contig:-NODE-890-length-14391-cov-3.899818_pt1 | contig 14391 bp, 22 predicted proteins | sample MGYA00242597_ERZ504763 | MGnify/ENA primary metagenome ERZ504763 (study PRJEB26092, sample SAMD00036359) | human gut metagenome | host: Homo sapiens | study: EMG produced TPA metagenomics assembly of... | reverse complement strand
CTGCAATATCTGCATATTTGGATCTGACAAATCAATGTCACCCGCATTTTCTCCTGTTAGCGGTTCTTTTTGAGATGAGACAGAATCACCTTTTCATCCTCATCATCTTCCCCAAAAAGAATGCGTGATAATTTTTTAGAAAACCTTCTTTTTCGGAGTTTCTTCTATGCCATCCGGAGTAATTTCGGTTTCTTCTGCCTCACTGTCTCCAAACATATCAGCCCCGCCAAGGTCTCCAAAATCATCCAGTCCTGTGCTGCCTGCATCATCCATACCAAAAGTATCACTTCCGGCATCATCTGACGCCTGTGCCGGTTCTGCTGTATCTTCAGACTGTTCATCCGGCTCTTTTTCCATCGTCTGTGCCTGTGACAAACCTTCTGTTTTTGTCACATCATCGATACCCGGGATATCTCCAAGCGTATCCATCAGGAAATCATCATCATTATTATTATGATCTGCTCCATCCACAATCTGATCTAAACTGTTAAAGAAATCATCCGTTTTTTCCTCTTCCGGTGACGACTTCTCATTTTGCAATTCTTTTTCAAACTGTTCTAAAAAATTATCTTCCGCTTCTTTGGAAAGTAAATCATTTTCCATATCATTCATAATATCTTCCTCTGTCTGCATCGTTTCACTCCCGGTTTTTTTCTTTGTATCCAAATCTTTTTCAGATATGGAATTTAACAGTCCATCCAGATAATCTTCTGTCCCGCTCATCCGATACCTCCGTCAAGCCTATAACTTAATTTGGGGATGTGACAATACATCACATCCCCCTCTTCGCTTCAACCTAATCAATGCTTTTATCAATTAAATTGTCAATAGCCTCTACAAGATTGCCGATTTCAGGTTTTGTCAACTGAGCATCTGCCCTAACTGTTTGCCTTTAATTCTCATTTCCTCATTGACCAAAGATGAGAAAATAATGAGCGGTATCTTCTTCATATTATCATTTGTCTTAACCAGTTTGGTCAGTCTGTGTCCATCCATCATCGGCATCTCGATATCCGTGATAATACAGTGAACCTTGTCACGCACATTGCCTGCTTTTTCAAATTCAGTAAGTTTGTCCCATGCTTCCTGACCGTTCATTGTCACAATCAGATTGGTGTATCCTGCCTTCTTCAGACAATCTGTGATCAGGCGGCTAAGAAGCGGTGAATCCTCAGCGATCAGGATCGGAGAGTCACAACGTTCACGGCTTACCATATTATCAACATCTGATACCTTAAGTCCTGTCTCCGGGCTGATATCGGATACAATCTTCTCAAAATCAAGGATGATGATCAGCTTGTCATCCATCTTAATGACACCTGTGGATGCACTGTTATTCTCCGTATTGATCGTTGAATCCGGTTTGATGATGGATTCCCATGATACACGATGGATACCAATCACAGCATCTACATGAAACGCAATATTTAATTTGTTAAAGTTCGTGATGATAAAAAGTCCTTTGTTTTCTCCGTCCTCCGGCATTCCCAGGCATCTTTTCAGATTAACAACAGTAATCATCGTATCACGCGGCATAAAAATACCTTCCACACTTGGATGAGAATTTGGTACTGGTGTAACCGGCTGATACGTCAATATCTCTCTGATCTTTGCAACATTGATTCCATAATGATTATTTCCTAATGTAAATTCCAGGACCTCCAGTTCATTTGTTCCTGACTCTAAAAGTATATTTGTATCCATTCCTGTCTCTCCTCCCGCGTATCATCTGCTACGCAATTCGTCTCTTTTTCCATTGCATAAATACTGCATTTATTATAGCACATTACTAATATCATTACAAAGTAATTTGATAATTTGTACCGCTGATATTTACAAACAGATCCAGACTGTCCACACTGGTCACACTGTCCGGCACCTGAAACAATAAGATAGTATTTTCTGTTACTCCAGCCGGGACTGTTTCCTGATACAGTGCAAAATCAGATGGAAGTATTGTATTTTCTTCCTCTGCTTTTCCTGACCATTGACCATAACAGAGAACTTCGGTGTCTTTGCAAAGTTATCTATCGCTATTTCATCCGCTCCGGAATTTGTAATATCAATACCGACAATCACAAATGTCTTGCCCTGCTCTGCATCCAGCGAATAATAACCGCCCTCCATATAATTTGCTGCAATTTCTGCTCCGGTATATGTGACCGACAGATTTTCTCCTCCAAACAGTTCATCCAGTGTCGACGGCTCTGCTGTTTTATTCTCTGTGCTCTGGTCTCCTGCAGCTGCATTGCCGGATGCATCCAGTGTGATTTTATTCTCCGTCTCCGTCGTCTGTGACTCATCCACTGCCTCTGTTTCCTGCTCATTGCGGCTCACATTTGCAAGACCGTCAGGCTGGCTCGTATTAAATTTTGCCACAGCGTGTGCCGAGTAATCCACAATCATGCCTTCCTCATCTTCTGTTAAACTGTATGGCTGTTCTCCACATCCACCGAGCAGCAACGCTGTCACTGCTGCCACTGCCGTTAATCTCATTCCCGTTCTTTTCATGGCATTCCTCTCAAAATATCTGTAAATAATAGAACTCACGCTCTGCGAATATTCTATTATCATGAACAACAGAATGCGCACTCTGCGAACATTCTATTGTCACGAACTATACCCATATGTTAGCATTTTTGGTATGATTTATCAACTAAAAAAATTTCCATTATTTGTTTCTAGTTCAAACCAGAATTCCACTCCGTCCTCATGATTGATCACGCCGCACTTCTGATGGAACGAATCCATGATTGCCCGGACGATTGACAGACCGATGCCGCTGCCACCGTATTCTCTGGTTCTCGCTTTATCCACTTTGTAAAATTTGATCCAGATATTGTCCACATCTTCTTCCGGTATCGGATTTCCCGTGTTAAAAACACTGACGCGGACTTTGTCCCCTTTCTGTACACAGCTGATATCGATCCGCTTTTCTCCCTCTGCGTGATGGATCGCATTGCTCAGATAGTTGGTCACTACCTCTTCCACCTTAAATTCATCCGCCCACGCATATAACGGTTCCTGCTGTGTAAAGTCCAATGTGATCTCATTCTGATTCAAAAGGATCGCAGACGAATTGATCACCCCCCGGATCAGTTCTGTCAGGTCAAACCGCTCCATGGTGATGACCTCATTGCCAAATTCGAGCTGGTTTAAAGTGAGCAGTTTTTTGACCATTTTATTCATCTTGTCCGCTTCGTCCATGATGACTTCGCAGTAAAAGTCCCTGCTCTCCGCATCATCATTGATACATTCTTTCAATCCCTCCGCATAGCCCTGGATCAGTGCAAGCGGTGTTTTTAACTCGTGCGATACATTGGATAAAAACTCTTTGCGCATCTCATCGATCTGCGTCTTTTTGTCAATATCGATCTGCAGCTGGTTATTTGCGCTTTTCAGTTCGGAGATCGTATGCTCTAACGTGGTCGACATGACATTCATATATTCGCCTAACTCATCTACCTCGTTGTGGTATCTGCGCCCCGGCTGGTATTTTGCCTCAAAATCAAGCTCCGTCATGCGTTTTGAGATATCGGTCAGACGCAGAAGCGGTGTTGTAATGCCTCTTGAGACAAACACGATCACGACTGCACTGATGATTGCAGCGACAACACCCACACATGCCAGAAATGTATTGGACAGATTGACGCTTTCCCTGATACTCTCAAGTGCGGTACGCATCAGGATCAGATTGCCGTTTGAAAGTGTTCCGTAAAGGACCAGAAACTCTGAATCTAACCTGGTATCCGTCTGTTTTTGAATAATATAATTATCCGACTGCATCATCACCGTCACTTCATTTTGTTTTTCGCCAAAATGATATTCATAAATTCCAGCATCATTTTCTGCGTATCATTGACGGAAGACCGCACGATCGTCCGGTCGGAGCTTATGATCATGACGGTGATATTCCCATTTGCACAGAGATTGTCAAATGTCACATCAAAAGAACTGTCATCAAGTGTCCCTGCCTCACTCGCTTCATCGATCGTCTCAAATCCGGAAAGCAGCGTATTTTGTTTATTGATCACATAGTACGGTTCTAAAAAAACCGTGTTGATAAACCAGCACAAAAGAAGTGTTCCCGTAACCAGACAGATACTGATCAGGATCAACTGGTGTGTCAGTGAACCAAAATATTTTCTTTTAAATTCTTTTTTCCTGCTTTTCATCATTACTTATCACTGCCATTTTCTTCTGCTTCAAATTTGTAACCCATGCCCCAGATGGTTTTGATGTAATCTCCTTTTTCACCGATCTTGGCACGCAGTTTTTTGACATGTGTATCGATTGTTCTGGCGTCCCCGAAATAATCATAGTTCCAGACATGATTAAGAATCTTTTCCCTGGAAAGTGCAATGCCTTCGTTTTCCATAAAATAGGTAAGCAGTTCAAATTCCTTGAAGCTTAATTCGATCTGTCTGCCATCCACCGTCACTGTATGTGCAGTCTGATCGATCACGATGCCGCCGATGGAAAGAAGTTTTCCCTCCTCCGGTGCCTTTCCGCTTCTTCTTAAAATTGCACCGACACGCGCAACTAAGATCTTCGGAGAAAACGGTTTTGAGATATACTCATCAACTCCAAGTTCGAACCCTGTCAGCTCGTCCTCCTCATCCCCCTTCGCCGTCAGCATGATAATTGGCACTTTCGAAGTCTCCCTGATTTCCCTGCAGACCTCCCATCCGTTCATCTTTGGCATCATGACATCTAAAATGATCAATGCAATATTTTTTTCCTGATAAAAAAATATCGAGTGCTGCTTCTCCATCTCCCGCTTCTAACACCTCATAATCTTCCCTGACCAGAAAATCACGGACTAATTTTCTCATTCTGCTTTCATCATCCACAACTAATATTTTAATTTTTTCCATCTTTGTTCCTCATTTCTGCGCTGCTTTTTTGCACATCTCAAATTTGTGCCAGAGTACAAACCTGCATGTTATCCTAACAGATAATTATGAAATAAATGTGATGTCTTCTATGGTTCTTCCACCGTCTGTTCACGTTCCTTTAACGCGGCTTCCCTCTCATCAAGTTCCTGCTCCCACGCCGCATATTTATCAATCAGCTTATTTTCATAATTGATGATCGTCGGACTGTCGCTCGTCGATGCAACGATAAACATTCCGATCACGCTGACTGCCAGTATCACAGATATAAATAACGTGATCTCATATTTTTTGCGGTATCCATCCGTTTTTTTTGACGCCTTCTTTTCGCTCGCCCTGTTTTTTGCAGAAATCCTTAATTTTTTCCGGAGGCTCTCCTCTAACACCGGATGTGTCACGGAAATCGGAAGAATATCACTGTTATTAATGGACGGATTCTGAATCAGATATTCCTGTAGTTCTTTTAAGTATGTAAATCCAACCGCTGTTTCAAACAGTTCCTGCTTCACCATTTTATTATATATTTCAAGCACCGTTTCCGGATGATGCATATCTGCGCGTTCTTCCACATAATGAATCCCATGTGCTTCCTTTTTCGCCTGCTCTGCTTCCGCTTCATCCGTAAAAACAAAACCGTTTATCTTTACTTTTTTCTTTTCGGACATGATTATTCCTCTTATTTTTCTTATTATCGTGATATGTCTTTTGTCATTCTGATTTTAATAATGTCAGAATCAAATAACGGTTCCAACATTATTTTCATTATAAAAAAATGTGAAAAGAAATGCAATGCGTATTGTATTGTAATTTCTATATAGTATAATCGGCTTAGGAAATCAATTCTGGAGGTTTTTTATGAACAAAAATAATTTTGCACCGCTGCGCCTATGGGTTGGAACAGCTACGATTACTATGACACCACTGTGACAGAAGATGCCGTGAAAGCAAATGCAGATTACATGGCTGCACATTTAAAGGAGTTTGGATGGGAATATATCGTCGTTGATATCGAATGGTACGCGATCGGTGCCGGTTCCATGCGCGATCAGTTCCAATATATCCCGTTTGCGGATGTTGCCATGGATGAATTTTCAAGACTGCAGCCGGATCCGGCACGTTTTCCATCTTCTGCGGACGGAACCGGTTTTACCCACCTTGCTGACTATATCCACAGTCTCGGTTTAAAATTCGGTATCCATATCATGCGCGGAATCCCAAGAACTGCTGCGCATAACCATTGTAAGATCAAGGGCAGCAACGTGACTGCGATATGGTCGCAAATCCTTCCTCCATCTGTGGATGAACCCGGATATGTACGGTGTCCGCGATACGGAGGCAGGACAGGCTTACTATGATTCCCTGATGGAACTTTATACTTCCTGGGGTGTTGATTTCATCAAGTGCGATGATATCTGTAATACCAATATCTATCCGGCCAATCCTTATTCTGCACGCCATGAGATAGAAATGCTCGCAAAGGCGATCGCACGCTGTGGCAGGCCGATCGTTTTATCCCTTTCTCCGGGACCTGCACTGATCGAACACGCATGGCACTATGAGACTTATGCAAATATGTGGCGTATCACCGATGATTTCTGGGATAAATGGGATCTGTTAAAAGATATGTTCCACCGCTGTGAGCTCTGGCAGAACCATGTGCAAAAGGATGTTACCCGGACTGCGATATGCTTCCGCTCGGCTGGCTTGGAAAAGGATTCGGTCATGAATGGTACACTAATTTTACACCGGAGGAACAGCATACCATGTTAACGCTCTGGTGTCTCTTCGGTTCCCCTCTGATGCTTGGCTGTGAACTGACAAAGTTAGATGACGCCACACTTGCCCTTCTTACTAACCGCGATGTGCTGTCCATGTTAACCCCGGACTGCAAGCCGCATCAGGTATGTCTTGACGATGAAAAAGCCATCTGGTGTGCATACAATGCAGTTACCGGTGAACACTTTGCCGCCTTCTTCAACCTATCGGATGAGACACAGACGATCCACTGTGACATCGAAACGCTCCATGTCGGCGATGAACCCTGTGCCCACAAAGATGCCAGCCTGACGGAACTTTGGAGCAAAGAAAAAACATCCGTATCCGGCAGTGCCATTTCTGTCACACCGCCAGCACACGGATGTCTGGTATTTCGTGTAGAAAACTAGTCGGAAAGATCACTCCTCCGGCATCCAGACACGCATCTGGTTTTCTCCCCGGTTCGCCCACGCATAATAAGGAATTGCGGTCAGCGTCACATCTGTCCGCTTCGGGCGTTCCTCGGAGTAAAGTGCATCACTGCTCTCCATCCGGTATCCCGGCAGATGGATCAATACATTTCCTTCTAATACACCTTCCTGCAAAGTTCTGTCTCCGCTTTGATCTCTCTTGGAATCCGTAGCGCCTGAATACATTCGCCATTGTCAACTCCCTCAAAACAGTAAACAACCGGACCACGCATCAGGGCGACACAGCCTTCATCTTCACGCACGTTTGTGTTTGCATAAATTTTGCGTACCGGAAGATCAAATGTAAGCTCAATCACATCATTTTCTCCCCAGTTTTGCTTCAGATAAAGATATCCGTCTTTTATGCAGGATGCTGCATCTGTCTTTTCTCCATTGACTGTCACGCAAAGTGTATCCATGCGGATATGGGACGGAATGTGGATTGCCAGTTCAAATGCGTCTTTCATCTTCGCCTTTACCTGATAGGTTACTTTTCCCTCCCACGGGTAACTGCTGTCTACCTTGACAACCGCTTTTTCAAAATCTGCTGTCTGTCCCAAAAAAAGATGGGAATAGAGTGTCGTATCACTCTCGCTCCACGCATAGGTACCAAGTGAAGTCACAAGACGTACCAGGTTTGGAGGACAGCATGCGCAAGCATACCAGCCCGGACGGTCGGCAGCACATGTTTGTAACCGAAGATCGTGCCGGAAGTTCCCGGATTGGTCTCAAGCGGATTGACATAGAAAAACTGTTTTCCGTCTAACTGGATACCACTGATGGTTCCATTGTAAAATTCCCGCTCCATGATATCCGCATAAATTCCAAGCGGCCTGATCTCCAACATTCTCTTCGCAAAAAATATCATTCCAATCGAAGCACAGGTCTCTGCATATGCCATATCGTTTGGCAGATCATAGTCAATCGTAAATGCCTCGCCCTCAACCGTAGAACCGATGCCGCCGGTGATGTACATTCTTTTCTTTACAATATTATCCCACAGAGTCTGACACGCCTCATAAAGTCTCTGATCTTTATCTTCCCCGGCAAGATCTGCCATCGCCGTGTACATATAAACGGCACGCACACTGTGCCCAACCGCCTCTTTCTGCTCATAGATCGTGGCATGTGTCTGCGTATATCTCTGATCTAACGGCTCTAAGCTGTACTGCCCCCAGTGCTGCCAGCCTCTTTTTTTCTTTTCCTCGTAAAAGTAATTTGGATTTTTTCCGCGCTCTTCCAAAAAATACCGTGCCATATCCTTATATTTTTCTTTTCCGGTCGCACGGTAAAGTTTCATCAGTCCGATCTCAACTTCCTGGTGCCCCGGAATCCCCGGCTCTTTATCTTCCCCGAACATTGAAATAATATGGTCAGCAAGACGCTCCACCACATGAAGCAGTTTGTCTTTTCCAGTTGTCTGATAGTAGCGACTCCTGCCTCCATCATATGTCCGGCACAATAAAGTTCATGACACTCCTGCAAATTCTGCCAGCGGTGTTCCGGTTCTTTTACAATAAAAAAGGTATCAAGATAGCCATCCGGCTGCTGTGCCTTTTCGATGATGTCAATGATCTCATCCGCACGCGCTTCCAACTCATTGTCCGGCTTTACCGCAAGCGAATAGGCGACACCCTCTAACCATTTTGCGACGTCACTGTCCTGAAAGACCATACCGTAAAATTCTCCTTCGCTTAAACCTGCGGCAATACGAAAATTTTCAATGGCATGGCTTTTTTCCACGCCTGGCACTTCATCATTTAATACTTTCTCCTGAAACGGAATGACGGTGTCTGTCATGCGGTGCTGCATAGCAGACCAGAATGGGTCGTGGATTTTTATCTGGTTGATGTTGATTTCACGAATATTTTTTGACATGATTTCTCCTTTAGTTTGTGGCTCCCGCTTTGTGCTTTACCACCTAACCCTTATACTCAAAATTAGGTATCTCTCCCCATCTCTCTTTAAAGTAATGCGCCGCCATTTTCGGTCTGCGCTCTCTCGTAAACAGTCCCTTTTTATTACCATCGACTCTCATGCATCCCTGCACAGTCGCAAAATCCGCAAAGTTCCAGACATGTTCACCGATAAAGAACTTCCTCTTATCAAACTGCGCATTCTGTCTCTTGTAAAACTCCACCTGAAATTCCTCCGAGAACATTTCCGGCACACACTCATGGATGCCGGCTACAGCATCGGCACCGTACTCGGTAATCATGACAGGTTTATTCTGTTTTTCCCAGAAATCCAGTTCCAGGTTCAGTCCATAGCAGGCAGCATCAAGATCTCCGGACAAATTGTACCAGCCATAGTAGCGGTTGATGCAGACGACATCCATGCTCCTTGTGACCATGTCTTTTTCATAGTTGTTCTGACAGCAGACCAAAGTGACCGGACGATTTGACGGGTCTGTCTCATGTGCCAGTTCATAGAGGGAATGCCAGTACTTGTATGCAGATTCCGGAAAATTTTCCGTATCCGGTTCATTTCCAAGTGACCACATGACAACGCACGGATGATTCTTGTCGCGTGCGATCATATCTTTAATGACCTGCTCATGGTGCTCGCGGATCGGGAATGTTTCATAAGGATTTATGCCCGCTCCGGCACCGATCCCGACTGCCGGAACCTCGTCAATGATCACGATTCCCTCGCGGTCACACAGACGGTACATTTCTTCCGCATACGGATAATGGCTGGTACGGAAGGAATTTGCATGCAGCCAGTGGATCAGATTGACATCTTTGACATCCAGGCAGACGTCCATACCGCGTCCGTGAAATGCGGAATCCTCATGTTTTCCAAATCCTTTGAAGTAAAATGGTTTTCCATTGATCAGAAATGAAGTCCCCTCCACGCGCACCGTACGCACGCCAAACGGCTCCTCATAATAATCATCACCGAACGTGACTGCTGCCGTATACAGATACGGTGTTCCCGGATATGGCTCCCACAGTTTTGCATCCGGTATCACGATCTCCCGGAAGTGCCTTTTGCCTGTGCCACTTCATTTCCACTGGCATCTAAGATCTGCAGTACAACTTCCTGTCCATCTGTATCTGAAGTCTTAACCTGATAATTCACAATGCCATCTGTTCCACGGATATCTGTCACAAGCGTTACATCTTTGATATACGCCTTCGGTGTCGTATAAATTCTGACCGGACGGTTGATCCCTGCATAATTAAAGAAATCAAAATTAGGAAGATTCTGTGGTTTTCTCCAGCGTTTTGCAGCTTCAACTCCCGGCACTCCTGCATTGTCTGCTCCCATAAATGAGGTTCCCTCCTCATTTCCAACCGGAAGTGTGCTGTGATTAATGCGGTTATCCACAGCAACGACCAGTTCTGCACTCTCCCCTGCACATAATTTGTCAGTGATATCCACTTCAAATGGAAGAAATCCTCCTTTATGCTGTGTGAGCAATACCCCATTCAGATAAATTTGCAAAATGTGTTACTGCGTCAAAGCGAAGCACCAGTCTCTGTCCCTTGTAATAAGAAGGCACTGTAATATTTCTCCGGTAATACGCATAACCGTAATGATTCCGGTAAGCAATATCATCCTTCTGATCGTTGTAAGATGCCGGAACTGCAATTGGCTCCATCTGATCCGGCAATGTTACCGTATCTTTCGGTTCCTCCGTTGTCCCAAGTGCAAAATCCCACACTCCGTTTAAATCAATGATCCCACGAATCTTATTTTCCTGTGGATATAACATGTTACCCCTCCATTTCTGCCTTAATTAATCTCTCATACTCTGCGTCACTTAATTCCAACACCCCGCCGTGTCTTTTTTCGTCCTGCCAAGATCATATTTTTCTTTTTCCAAAATCGTGAAATCACCCGATGACAGATCTTCCGTGATCATCGGCAGATACCCTTTTCCCTCGGCAAACTGGTCTGCGATCACACACCAGCTCCTGCCCTCCGGCAAAAGATAGCCCTCCGGGCCTTCCATGCCTTTTAATTTTTCAAAAACCGGGCAGGAGATCCGCTTAAAATCCCCGCGGAGACTGTCTGACTCCTCTAAGATCAGCCTGCTGTCGGTCTCATCCTTTGAGATCCGGTAATATTTTCCGTTACTCCTTAAAATCGTGGTATCGATCACATCCCGCTCACGTTCCATATACAAAAATGTATCCGAAAATGTGACAAAATCCTTTGTATAAGCGGCATAGATGCGGTGTTTTGCAGTCTCTTCCCCATCACATTTTACTTTGGATGCAAAAAAGACTAAAAATGCCTGTTCTTCCTCGTCAAACACAGCCTCCGCGCCCAGACACAGCCAGCCTCACGGATGCCGACTGTATGGGCGCGCTCCTTTTCCCAGTGCACGAGGTCTTCTGATTCCCAGATGATGATATCCCTGCTGCCGCGCTCCTGCGCTGCCTGCCAGCCCTCACCCTTTTCGATTCGAAGATCGGTTGCGATCAGATAATAACGTCCATTCAGCGGATTTTTTACCGGAAACGGATCGCGCACGCCGCACTCGCCGATATGCGAATACAGTACCGGTTTTCCATCGTTTAGATCCGTCCAGTGCAGTCCGTCCCGGCTCACGGAAAAATAGATCTGCTCGCCGTCCTTCTGTTCCCCGGTAAAGTGTACAAATAAATATCCTGCCATACCCTGCTCCATTCATATTACTTGATTTTTATTTTCGTGGACACTCAGCCAATATCCGGCTCATCCTTCAACACGATCGTATCGCGGGTCTTTCCCTCTGTCTCAAATACGATGATCTCGTTTTCGCCCTTTTTCAGCAGCGGCGCCGGGATATAGAGTCTTTTCTGCGGTCCGATCTCCCAGAATCTTCCGATATTAAATCCGTTTACAAAGACACAGCCCTTTCCCCATCCCTCAAAATCCAGGAATGTGTCTGCTGTCTCGTCGATATCCACCGTAAAACGGTAAAATCCCGGCAGCCTTCTTTGTATTCTTTGGAAAAGTCAACTTTTTCGATATTGTCGAGCGGCAGCGTGTACTGTTTCCAGTGGTTGTGCATATGTCCGTTGACCTGCACACACTGACCAATGCCTTTTCTCTGGTGTTCCATGCGCGGTCCGAAATTGACACGCCCCATATTTTCCATCAGGATATCAAAATCTGCTCCCCTTTCAAACGTGACATCCAGCTCTTTTTCTTTTAAAAAGTTCCAGATCGTAAAGTGTTGTGACCGGTTTTTGATCCACAAAAATATTGGCACGGTCGTTTGCCTCCCACAGGCGGAGTTTTTCGAGTTTCTCCTCCGTATCTAATGTGGAATGATATAAAATATAGCCGTAATTCTGCCCCAGTTTTTTCCATGCTCTGCGGAAAACTGCTCTCCACCGGAGCACTGAGGTCATCCAGCACTGAAAACAGGCTTACCTTTTCTTTTACTGGCAGTGTTCCATATGCCTTTCTTTTGATCTCGGTCGTAAATGTAACTTCCGGTATCTCTCTGTATTTTGCAATGACGTCGCGGTATCTGCGGTATTTTTCCGTGATCTGTCCGTCCTCCGTCAATAGCGCATCATAATCATACGACGTCACATCCGGGGTCAGCTCATCATAGTAGTTCGAGCCGTTCATAAATCCAAAATTCGTACCGCCCTCAAACATGTAAATATTGACATGACCAAGTTCTAACATTTTGTCGAGGTCCTTGACGCTCTCCTCCAGATTGCCGGTCATATGACCGCCATTTCCCCAGTGATCGAACCAGCTACCCAGAACTCCGTACACATGAGTGGTCCGCCATCCGTATATTTTTTCAGGACTTCAAAGCGCTCCTCGGTCTTAGATCCAAAATTTCCGGTCGCAGCGCGCCTTCTAAATGACCCCCGTTTAAGTTTTCTTCAAACGGTCCGTCCGAGGTAACAAGCGGGACAACGACACCGCCTTTTTGCATTTTATCTCTCATTGCAAGCAGATATTCCCTGTCGTTTGCATAATATCCGTATTCATTTTCGACCTGCATCAAAATGACCGGCCCGCCGTAATTGATCTGATACGGCACGATTTTTTTCAATAATACATCATAGTAATCCTGCACATGTTTTAAAAACGGCGGATAGGAAACGCGCAGTTTCATTCCATCTTCCGCTAACAGCCACGCCGCAGTCCGCCAAATTCCCACTCCGCACAAATGTACGGCGACGGTCTTAAAATCACATATAACCCAAGTTCCTGCGCCGTTTTTACAAATCGTTCTATGTCAAGCATCCCCTCAAAGTGGAATTCACCTTTTTTCGGTTCATGCATGTTCCACGGGATATATGTCTCCACTGTATTGCATCCCATTGCCTTTAATTTTTCAAGTCTGTCCTGCCAGTATTCCGGAACGATTCTGAAATAATGAATTGCACCCGATATGATCTGAAACGGTTTCCATCCAGATAAAAATTGTCTGTGATCTCAAAATTGCCCATGCCATCTCTCCTCTTTTTCACAAAATGTTCCTTTTGTATCAGTTCTTTCCTATAACAAAAGGTGTTGATCCCCTATTTCTTAGAATCAACACCTTCTGTTCAATAGCGGCACATCATGCCTTTATTGTATACCTATTTGTATAATGCATCAAACTGTTCCTGCAGTGCTGCGGTTACTTCTTCAATACCAGCCTGTTTTAATGCTGACTGCATCTCTGCAACGATCTCCTCCGCAGTTCCCTGATATTTACCATAAGAGATCTGTTTTGTATAGTTGGTATATACTTCGTTGATGTTATCGATCTTAGACTGGATATCATCAACTTCCGGTACAAACTGTCCATACGGATAATCGATCTTTAAGGAATCATACTCGCTGTAAAGTTTGTCAATTGCATCCCAGTTTCTTGTAGCATCTCTGATCTCAAGATCGTCGTTACGTCCCCACCACCAGTTGGTCATACCGTTGATGTTGTCTGTATCTGAGTTGTATCCCTCCGGAGTTGTGCGGAGTCCCTCATCGTTGATTTCGTAAGATACGCCTTCAATACCATAGCAGAGTAATCTATAGCATTCTTCGTCATTTCTTAATAAATCATATACCATCAGTGCTCTTTCCGGGTTCTTGCTTGCTGCGGAAACTGCCATTGCACCGTGTGTGATGGAAAGTGCTACCACGTTTCCGGTCTCTTCTCCGAAGTAGAAGAAACCTGACTCTGCATCCGGATCATCCTGATAATCGTATTTGACGGAGTTGCACTGCAAAGATCTGTCCAGGTCTGTGTGTGGTGCTGCTCTGCTGCAACACGACCGATACGGTAATCATCACGGTTTGAGGAAGCAGTATTGTTTAAT
>ENA-OQJH01000889-OQJH01000889.1-human-gut-metagenome-genome-assembly--contig:-NODE-889-length-14398-cov-1.791675_pt1 | contig 14398 bp, 18 predicted proteins | sample MGYA00242597_ERZ504763 | MGnify/ENA primary metagenome ERZ504763 (study PRJEB26092, sample SAMD00036359) | human gut metagenome | host: Homo sapiens | study: EMG produced TPA metagenomics assembly of... | reverse complement strand
GATCGGTATCAGGATCAGGATTCCTATGATCTTTAATATTAAAAATAGTATACTCATTTATCTTCCCCACAAAAATATGTTGTTTACATCCTCAAGTTCTCCTTTATGATACAGATCATTGATCATGCGTCTTAACATAACAACTGCATCATCTCGTCCTGCTGCCATTCCTACGATCATGATATCTTTCCTTCGTGAATATCGGATAATAGTTCATTATATGGATATATTTCCAGAAATGCACTGTTCCAGAGCGGCAGTGTAATACAGTACAATCTTGAAATTGATTTCTTTTCTTGTATTTTACAAAAAAGACGTTTCTTTTGTAATTTTAATATCTCTGATATGTATACACGTTCTGAAACTTTCACTCATTTTTCCTCCTGAAAATTCTCCCCATTCATTTCTGATAAAATTCCTGATAAAACAAAAAGGGATGTATTACTACATCCCCATTTTAACATATATTGTTGTCGATTACTCGCCAAATTCGCCGATTTTTACAACTTTCAGCATGTTTGTAACACCTTTTCCACGATGGTTAGCTGGTCCACCACCTGTTAAGACTAAGATGTCATCTTTCTCAGCAAGTCCTGCATCTAATACGATATCTGTTGCTTCATCTAACAGATCTTTTGTTGTCTCAGCTTTGTGAGATTTGAAAGGACGTACTCCCCAATAGATCTGCATCTGACGTACGATCGCATCATCTGGTGACAGACCGATGATCTGTGCATCTGGTTTGAATTTAGATACGATTCTTGTTGTGAATCCTGACATACTTGATGCTAAGATACATTTTGCATTTACATTGTGTGCTGTCTGTACTGCAGAATAAGCAACTGCTGCTGAAATTCCACGATTGATATATTTAGATCTGTAATCTTTGATCTTTGTGCTTAAGTGAACTTCTGTTGAGATTGCGATCTGATTCATCATCTTAACAGCTTCTACTGGATATTTACCTTTTGCTGTTTCTCCAGATAACATGATTGCATCTGTTCCATCATAGATCGCATTTGCCACGTCTGTAGCCTCAGCTCTTGTTGGACGTGGGTTACGGATCATAGAATCTAACATCTGTGTAGCTGTAACAACTGGTTTGAATGCATCGTTACATTTTCTAATGATCTCTTTCTGTAAGAAAGGTACTTCTTCAGCAGGTACTTCAACACCAAGGTCACCACGGGCAACCATGATACCAGCAGATGCATCGATGATCGCATCAATGTTTTCAACACCTTCCATGTTCTCGATCTTAGAGATTACACCAACATGCATGTTATGTGCACCGATGATATCTTTGATTTCTTCTACAGCTTCTGCATTACGGATAAATGATGCTGCAATGAAGTCGATTCCATTCTCAAGACCGAATTCGATATCTGCTTTATCTTTTTCTGTGATAGATGGTAAGTTAACTCTTACGTTAGGTACGTTAACACCCTTACGGCTTCCTAAAAGTCCTCCGTTGATAACGTCACATACGATATCTGTTCCATCTTTGATTTCTTTAACTTTTAACTCAATTAATCCGTCATCGATCAGGATTGTGTTTCCAGCTTCTACATCCTGTGGAAGTTCCGCATATGTAATGCTGGTAATTTCATTATTTCCTTTGATGTCTCTTGTTGTCAGTGTATATTCCTGACCTGTTACTAATTCAACATCATCATCTGTTTCTAATAATCCTGTACGGATCTCTGGTCCTTTTGTATCAAGTAAAATAGCGATTGGTAAATTCAGTTCTTCTCTGAACTTCTTAATTCTCTTGATACGTCCTAACTGCTCTTCATGATCTCCATGAGAGAAGTTTAAACGGGCAATGTCCATTCCTGAACGCATCAGGTCTTTTAATACCTCATCGTCGTCTGTTGCAGGTCCCATTGTACAAATGATTTTTGTCTTCTTGGTTAGCATAATTTTTCTCCTTTGGTTTCAAAAATATATTTAAATAATAAACAACTCACCTTTTCACATGCTTATGGGTAAATAAATGATCTTGACAATATTCATAATTCCCATCGCATTTTGAACAATAACGAAATTCCAATTCTGGATCGTCAAGTTCTGTTCTGTGGCACACTGCACATTCGTGCATCGCACCATTCTTCTTTGGCGTGATCGTCTTAGCTTTGTACGCTCTCGCCTTCTTCTTATGTATTGTTTTAGCCTTGAAGTTTGCTCCCATTCTTCGAATCTTCTTCATAGAGAAGAAAAATAGTAGAAAATTTAACAAAGCTGCAACTATAGATACTTAACCGAAATTCCGGCAACTGTAAAGCCTGAACTTAAAAAAATGTAGATTAAATATAATCCATCTAAGTATCCAAGCCATTTTACCTTGATTGGAAGGATCATATACAAATATACTTCCATCTCTGGGAACATAGACGCATATGCTAAAAATAACGTCATGTTCAGATAAAAAGTATCCATGTTAACAAACGCTCCATAGCCTTCTCCATATGCGAATGTAAGGATCGCATAAGTTAAAAATGCCCCAACGATCGTTCCTAAAACTCCGATCAAATAATACATATTGAATCGGAATGTTCCCCATACCTGCTCTAATGAGCTTCCGATCGAGTAATAAAATAACAATACAAATATTACAAAGATCAAATTCGTCTCTGGTCCGATCAACAGGAATGTCACAATTCTCCAGACTTGTCCATGCAAGATCAGATACGGATTCAATTCCAGTAAACTATATAATCGTGGTGATATATTGGCGATCACAAAACCGACTGCATACAATAAAACAATGATCTTAGGGAGATTCGGTATCGCATATCTGCCAAACTTCTCTTCCAGTTTATTAAGCCACATAAAAAACCTTTCTTATCATCAAATATTAAAACATATTTTTCTTTCCAAGGATATATCCTCCAAAGATCGTCATCGTAAGGAAGTCAAAGGATACGATCACAAGGATCAAAAATCCATGTGCTGAATGTGCCAGTGGTACTGGAACATTCATTCCCCAGAAACTCGCGATCATCGTCGGAATCGACATAACGATCGTTATGATCGCAAGAACCTTCATTACAATATTCAGGTTGTTTGAGATAACGGATGCGTATGCATCCATCGTACCACTTAAGATATTGCTGTAGATGTCTGCCATCTCAATCGCCTGTTTATTCTCTATGATAACATCGTCCAGTAATTCCTCATCTTCTGGATACTGTTTGATCTTATCAATCTTTAACATCTTCTCAAGCACCAGTTCGTTTGATCTCAGGGATGTAGAGAAGTAAACCAAACTCTTCTCTAATTCCAGAAGCTCGATCAGTTCCTGGTTCTTTGTTGAAATATGAAGCTGCTTCTCAACAGAATCACTCTTCTTATCAATGATTCGCAGATACTGCAGATACAAGGATGCATTCCGATAAAGGATCTGCAAGATAAATCTTGTCCTTTTAAATGTCCAGAAATTTCGAACCCTTCCATTCTTAAAGTCTGCTAACACTGCTGTATCTTCCAGACAGACCGTAATGATCACTTTCTCTGTCAGGATGATACCACATGGAATCGTCAGGAAGTATTCTTTTTCCTTTCTCTCTTCTGTTGTCGGAACGTCTACGATAAATAAAGTATAACCTTCTTCCACTTCGATATGAGAACGTTCTTCTTCATCCAGTGGTGCTCTTAAGTCATCAATATCAATCTTATAGTCTGTTGCGATCTTCGCAAGTTCTGCAGCTGTGGGATGAATTAACGATATCCAGGTTCCTTCCATAGGTTCACTGATTTCATGAATCTGATGATCCATCGTGCGATAATACTTGATCATTGTCCGCTCCTTTCTATGGAAGTACCTTGTCCATAAGTTCCCCACAAACAGGACTCTATGAATCCTGTTTTATCATCTGAAATATCTAAAATTCCAAACTTTTACCTATTCCATTATAAATAACTCATTTTGCTTTGTCAATTAACAGTACTGTACCAACTGGAAGGGTTAACTCCCTAATTTTTTTGTTACTTTTTGCTAAATTTTCCACTGTTGTTTTGTGCATCTTGGCTATATCAAGGATTGTTTCTCCTTTTTTTACAACATATGGAATGAAAGCTCCTTCGATCACGTTCGTAAATCCAGGCACACATAATTCATCTCCAATCTGTAAATTATATACATTTACAAAAGGATTTTGTCTCATGATATCTTTTACCCTGACACCATGTGCTTTCGCGATCTTATATAAACTATCCTTTTCCTTTACAACATACACTGTCCCTTTACACGAATTTGTCTGCATCATTCTTGGCATTCCTTCGCTTTTTTATAGAATATGCAGCAGCATTCCCTTTGTTTCCATTTATTTTCTCCGATTTTTTTAGATTAATATTCCTATTTGCAATTATTTTGAAAATGATTATAATAGATATAATGTCCATGTATATTGGACAGATATGTTTTTTAACATTATTTTAACGCTTGAAATTATAGTACTTTTATAGAAAGCAGGTATACGAGAAGATGAAACGATTAGGAATTGATATTGGCTCAACGACAGTCAAGGTCGCTGTCATCGACGAACAACATAATATACTTTTCTCTGATTATCAGAGACATTTTGCCAAGATTCAGGAAACTTTATCTTCCTTATTAAAAAAGGCAAAAGACCAGATTGGGGAAATGACATTTGCTCCAACCGTTACCGGTTCCGGAGGACTTTCCATTTCTTCTTACTTAGATATTCCATTCTGTCAGGAAGTTGTCTGTGTATCAAGTGCACTTCAGGATTATGCACCTCAGACAGATGTTGCCATTGAGCTTGGTGGTGAAGATGCTAAGATCATTTATTTCACAAATGGGATTGATCAGCGTATGAATGGTGTCTGTGCCGGTGGTACCGGATCATTTATCGACCAGATGGCTTCTTTATTGCAGACAGATGCTGGCGGATTAAATGAATATGCGAAAGATTATGATACGATCTATCCGATCGCAGCCCGCTGCGGTGTATTCGCCAAAACAGATATCCAGCCCCTGATCAACGAAGGTGCTACAAAACCAAACCTTGCTGCCTCTATTTTCCAGGCAGTCGTAAACCAGACGATCAGTGGTCTTGCCTGTGGTAAACCAATCCGTGGAAATGTTGCTTTCCTCGGAGGACCTCTTCATTTCCTTACAGAATTAAAAGAAGCATTTATCCGTACATTAAACCTAAAAGATGATGAGATCATCGCTCCTACACATTCTCATTTATTTGCAGCTGTCGGTGCTGCTCTGAATGCTAAAGAGGAAGTTACAACTGATTTTGAACATCTTTTAAAACAGTTTGAGAAGAAGATCGAACTTCAGCAGGAAGTTGACCGTTTAGAGCCTTTATTTAAGAGTGAACAAGAATATAAAAATTTCGTAAAAGATCATAACCGTCATGTTGTGAAACGTGGAGATCTTGCTACATATAAAGGAAATTGTTACTTGGGGATCGATGCCGGTTCCACTACAACAAAGTTGCTTTAGCTGGTGAGGATGGAGAACTTCTTTACAGCTACTACAATAACAATAACGGAAGTCCTCTTCACGCCGTTGTTGAAGCGCTTCATGAGATTGACTCACAGATGCCAAAGACAGCTAAGATCGTATCTTCCTGTTCCACAGGATACGGAGAACATCTTGTAAAAGCTGCCTTAAATCTTGACTTTGGAGAAGTTGAGACGATCGCACATTACTATGCAGCTGCATTCTTTGATCCTGATGTGGACTGTATCCTTGATATCGGTGGTCAGGATATGAAATGTATCCGTATCAAAAATGGAGTTGTTGATGATGTACAGTTAAACGAAGCATGTTCTTCTGGATGCGGTTCATTTATTGAAACTTCGCGAAATCCTTAAATCATTCTGTACAGGAATTTGCCAAAGTTGCTTTAACAGCACAGAATCCGATCGATCTTGGTTCACGTTGTACGGTATTTATGAATTCTAAAGTAAAACAGGCACAGAAAGAAGGTGCAACTGTCGGAGATATCTCTGCTGGTCTTGCTTATTCTGTAATCAAGAATGCTTTATATAAAGTTATTAAGTTAACAGACCCATCTGACCTTGGAAAACATATCGTTGTACAGGGTGGTACATTTTATAATGATGCGGTTCTTCGAAGCTTTGAACGTATCTCCGGATGTCATGCTGTAAGACCTGATATCGCAGGTATCATGGGTGCCTTTGGTTCTGCACTGATCGCGAGAGAACGTTACGAAGATGGTATGGAAACTTCTATGCTTCCATTAGAAGAAATCTTTGCGATGAGTGTTGATACTTCCATGACACGATGCAAAGGCTGCACAAATCACTGCCTGTTAACGATCAATAAGTTCTCTAACGGACGCCGTTATATCACTGGTAACCGTTGTGAACGTGGTATTGGGAAAGAACCGAATGCTGAAAATATTCCAAACCTTTACGATTACAAACTTCATCGTACCTTTGACTACGAACCTTTATCTGATGAGAAAGCCACTCGTGGAGTCATTGGTATCCCTAGAGTTTTAAATATTTATGAGAACTATCCATTCTGGTATACATTCTTTACGGATCTTGGATTTAAAGTTGTGGTATCTCCTGAATCTTCTCGTAAGATTTATGAGTTAGGTATCGAATCTATTCCAAGTGAATCTGAATGTTACCCTGCAAAATTAGCCCATGGTCATGTGATGTGGCTGATCAAACAGGGAATCAAGGATATCTTCTACCCTTGTATTCCTTATGAACGTGACGAGATGGAAGGTACAAACAACCATTATAACTGCCCGATCGTTACTTCTTATGCAGAAAATATCAAAAATAACATGGAAGAACTTGCAACAGAGCATATCAACTTTATGAATCCATTCTTAGCACTGGATAATGAAGAAGCTTTAAAATCCCGTTTATTTGAGGAATTAGAAGCTCAGTATCATTTGGCTGCTGACGAAATAAATCACGCTGTTGATAAAGCTTATGCAGAACTTTCACAGGTTCGTACAGATATCCAGAATAAGGGTGAAGAAGTCCTTGCTTACCTTGCTGAAACTGGAAGAACTGGTATCGTTCTATGTGGTCGTCCATATCATATCGATCCTGAGATCAACCATGGTATTCCAGAATTGATCAACTCTTATGGAATTGCTGTTTTAACTGAGGATTCTATTTCTCATTTATCAAAGGTTGAACGTCCATTAAACGTACAGGATCAGTGGATGTATCATTCCAGACTCTATGCTGCAGCAAACATATGCAAAAAGCAAATAAACAGTTAGAAGTCATTCAATTAAACTCTTTCGGTTGCGGACTGGATGCTGTTACAACTGATACAGTGAAAGATATCTTAACAAATCCGGACGTATCTACACAGTATTAAAGATCGATGAGGTTAATAACCTTGGAGCGGCCAGAATCCGTATCCGCTCACTGATCAGTGCTGTCCGTGTCCGTAAAAAACATAAGATCGAACCAAAACCTGTATCTCCTGCGATCAAACGTGTGGAATTTACAAAAGAGATGCGTAAGAACTATACACTGTTAGTTCCTCAGATGTCTCCGATCCATTTTGAATTCTTAGAGCCTGCTCTGCAGTCTTGTGGATATAACGTTGAAGTTTTAAATCAGGGTGGTATGGAAGATGTTAACACAGGTCTTAAGTATGTAAATAATGATGCCTGCTATCCATCTCTGATCGTTATCGGACAGTTAATGAATGCATTGCTTTCTGGTAAATATGATCCTCATAAGATCGCACTTGTCATCTCCCAGACAGGTGGTGGATGCCGTGCGACAAACTATATCAGTTTTATCCGCCGTGCGCTTGAGAAAGCTGGTTACGGTTATGTTCCTGTTGTTGGTTTAAGTGCCCAGGGAATCGAGAAAAACAGTGGATTTAGCTTTACACCTGGTTTATTAAACAAAGCAGTTCAGGCGATCGTTTATGGTGATGTCTTTATGAGAACGGTTTATCATACACGTCCTTATGAAGTAAAACCTGGTTCTGTCAACAAATTACACAGACAATGGGCTGCTAAATGTAAACGTGATATTGCCAAAGGTAACTTCTATACATTCCAGAAGAATATCCGTGGAATCATTCGTGACTTCGACCGCATTCCATTAAAGGATATCAAGAAACCTCGTGTCGGAATCGTTGGAGAGATCCTTGTTAAATTCCTTCCAGACGCAAACAATCACTTAGTAGAGCTTCTGGAACGTGAAGGTGCGGAAGCTGTTGTACCTGATCTGTTAGACTTCTTCATGTACAGCTTCTACAACAGTAACTTCAAATACCGTTACCTTGGTAAATCCAAGAAATCTGCGATCGTCAGCAACTCCGCAATCTGGGTTGTAGAGCGTTACCGTCAGACTCTTCGTAAAGAGCTAGCCAAGAGTAACCGTTTTGAGCCGCCTGCATATATCAAAGACCTTGCAGAATATGCAAAACCATTCGTATCAATCGGTAACCAGACTGGTGAGGGTTGGTTCTTAACAGGTGAGATGGTTGAACTGATTCACAGCGGTGCTCCAAATATCGTATGTACACAGCCATTTGCATGCTTACCGAACCATGTCGTTGGTAAGGGTGTTATCAAAGAAATCCGTCAGGCATTCCCTGATGCGAACATCGTAGCGATCGACTATGATCCGGGAGCTAGTGAGGTTAACCAGATCAACCGTATTAACTGATGCTTTCTGCGGCTGAGAAGAATATGAATAAATAGTCATTTTTCTATTATTTAGAATCAAATGATAATAAAAAGAAGCCATGTTCCGGCATAGATAAATCTTGTCTATGCTTGTAACATGGCTTCTTGTTTGTTTCTTTCTATTTCAATTAGATCATTCTGCTAAAATTTCTTCCAGAATGGCTGTTGCATCTTCAATGCAGCCTGGACAGGATCTTAAGACTTTTCCCGTTTCAATCCCTTTTAGGTCCTTACATTTTGTTGCTTGATTCTTCTCCTGAAAGCGTTTTACAAGCTCTCCTGTTAGTTTATATGTTGCTGCCTTGGAAACTGGTTTCTCGATGTCTCCACAGCTTTTTATGGCACCGATGACTGCAACGGCTCCGGTGATCGCTCCACATGTTCCTTCCATGCATCCCATACCTAGTCCATGGCCTTCCATCATCTTGAAATGATGGATTCGTCGATTTCCATTTCTTCAGCAAATGCACAGGCAACTGCTTGGGCACAGTTGTAGCCTTTCTGGTGGTTTTGTGCTGCTTTGTCTGTTTTGATACTCATTTGTAATGTCCTCCGATTTTATACTGTTATTTTTCAATCTATAATTTTAATCAATTTATCTTTTGATATATTTCATCTGCTGTTACTTCTGTATTTTCTTTTACTATTTCATAAACTTTCTTAATTAATCTTATATCTTCCATTAAATCATCTGCTATCTTTTCTACAGAATCACCTCTTTGTATCTTTTTTTTGAATTAAAGTTTATTTTTTCAATAAATCTTCACGGTTTTCCGCACTCTGCATCTGACTCACTCTGTCACTCGCTGCCATCTCTTCTCTCAAATATAGATATCTGTCCCGTTCGTCCTGGCTCATCTTTACCATTTCTTCTTGTATCCTTTCCATATATCTATTACCTGCTGATTCCTGCGCAACCTCTTCCCATGTCGTTGCGGCGATCAGTCTTGCCCAACAGTATAGAGGATGCTTTCTTGCTTTGCCTTTGGCTGTCTTGATTTTCTATAATTCTACTTCTTTCCTTAATTATTCATACTATTTTGAATACATCACATCATTTTTCGAAAGTAAATAAACACAGTATTGATTCATACTAATTCCTTCTCTCTGTGAATGTTCTGCTAATGATCTGTGTAGACTTCGTGGTATTCTTAATTTGAATTGTCCAGAATAATTTTCCAAGCTATCTGGTTCATAAATTTCTATTCCCTCTTCCAATGCTGCTCTGATCCACTCTCTTTTTGCATCTTTTGCATTCTGCATTGCACTCTCTATCGTTTCTCCACATGTAATACAACCTGTAAATCAGGATAAGATATTACAAACCCACCTTCATCTTGATCTTCTATGATTTCCATCTTATATGACATACTCATATACTCATTCAGCGTTTTCATTTTCTCTTTCCTCGCTTTCTACACCTTTCTTACCATTCTACATATACTTTTTTAATTGGTTCATGCTTTGGTATTGTAATTGGACTTTTCCCTTGTTTTCTAAATGTATAATGACTACTTCCACTTCTTGGGGCATCCATCCTATACCCATAAGTTTCTAATACCCTTTGTAATTGTGTAAATCGAAGATCCTTCGACAAATTGCAATACGTGCGATTAGTTTATCCCATTTTGACATTTGTATCTTCCTTTCTTTTATTATATTTGGTGTCGTATTTGGTGTCAATATTTTATTTATGTAAATATTTGTATTTATGTAATTAAAACACATTTTACTTATTCCTGTCAATATTTTACAATAACATTGTATTAAAAAGAAGACTCCTCACAAAAAAGAGTCTTCTTTCCTTATCATCAAATGATGTAATTCTATCTTCTGACACTGATCCCTCTCTGATCCAGATATTCCTTCAGATCAGATATCTTCAATTCATTAAAATGGAACAGTGAAGCCGCCAATGCTGCATCTGCTTTTCCTTCTGTCAATGTATCATAAAATGTTCTTTATTCCCCGCACCACCAGATGCGATCACTGGAATATCAACATTCTCTGCAATGATTCTTGTTAGTTCATTGTCATATCCTGCTTTCGTTCCGTCACAGTCCATGCTTGTTAACAGGATCTCTCCTGCTCCGCGGCGGTTTGCTTCCATGGCCCATTCTACAGCATCTAAGCCTACATCGATTCTTCCACCGTTCTTGTATACATTCCATCCGCTTCCGTCGGCTCTGCGTTTGGCATCAATCGCTACAACAACGCACTGGCTTCCAAATTTGTCTGCAGCATCATTGATCAGATCTGGGGTATTGATCGCTGAGGAGTTGATGGAGATCTTATCTGCACCTTCTCGTAAGATTGCCTTAAAATCATCAACGGTACGGATTCCTCCACCGACTGTAAATGGAATAAATACCTTTTCTGCGACTTTTCTTACCATATCGATCATGATATTTCTTGCATCAGATGATGCTGTGATGTCTAAGAATACAAGTTCATCTGCGCCTGCTTTGTCATATGCTGCTGCGATCTCTACTGGGTCTCCTGCATCGATCAGATTAACGAAATTTACACCTTTTACAACACGTCCTGCTTTGACATCTAAGCATGGGATAATTCTCTTTGTATGCATAGCCAATTCCTCCTATAGTGAAACGAAGTTCTTTAAAATCTGTAATCCTACGGTGCTGCTCTTTTCCGGATGGAACTGGCAGGCAAAGATATTGTCTTTCTCTACTGCTGCGTGAATCTTCACACCATATTCGGTTGTCGCTGCTACGATATCTTCATCCGCTGCCTGAAGATAGTAAGAATGTACAAAATATACATAAGGATTCTCTGGCAGTCCTTTGAATAATCTTGAATCTTCTTTGACTTTGATATTATTCCATCCCATATGAGGAATCTTTAAATCTCCACTCTTTGGAATTCTTAAGATCTTTCCTGGTAATAATCCAAGTCCTTTAACTCCCGGTCCTTCATCACTGGATTCAAACATCAACTGTAATCCAAGACAGATTCCTAAAAATGGAATATTCTTCTCTACGACTTCATGGATCGTTTCTTCTAATCCATAATGACGGATCTTCTCCATCGCATCTGCAAATGCTCCAACTCCCGGAAGAATCACTTTATCGCTGTTTACGATCTCATCGTGATCTCTTGTGATGATTGCTTCTTCTCCAAGATAATTGAGTGCTTTTTCAACACTTTTGATATTTCCTGCATCATAATCAATAATCGCTATCATAGGTGCCTCCTATTCGTGTGCTATGTTTAAAAAGTCACGGCTGTCCATCTTGATCCCGATTCCTTTTTCTTTGATCTCTTTTCCGATCTGGTATAATGAATGATGAACTCTTACGAATGTTGCTTTCTCATTGTAGAATGCCATCTTCTCAAAAGGCCAGCGGAACAAACTTGGAACTTCAAAACCTTCTCCTAATTCTAATATAAAAAGCTTTTTATTTAAAGTGTTTTGCAGCCATTTTGTGTAACTTGCCCATGAATTTAAGTAAGCTCCTTCGATATAGATGGATTTTGTCTCTTCTGTACGGACATTAAAGATCAATTGTTTGCCACATTTTGGACATTCCAGATGTTCGATCTTTCCTGTTTTTTCATAATAGTCGATCAAATCTCTAAGTCCTAAGTTCGCAGGATAGAGCTGCTCATCACATGGCGCACTGCACTGGAAGAAATCTCCGTTTCCACATGGTGCTGTCACGTGATCTTTCTTTAAATGGGTATGATACAATAATCCATCATCGTTACTTGTCACTACGAAATATTCTTTTCCTTCTAAAACTTCTTCTAATTCTTTAAACAGATCTATCTCTTTCATGGATAATAAATACTCTCTCTCGTAAACGGTTCTCATCCATTTGGAATCTTCATCTTCTTTACCGATGAGATTCTGGTAATGTTCATTTGTGATCGCTTTCTTGAAATCGATCACACGGTCTGCACGCAATTCTCGTCCAATCCCCACTAATACAAGGTCTGCATCCTGAATCTGTTCTTTGTAATCTTTTAACATATTTCTTTTCATCCTTTTTACCTATTATCCAAAAGAAACCAGTTACACTGATTTCTTTTTGCTTACACTATTCACCTATCATACCACAAAACTCATTTCTTTGTCTGTAGTATTTTTACTTCCATACACAGTCATTTATGAAAATGCTTTTTTAACATTGTACAGATTCAGAATCCGCAGATTCCACATCAAAGTAAAATTCTACACCACCTTCTACATTGGCAACTCCATAATCTTTGCCATGTGCTTTCATCGTTGCTTCTACGATAGACAATCCGATTCCGCTTCCACCGTATTCTCTTGTTCTCGCTTTATCGACTTTATAGAATTTTACCCACAATTTATCAATATCTTCCTGTGGAATATGCTCTCCGGTATTAAATACTTTGATCCTCACATCATTCCATGATGACAATAGCTGACTTTGATGATCCCATCATCTGTTACGTGATTTCTGGCATTACTCAGATAGTTATTCACAACTTCTTCGATCATAAATTCATCTGCCCACACATGAGTCTCTGGCTCATCAAATATGATCTTGACTCCTTGCTTTTCCACAAGGATCTTGCTTGATTCTACCATATTGCGGATCATTTCTGTGATATCAAATCGTTCCATATTGACCTGATTATTTCCGAATTCAATCTGATTTAATGTCAGAAGTTTCTGTACCATACGGTTCATCTTCTTTGCTTCATCTGCAATAACGTCACAATAGAACTCTTTGCTTTCTTCATCATCTAAGATATTGTCTTTCAATCCTTCCGAATATCCCTGGATCAGTGCGATCGGTGTCTTTAATTCATGGGATACATGGGATAAGAATTCCTTTCGCATCTCATCAATCTGGACTTTCTGCTCGATATCTTTTTGCAGTTCATTGTTCGCTGTTTTTCAGTTCTGAAATGGTGAATTCCAATTTAGATGATAACTCATTGATACTGGCTCCAAGTCGTCCTAATTCATCATCAGATCCTGTTGGCACTTTCACATCAAAATCTAAATGTGACATCTGATTCGCGGCCTTGGCCATATCTTCAATTGGTCTTGTAAACTGGCGGCTGTATAAATACATCGCAACTGCGCCGCAAATGATCAAGATCAGTCCAACATACATCGTAAACTGTCCGGATAATCTGGCGCTTGTCTGAATACTTTCCATCGGTGTACTTATGATCACTGTATAATCACCATCCAGATAACCCATTAGATTGATGCTTGTTCCCATACTCTTATTGGTATTGGTCATAACTGCATAACCTTGCTTCTTGATCTGGTTACTGATCTTATCAAGATTTTCATTTAAAATGTTCCAAAGGCTTTTATACATCAAGCTCTTCTCTCCTTCAGAACTATAAACGATCGTTCCTGATCCATCACTGATCAAACCCTGTAATTATAAGTCTTCGCGATCTCATCCACATCATTCTTCCGTACCGTATCTTTTTGAAAAACTTTCTGTATCTGGTAATAGGATTCTTTGATCGTCTTCTTTTCCTTCACAGTATAATATGTCTTCAACATAGTAAGATTGATCAGTACTGATAATAAGATCACCGACGTCATGATAATGATCAGCATCAATGTCATCTTGACTCTGACTGAACGGTTCTTTAATAATTTCTTTCTCAATTCTCTTCAACCTCAAATTTGTATCCCATTCCCAGATCTATGAATTATAAGAACCTTTTTCACCAAGTTTATTTCTTAATTT
>ENA-OQJH01000888-OQJH01000888.1-human-gut-metagenome-genome-assembly--contig:-NODE-888-length-14403-cov-2.739983_pt1 | contig 14403 bp, 18 predicted proteins | sample MGYA00242597_ERZ504763 | MGnify/ENA primary metagenome ERZ504763 (study PRJEB26092, sample SAMD00036359) | human gut metagenome | host: Homo sapiens | study: EMG produced TPA metagenomics assembly of... | reverse complement strand
CATTTTATTTCAGGTCGGGCATTTTGTTTGTAGGACTTTTTGTGGTGCTATTTTCTGTATAAAAAGGTTGGAAATGTTTGCTTCCGTCAATTCTTTTACTTATTTCTACAGGCGTTCAAATCCTTTCTCAACCATGAATAGGGCGAAAACGGACTTTGACAAGCGGCAAAGGATTTTATTTTTATCTTGACCGTTTTTAATGAGCACATGGAACAGGAACTGTATGCCGAAAATATCTGTTTCATTTTGAACAAGCTGATGCCGGTGGTGTATAATGCTGCTGCAATAGGGGTTACAAGGGAAAGTAATGATGCGATAGATAAGTTTAAAAGAAATTTGATAAGGAAGCATTGCAGAGAGTTCCGGCCTATGGAGGTTTTGTACGAATTGAATTTGTTCTATCCTTTTTCTCTGCTTTTGAATTGGGGGATTTACAGACATCACATATTGTATAAATACGCTAATCTGATCAAATTGTATTATAAGATATGGGGAAGGTGGTATCTCTGAATCTTCTTGTGTAATGAATATTATTCCTTTAGTTGGTAGTTTTCTTGTTACATTGGTTGTCGGTTTCTTTTGTAGCCGGTTCATTCATATGTGACAGGATAGCGGAAAAAGCATAATATAATTCTTTGAATGCTTGCAGGCGGAAGAAAAACAGGTATTCAAAAAAGTATTTGGCGGGGAGCCATTCTTTTGTTTTTGCCGAAGGGATACACCACGGAAGTGGTGACAGGTAATAGTGGATTTTTTCTTGTCGCAACAGTCTGTTGCATTTCATGCTTGCGTTGAACCGTATGATTAAACTCTCGCGGTCTTGTTTGGACATAGCAAGGGACTGGTCGGATTCGGTACAATAATAAATGATTCTTCTGTCTGTGGTTACTTTGGGGGCATATATACCGACAAGGCATGAAAAATACACATCGTTGGCTATTCTTGTTTCATCGAATTGAATGTGGAATGTTGACAGGAAGCTGCGCCTTATCATTTTGCCCCAAGGAACTTGAGATTGGTATCGCAGTTTGTTTTCCGGGTTTACATCATTGAAGAAGTTGGTATAGTAAGTTCCGCGTCGGCTTTCTTGGGACGGATCATCGGACATGACAAAACGTACATTGAAATAGATGACTTTATGGGGGCTGTCCATGTATTCGTTTAAGATAGTAAAACAATTGGCTGTAAAGAAATCATCTGCATCTGCAAAGATAATCCATTTGCCACGGGCGTGGGAGAGTCCTATGTTCCGTGCGTATCCTGCTCCTTTTCCCTCCTTAGTGAACAGGACTTCCGTATTTTTTCTGCCGTTTCCCGGAAAATGAGAAAAATCGACAGATTCGGAATTGCTGTTATCATCAATGATAATGATTTGAATTTCATCCAAGTGGGAATTGAGCACAGACAGCGTTCCAGAAGACGGGGAGTATTCTTGTGCGGAATAATGATGCTGTAATGATAACTTGTGTTCTTTGTCATTCTTCTTCTTTTTGCAAAGATATTGATTTATATTCAGCATCATGCATTATCTTGTCAATATCTCGATGAGTATGAGAATCTTTCACTGAAAATTCTGGGTGATAATGCCCTCATGCCCTCACTGTGTGCACAACTGGTTGTTTATGAACTATTTGTATAGTGATGGTAAAAATTGTAACTCTCACTTATGCTCTCATGCCCTCACTGTTTTTGAGAACAGAATTTCACATAATCTATTTGTTATCAGTTATATATCCTTTTTTATAAGTTGTTCCGGTTTAATATGAAGTAGGTCGTTCTCAGGCTTTTTCTTTGCAAAAAGTGCGTCTGAAGGGATCATACCTCTACGGAATATGGCGAATTTCCGGCAGCAGTAAAAAGATCAGGAGGTTTTAAAAAAAGCTCGCCATCTTTTTAAAAAAGAACAAGGTCTTTTTTATTTGACCTGTTGTTTTTGGGTGTGCAGGATTTCACATACGTACGTGTCGCTCTATGCGTATGTACGTGCCGCATATATCTGCTTTGTATTATATGATATTCTTTCCTCATTCCGCATTTATTTTCGTTTCTTTATCGTATCTTTGCGAAGAAAGAGTGTAATCTAAATTCCATGAGAATATTATTTTATTGTGATACTGTCTTCAGTTTCGGCGGAGTACAGCGTGTGTTGGCTGAAATAGCCAAGGCTTTGTCCGGAAAACATGAAGTCACGATACTGACCACAGATACTTGTACGGACTTGTCGATGTACGGATATGCCGAAAGTACCGTGCAGTTTGATTCTTTCTCTTATTCCACCTCCTCTTTCATCGAGCGTTTGTTATGTAAAAGCTATAGTTTTTTATATAAACATGGGTTGCCTCATACCCGGCTGACTTCGAAATGGTATGCTGCCAGTTTTTTCCCTTCTTCTTATAAACGGACATTGGCAAGGAAAATAAATGCCCGGCAATGTGATGTAGTCATCGGGGTACATGCTTTTATGGCTCTGCACCTCTCTGCTATAAAGAGCCGGATCCGGACAAAGACTGTTGGGTGGCTGCATAATTCTTATGAAGCATTCTTTGAGAAAGAAACTCCCTATTTGCCGGGATTGGATTGCTTTTTTCAAGTCCAGATGGGGAAATTGGACGAGAGGGTGGTTTTAAGTCATGCAGATGCCGGTTGTTTCTTTCGGAAAATGAACCTGTGCTGCGAGGTGATATACAATCCTCTGACTGTACTGCCTAAAGGTCGGGGAAAGAAGGAATATAGAAGGATTTTGGCGGTCGGTCGTTTTTCATTCGGACATAAAGGATTTGATATTTTAATAAAAGCTTTTTCTGTTTTTGTGAAAACTCATCCGGACTGGACACTGGAAATTGTGGGGGAGGGTCCTGAGGAAGCGCTTTACCGTTCATTGATCAATGAATATGAATTGGAAAAGAGCATCGCGCTGCATCCTTTCACGAAAGAGGTGCAGGAGTATTATGCACATTCCAGTATGTATGTGCTGAGTTCCGTTGGGAGGATTCGGCCTGGTGATGATAGAGGCTATGGCGCACGGGTTACCTGTTATTGCATCTGATTTACCGATAACACGCGAGTTGTTGAAAGACAAAGATATGGCCGTTCTTTTTGAAACAGGGAATATAGCTCAGCTGGCCGGTTGTATGTCGTATATGGCTGATCGGACGGATTGGGAATGGATGGGAAATAAGGCGGTGGAGTATGCTGATACATTTCATATAGAGAAGGTATGTGACAGTTGGAATAATTTACTAAAAAAAGTAGTGTATGGTACAAGATGAACAGGAAAAATGGGATATTGTGATCAAGCCTCGGTCCGGTTTGTTCCGGTTGGATCTGGAGGAGGTATGGCGGTATAGGGATTTGCTGGTAATGTATATCAGACGGGATATCGTCACTTTTTATAAACAGACTGTTTTAGGACCGTTGTGGTTTGTTATCCAGCCACTGCTTACTACCGTCATGTTCATGTTTGTTTTTGGCGGTATTGCCGGTATTCCTACCGACGGACTTCCCCAACCGCTGTTTTATATGGCGGGCTTACTTTGCTGGAATTATTTCTCGGAGTGTTTAAGCCGCTGTTCGGATACGTTCAACGCCAATCAGAATGTATTTGGAAAAGTATATTTCCCTCGTCTGGTGGTACCCTTGTCCATCGTTATATCTTGCATGATAAAGATGGGCATTCAGTTCGGATTGTTCGTTTTAATTTATATTTACTATTTGTGCAACGGATATTCGTTGATGGTCAACGGATATGCTTGGTTGGCTCCCTTGCTGCTGCTCATGTTGGCAGGACTTGGTTTGGGGTTCGGATTATTGATATCCTCCTTGACGACCAAGTACCGTGACTTGCGTTTCTTGATTACTTTCGGGGTACAGTTGTGGATGTATGCCACTCCGGTTATTTACCCTTTGTCCGTGATGAGGCAGAGTCATGAGCAGTATATGTGGATCATTGTGGCGAACCCGCTGACTTCCCTTATCGAAACATTTAAATTCGGATTCTTGGGGGTGGGGACTTTCAGTTGGTTCCACTTAGGCTACACGTTGGCGTTTACAGTGGTGATAATGCTTTGGGGATGGTGACTTTTAATAGAGTGCAACGTAGTTTCATGGATGTGATTTAAAAGAAGGGACAGAATGGGAAAAATAGCGATAGAGTTTCAGAATATCAGCAAGCAATATGCATTGGGAAGCATAGGAACCGGCACGCTGAGCCGTGATTTGAATCGTTGGTGGGCGCGGATCCGTGGAAGGAGGACCCGTATCTCAGAATCGGGGAAGAGAATGACCGTTCCAAGAAAGCGACGGGAGATTTTGTATGGGCGTTGAAAGATATTAATTTCCATGTGGAGGAAGGTGAAGTGCTGGGTATTATAGGTAAGAACGGTGCGGGAAAGTCCACTTTGTTGAAAATCCTTTCGCGGGTGACTTCTCCTACTGCCGGTTGCATCCGTGCACGGGGGCGTATTGCCTCTTTGCTGGAAGTGGGTACAGGCTTTCATCCCGAAATGACAGGACGGGAGAATATTTATATGAATGGTTCCATCATGGGGATGACCAAGGCGGAGATTACCCGCAAGTTGGATGAGATTGTGGCTTTCGCCGGTGTGGAGAAATATATCGATACTCCAGTGAAACGTTATTCTTCGGGTATGACCGTGCGGTTGGGTTTTGCTAGTCGCTGCCCATCTGGAGCCGGAAATTCTGGTAGTGGACGAGGTGTTGGCAGTGGGAGATGCGGAATTCCAAAAGAAGGCCATTGGCAAGATGCAGGACGTGGCGAAAGGAGAGGGACGGACAGTTTTGTTTGTCAGTCATAACATGGCGGCGGTAAGAAGTTTGTGTACAAAAGGAATATGCTTGGAAAATGGTACCGTAGTTTATCAGGGGACGGTTCATTCTGCCATCGATTATTACTTGAAAGAGAAAGGGACGGTCCGGAAAAGTAAAATTATAGATTATGTGGGTTGGACGAAAAATACGCTTCATATAGATTGCATTGAGATAAACGGAACGGAATGTGCCTCTTCCACTATTCATGGAGGTCAGAATTTTCTGACTGTGAAAATACAGGGATATTCTGAAGAGGATATGATGTATGATGTAATGCTGGTTTTGAAGAGCAGGACGGAAGTGCCTTATGCTACTTATGCTCCGGGACATTATTACGGAAGTATCAGTCATTTACCTAAAGGGGATTTTGCATCGAGAGGCGTATAGGGCTTCCGTCTGTGCTGAGTAAAGGTGTCCTGCAGGCAGATTTGTTTATACATCATCCTATGGTGGAATATTATTTGAAAGCAGTTCGTTGCTGTTTGCTGGAATGTGAGGGATTTCAAAGTGGATTCGGACATGCGCTGACACAAACGTCCAACGGCTTTATCGGATTGGAGGATATAAAAGTTTGATCATTATGTTCTACTATGGAGATGAAGAAAAAAAGAATTGTATATAGTTTGACTGGAAGAGGGTTGTTCTCAGAGTTGTCTAATCTTGCATTGGCATTGGTCTATGCGGACTATAATCAGGAAGAGCTGACTGTCAATACAAGAAACTGGAATGCAAGGGTGGAGAAAGGCTGGAGTGATTATTTCGAGTCGGTCTTGCCAGACTGTAACGGAATGATGTGCTCGCAATATATTGTTTATAAGAAGGGGAAGCCTTGGTGGGGAAATATCTATTATAATCCGTCCGCTTTTTTCCGGTATTATATTTTCTATATAATGAATAGGATATATCTGTTATTTCATCCGGAAACGGAACTAGGGAATGAGGTATTTCTAAAAATGAGATCGGAGGAGTTTCTGGAGAAGCTGGAAGATATCAGAAATGATTATGGCTCTGCCTTGCGGAAAATATTAAAATTTAATGAAAAGACAACCGGTTATATAGAAGAAAGGAAAAGTGAGATGAATTTGCCGGTAGATTACATAGCGGTACATATAAGGCGGGGAGATAAGATAGTTTCCCGTGAGATGAAGGAACTCGGTTTGTCTCTTTATATTGATGCTGTTAAAGGGAAGAAGCATATCAGCCGTAATGTGTTTATAGCTACGGATGATAGTTCTGTGAAGGATGAGTTGAAATCCATACTAGTTGCCGAAGGATTTAATGTTTACTGTAACACAGCTGTGACACAAACAGGATTTGATGAGTCTTTGTTTAATACAAAGGATAAAAAAAGTAGATATATAGATACGTTGAATATGCTGTTGGATATGGATATTCTGATCCATTCTTCATTTTTTATCGGTACTTATACTTCGAATGTCAGCCGGATTGTGCCTCTGTATGTCGGATTCGGAAAATCGCTCAGTCTGGATGACGAATGGAAACTTTAGATTGTAAAAAGCGAAATATTATGTCACAAAGAAAATTTTCGATTATAACTATTAATTATAATAATAAAGAAGGGTTGAGGAAAACCATAGAAAGTGTGGTCGGCCAGTCTTTTAGGGATTTTGAGTATATTATTATTGACGGAGGGTCCACGGATGGAAGCATTGAAGTGATAAAAGAGTATGCCGGTAAAGTGGACTATTGGGTATCGGAGCCGGACAAGGGTATTTATCATGCCATGAATAAAGGAGTTTTACAGGCGCATGGAGAGTATTTGAACTTTATGAATTCCGGTGATGAATTTTATAACAATGGTGTGTTGCAGGAGGTGGCACCTTCATTGGACAGCGATATTGTTGTTGGAAAATAGTGCATGGCACAGAGGTGTGGGGCTTTCATAAGGAGGATATAACGCTGATGGATTTGATTCGGGGAACTGTATTGCATCAGGCTTCGTTCTTTCGTAAAGAACTTTTTGATGAAAACAGGTATGACGAGAATTATAAGATTGTATCCGATTGGAAATTTTATATTCAGACCTTGATATTCAACAATGTGACGTTCCGCAATATTCGTTCCATCGTTTGTAGGTTTGTGCCTGGAGGGGTCAGTGAAACGAGTGCCGGGACAAGAGATCTGGAAAGAAGGCGGGTGTATAAGGAATTGTTTCCGGATAGAATGATAAAGGATTATATAAGACTGGAAAAGGTGGAATCCCCTTTATTGGAACTGATTCCCGAACTGAATAAAACTGCTGGCCTTCATCAGATGGCATACAAATTGGTCTGTGCCTTGTTGTGGGTGCATGGAAAGATAAAACGGGTGCGTGTTAAGTAAGCAGTAAATTGTTTTTTTCACTTGAGCCATGCCCGCAGGATAAGTCTGATGCCATATAGCGCATACTTTATTTTTAGAGAAAGTGGAAGATGTATATAATTGTTTTTTCTGATTCTTAGCATTCTGTCCCATAATTCATTGAAGGGGATTTCCCGTGAGTGTTGGGTATAGAACAAGAACGAACTTTTTATGTAATCGGCCGACAAAGCACGTAGAATATAGGTGGGGAATGTGGCCGAAAGTGAAGTCATCAGGTCGAATGCATCCATGAAAGTGCACAGTTTGGGGGTGTAGTTTTTTTGCGACAGGTTCATGGCGCTTGATTTTCTTGTGACATAGTGATAATAGGGGGAAGTGGTGTATGCGGCTGATTGGCAGTGGCTCAGGTATTGAAAAATAAAGAGTCTGTCTTCATTATAATAAATATGTTCATTGAATTTTAGGTGATGTTTGTCAATGATTTCTTTATGATATAATTTATCCCATAAGTTTCCTTTGTATTTGTAATGCCTGTCGTTAAACAGGGAGTGAATGGCCTCCCACTGGGTTAATTTGCCGGATTTCACTTCGTTGATGTGGTAAATCGGACGACCATCTTCATTTTCAATGATATATCCGCAAGTAGCCAGACCGGCTTCGTTTGTCCGGATAAGTTGATAAAGAGTGGCTATCATATCCGTTTCTATCCAGTCGTCGCTATCCATGAAAGCTATATATTCTCCTTTTGCGGTTTCCAGTCCTTGGTTTCGTGCATGGCTGACTCCTTGGTTCAGAGTGTGTATTACCTGTATTCGTTGGTCCTTGCAGGCGTATTCGTCACATATTTTCCCGCTTCCGTCCGTACTTCCGTCATTAACCAGCAGTACCTCAATGTCTGTCAGTGTCTGGTTTAAGACGCTGCTGATACACAAAGGCAGGAATTTTCTGTATTGTATATAGGGATGATGACAGAAACCAACGGCATAACTTATAATTCTGTGAGTTTATAAATAAGATCATTCTTTAGCTGGCGAAGCGTATAAAGCAGGTTGCTCGGATTTTGAAACGTTTCTTCCAAGGGCATGATGACGGGAACATACTTTATCTTTAACCGGTGCCTTATGCAATAGACATTGATCAATCTTTCTGATAAATAGCCGAACAGACGTGCCTGATCCGGATAGGCGGACAGTTTTACCCGTTTTTCTAATTCAAACAATACGCGGAATAGCCACTGGGAGTATTCGTTAAAATGTTTCCGTCTGGTGATGAACATATTATATCCGGAATAGGCATTGCAGTGATACATGAATGTATGAAAAGCTTCAGCATATTCGGGTGTGAGGTGTTGAATGACTTCTTTCAGTAAATTGAGGTCATTGACTAGATGGGAAATGGCGTATTGTGTAGCGACGTTATAGGGATAATGACGCTTGGGAGAGAGGATGATGTCATAATCATTTAATAAAGTTTCTAAATCAGGAAATTGATAAGTTTCTTTTAGAAATGAATCTATGTTAATGAAACTCCTGTCTGGTGAAAAAGCTGGAAAAGGGCGATGAAAATCAAAGAAGCGCCTGTAATGATTGAGCCTATAATGTCACACTTTAGATTTTTCCAAGCCCAATAATGGGCGGTTAGTTCACAAAAGTGAGGATTCCTGTCGGATATATTATCTCCTGTGTTATCTAGTACAGGGAAGAATCGGGCACTGGTTAGGGAGGCCCCCACCTGTATAGGGCAGAAGTACTCATGCTGCGGTAGCCGGCTGTCCTTATGGGCACATACTAATATTTTTATATTTTCTCCCATGTTTGTGATTGAGGGTTATAGCGTTTGATAATGCGTGCGGGATTTCCTACCGTGACACAATAGTCGGGTATGTTTTGGGTAACTACACACCCGGCACCGATAAAACAATGTTTGCCGATGGTGATTCCGGGCAGTACAATCACGTTGGCTCCTATGATGGTATGTTCTCCGATGTGGATAGGGGAAGTGGTGATACCTTGTTCGATGATGCCTTGAGTGATATTCTGATAATTGTGATCTAATCCTATCAGGGCTACGTTTTGTGAAATATTGACCCCGTTGTCTATCCGGATGGGACCGATGACCGTATTGCTGAGTCCTATCCGGCAATAGTCGCCGATTACGATGTCGCCTACGGCATTGTTCAAGCAGGAGAAATCTTCCACTACCGAATATTTTCCCATCTGGAACAGATGGAACGGTGGAAGGTCTTTCCGTACACTGGATAAATGACTGAGCCCTGGCCTTTTTTTATGTAGAAAGGTTGCCATACGCGTATCCACCAATAGGGGCGTGTCTTTACCGGATGCATGATGAAACCGTGTATCCGTTTTTCCATTGCGGGTGTTGTTGTAAGTACTCCTTTATATTCATAATTCTATCCATGCTGTGTATGGTTGAACTTCTGTGCCATTCCTTTCAAGTGAAACAAGTTGAGAAGCATAATGATTACAAAATAAGGTGTCTGCCTGAGGATTCTGCTCATGTATTTATATCTCATATTGGACGGAATGGCCAGGTATAACGCACCATTCAGCAAGATAAGCAAAATCCACCACTTTATGGAAGAAGTTGGAGAGAAAATGCAGAGAACACATGAAAAGAATCCGATGAGCGCCAACAGAATGCTGCGGGGAGCGATAAAGGCTTGGAGGGTTTTCAGCAGATAATCTCCGTTTCCGTTCAGTAAGGCTGTGGGGAGGTTACGTCCCATTTTTAATGCAAGGAAAAGCTGGGTGGCTATCCAGCGGCGGCGCTGGTTACGCAAGGCATCCGGTTGCCGGACTTTTTCGTCCAATGTTTCTAGGGTGTCTATATATTCAATGTGAATGCCTTGACGGAGCAGGAGTTCTTCCAGTTCTTTGTCTTCGCCCGTACTATGGGTATGGATGATGTTCCGGACAAACCATCGGAAATCGAAAGCCATTCCGGAGCCGGTAAGGCAGATGAAAATCCCAGCCGGATGTGTCCCTTGCGGAAGATGGAATTGTTCATCTCTTCGATGGCGGCATCCAGTAGGGCTATGTCTGTATTCATGTTTTTGGCTTTGCGGTGTGTCTGTATGGCTTTTATACTCTGTGAAGCTGCTTTATTCAGTTCTTGAAGATAACAGGGTGAGATCAGATTATCGGCATCCAGTATGAGGACATAATCGTATGGCTGGTCTGTGATGGTCTCTGCTGCAATGCGCAGGGCTTTTGCCTTGGAACTTTCCTTTTCATGCAGTTCTATCAAGCTGATGCGTTCTTTGCGCAGTAAGGCATTGGTTTCGGGACGCATGTGGTCGGATATGACTATCAGGTCGTAAAGCTCTGCCGGATAAGTTTGGCGCAGAACGGAAGTGACGCAGGCGTGAATGACCGCATCCTCTTTATAGGCGGGAACAAGGATGATAAAGCGTTGCCGGACAGTAGTCGCGGGATATTTCTTTTGTTTGAAGAAATGAGAGGCGGCAGAAAACAGGACTATATACCCCACACTGACGGAAAGGTAGATATATAGTGTATATTCCATGATATGTATAATTTCCGATAGCATGGGGCTTTTATTTTTTCTTTCTTAAAAGCATATTGAATATCATGCCTGCCGCCAGAAAGGGGATAGCTTTCATGGCTTTGTTGAATTTGCTGTCCACCAAGTAGTTTGGAGTGGCTATTGCCATAGTCAATAAGAAAGTGAGTAATAATCCCCACCATTTTAGGCAGGCGCTCCAGTGGAAGTATACGGACAGGAAACTGAACAGGATGAGGATACCTAGCAGGATGGTGCGAGGGAAAATGAACCATTGCAAAATACGGTCGGCATAATCAAATTTTCCACTTAAAATGGCGCCGGGCAGATTACCGATATTGGTGAACAGGGAATAATATTGGGTTTTAATCCAAGTACCATGTTGGGTATAGAATTTTTTCTTTCCACTATTCTTCAAGGCATATACATGGGTATTATTTAAATATTCCACATATATCCGTTCGCGGAGCAGCAGGGATTCGATGACTTTTTCATCGTCATCGTCTTTTAAATGACGGATGTTTTCTTTGAACCAAGTGAAGTCTATTGCGGTTCCGGAGCCGTTCAGCGAAGCTGAAAGTCCCAAATTGACATGTCCCGCACGAAGAATGGAATTATTGATCTCGTCGGTGATGGCATTCAATATGCTGACATTATTGGGTCTTTCTTGATAGATGCGATGGGTTTGGATGGCATTGGAGCCGCTGGCATACGTATTGTTGACAACTTCAAGAAATTGGTGTCCACTACATTGTCCGCATTCATGATTAAAACGATATCGTATTGTCCTTCTTGTAATTGTGACATAGCTGCTTTGACAGATTTCATTTTTGAACTTTTCTTGAACCTGGCTTGCAACAGGGTGATGGGATATTGTGCCAGCTGTCTGTTTGTTTCCGGCTTCAGGTGGTCTGAAATGACGATAATGTCATAGCAGTCTATAGGATATTCTTGTTGTAGAAATGATTTGACGGTATAGGGTATGTAGTCATCGTCCTGATAGGCCGGTATCAGAATGGCGAAACGGTGTTTTACTCTTGATTCGGAATATTTGTCGGTGCGGTTGCCTGTTGCCGCTATGGCGTATACCAGCAGGTAAAAAACAGTAAAGGCGCATATCGCGAAAAGTAATAGTTCTATGTATGCTAGAAATATCATGGCTGTTTGTCTTTGTTTCTAAGTTTGAAAAATGCTTTTGTTCCCTCCAATGTGCTTTGGCTATGGCTTTCTTTCCTTTCCCCAAGGCGGTCAGTATGTTTTTGGGACATACGATCATTGTCTGGTATAAAATGGAAACCGGAAGTTTCCAGTCAAAGAGATTGCGGTAGGCATATAGTAATCTGTTTCTGCTCAGGTAATAGTATTTCAACGGACTTTCTTTTCCGGTGGAGCTGCTGTCCTTGTGCCATATTTCGCAAGCGGGATCGTACCATAGTTCGTAGCCTTCCCTATTGATATAGGTGCACCAGTCCAGTTCCTCATAATATAGAAAATATTCTTCGGGCATCAGGCTAAGCTTGTCTATTATTGTTTTTTTCAGTAACATGGCGGCACCATGCAGATAAGGCGTTTTTTTGGGCGGGGTAGTGGCCTTTATTTATTTTCCCTTTGCCTATGGCTCTGTTTCTTAAGGTAATGGGCGAAAGTTGGGTGTATCCTGCAAATTGTATGGCGTGCGGTTCTGCATAATCCGGATTAACGGGGAGACACCTGCTATCTTGTCGGAGGACAGAAGGCGTTTATCAACAAGGGTATGGTATCTTTGACCATACAAACATCATTGTTCAGCAAGAACAGGTATTTTCCTTTTGCAAGGTTTATACCCAGATTGTTACCTCCGGCGAATCCTAAGTTCTGCTCACTGCGTACGGCTTGGATAAAAGGATATGTTTTTTGTAGCAAGGCGGCTTCATTGGCAGTGGAACCATTGTCAATGACTATCATTTCATAACTGACAGAGAATACAGTGGCTGTCCACGAGTCGATAAATTCGCAGGTGTCGTGAAAACCGTTATAGTTCACGGTGATGACGGATAGGTCAGGCTGCCGGTAGTCCATGTATTTCTGAGTATTGTTTATCTAAATAAGGTCCTAAAAAACAAAGGTGAAACAGGAATAAATCAAGATTCCGTTAGGAAACTGGAAATAAACCATATTGGCGTAAGAAGCTACCAGTATGCCTGCACAACCGCATAACATACCTGTCAGCGGTCCTCGGATTTCCGGATTTCGGATTTTGAATAAAAGAATGTAGGAGCCCGATAGAAATAGAATGGCATGCATACCCAAAAACACACACAGTCCCACTATTCCCATCTGTTTCCATACATCTACCAGACTGGAGTCTGAAGGACAGATGGAACGAAATAATATTTGTTATGGGGAGGAACTACTCCGTCTATGGCTCCCATGCCTATGCCGAAGGGCATTTCATCCATGTAGCATTCAGTGCTTTCTGGTTCTCGAAACGAGCCATCATCGATTGATCCTCTGTGTCAAAGACAGTACGCATACGGCGGATCAATTTATTGCTCTCTCCGATCTTGGTGTATTTCAGCATTCCTACTCCTCCAACAAGCAGGATAAAGGAGATGATGCCTATTTCCAACTTTTAGACAGGAACAGAAAGAGCCCCAGCCCTGCAATGGTACTGCTATGGCCGATCGGTTCCCGATATTAACAGACCATAAAATCCTGCCATACCCACTATTAAATAGAAGAGTCTGAGAAATAGGTTCTTTGTATAGAAAAAAGTAAGCGTGAAAACAGTGCAGGATAATCCCATGCTGGCACCGAAAAGACCCGCGTCAGTGAAAAATGAGAAATAGCGGATACCGGAATGGATAAAATGGGTACGTGCTCCGTAGGCCCACAACCAGCTTAGCTCGGTACTGTCAAAACCTTTGTTCTTTTGCCAATATCCTTTTGCGGCAGCCAGTAGGGTCATGATACCCCATAGTATTAAAAAGTAATGGATAAAAGTGTAGCGATTGCAGTGTATGGATAGAATAATACAGGTCAGAATAGGGTATAAGGCCCAGGGTCTTAAAATACGAAGCCATGCTTCCATGTAAAATTCACCGGTAATACCATTACCTATGTTGATGATACAATATAGCAGCCAGACCAATGTGATGCAGGTATAGACGTTCAGTATTCTTCTGAAATGATGATGCTTTGCAACTGTTTCAGAAGAATAAGGCCAACATGATGCCGTAGAGCAAGTCAAAGATATTGGTAATGGCAATAGGGATGGAATGATATCTGTTAATTCCCATTATCAGGTAATTCAGCATAAAGGTGATGGCCAGCAGAATGGCGGGTTTGTTTATGCATATAAAAATAAAAAGCGTGGCAAAAGGTATGAACCCTATTGCAACTCCTATGGCAGGTTTCATGTTGAGGGCTGTCCATAGGCATAAGCACAGCCCGATAATAAAGCTGGCTAGAATTTGACCTGTATGGGTTATATTTATTTCTTTTGCTATCATTATCTATTTTCCTTTGTATTCAATGGCGGTCAGTCCGAGTTGAAACAGCCTGTATTCCATATTCTTAAAGTTCGTGTAAGGAGGTAATTGTCCTGTAAAATCTTCACTGTATTTCTGTCTGCTTGTGTCAGATAGAAAAGGAGGGGTACTTCTTTTTGTTTAACTTGTAACAAATGTTCATACAGTGCCTGATCCGTATTTTCCAAGTACGGTTGGCACG
>ENA-OQJH01000887-OQJH01000887.1-human-gut-metagenome-genome-assembly--contig:-NODE-887-length-14403-cov-4.699846_pt1 | contig 14403 bp, 25 predicted proteins | sample MGYA00242597_ERZ504763 | MGnify/ENA primary metagenome ERZ504763 (study PRJEB26092, sample SAMD00036359) | human gut metagenome | host: Homo sapiens | study: EMG produced TPA metagenomics assembly of... | reverse complement strand
TGCTCAAAGGCGTGCTGGATGTGGTGCTCACCCTGCCCATGGTGCTGCCGCCCACGGTCGTGGGATATTTCCTGCTGCTGCTGTTCGGCGCAAAAGGCCGCTGGGCATCTTTTTCATGGAACATTTCGGCGTGAAGCTGGTGATGAACTGGTACAGCGCCATCTTTGCTTCCATCGTGGTGGCCTTTCCGCTGATGTACCGCACGGCCCGCGGTGCCTTTGAGAGTTTTGACGAAACGCTGGCCTGGTCGGCACAGACGCTGGGACTTTCCAACACCTGGATCTTCTGGCGGGTGCGGATGCCCTGCTGCCGTCAGGGCATTCTGGCCGGTACGGTGCTGGCCTTTGCCCGTGCGCTGGGCGAATATGGTGCCACCAGCATGATCGCAGGCTACACGCCGGGCAAGACGGCCACCATTGCAACCACGGTCTACCAGCTCTGGCGCACCAACGATGAAGCCGGGGCCATGCAGTGGGTGCTGGTGGATATCGTTATCTCGGCGGTGGTGCTGCTGGCAGTGAACCTGCTGGAACGCAGGCAGAAGCAGGGAGGAAAGCGCACATGAGCCTGGAAGTAAATGTGACCAAGCGGTTTGATGGTTTTACCCTCCACGCTGCGTTCACGGCAGGGGACACTGCTACCGCCCTTCTGGCGCGTCCGGCTGCGGCAAAAGCATGACCCTGCGCTGCATTGCAGGCATCGTCCGGCCGGACGAGGGACGCATCGTGCTGGATGGCCGGGTGCTGTTCGACAGCGCTCAGGGCATCGACCTGCCGCCCCAGCAGCGCAATGTGGGTCTGCTGTTCCAGAACTACGCCCTGTTCCCCAACATGACCGTGGAACAGAACATCCTCAGCGCACTGAAAAAGGAAAAGGACCCTGCCGCCCGCAGGGCCGCCTGTGCCGAGGCATTGCGGGCCATGCGGCTGGAAGAACTGGCCAAGCGCCTGCCCGGCGCGCTTTCGGGCGGGCAGCAGCAGCGTGCCGCCTTGGCCCGCATCCTGGCGGCCAAACCCCGCATCCTGATGCTGGACGAGCCATTCAGTGCGCTGGACAGTTATCTGCGCGAGGAGGTGGAGGGGGAAGTGGGCAGCCTGCTGGCCGGGTTTGCGGGCACGGCCCTGTTGGTGACCCACAACCGGGACGAGGCCTACCGCCTGTGCAGGGAGATGATCGTGATGGACAGCGGCGAGGTGCTTCGGGCAGCACGACCAAGGAGGTCTTTGCCGACCCCGCACCTGTGCTGCCGCCCGCCTGACCGGCTGCAAGAACATTCTGCTGCACCGGGTGGGGGAGCATACCGTTCATCTGGCGGGCTGGGAACAGCCGCTGACCGTGGCTCTGCCGGTGCCCGAGGCTGCCGTGCCGTGGGCATCCGCGCCCATGATTTTGCACCCTGCGCTCCCGGCACCCCCAACAGCCTGCCGGTGCAGGCTGTCTCCACCAGTGAGAACCCCTTTGACTGGAACATGATCTTCACCCTGCCCGGCGGTGAGGCCCGCCTGTGGTGGAAGGTGTCCAAGGAGACAATGGCGGCCCCGCCGCCAAAAGCACCCGCCTGCCTTGCTGCCGCCCCGGAAAATATCATGCCGCTGGTCTGAGGCAAAAGAATCGTTCTCTCCCTGCTCCCGAAACAGAAATACGGAGCAGGGAGAAATTTTTTTTTGAAAAAAGTACTTGACTTTATCAAGTAATGCGATTATACTAGACCTTGTCAAGTAAAGGAGATGCAAAGCGTGATCCAATCGACATATCCTTCTACGTGATGGAGTTTTACAAGCAGTTCACAGCCTACACCACCCAGCAGCTGCAGGAGTTTGGCCTGAGCTTTGGCATGATGTATTTTGTGATCTACGTGGGCAAACATCCCGGCTGCACCCCGGCTGAGATGACCAAAAACCTGCACCTGGACTGGGGCCACTGCCAGCGCAGCGTGATCAAGCTGGTGGAAGATGGCTTTATGACCCGGGAAAAGCAGGGCCGCAGTTATCATTTGGGGCTGACCCCGGCGGGTGAGAGAGCATTCCGGACCTGCCACCAGGTATTTTTTGATTGGGATGCACAAAATTTGAGCGGGCTGACCGAAGAGGAACAGCACCAGCTCCTGAGCCTGCTGCAAAAGGCAGCACGGACGAGGAAAGAGAGTGTGTAACATGTACGACACCATCCTGAGCCCCATTGATTACGGTGGAATGCAGCTGAAGAACCGCATCATCTTTGCCCCCACCACCTTCGGCCTTTCGGACGAGGAATATCTGGCGGAGATGGAGCGGCTGGCCAAGGGCGCTGCGCCATGATCATCATCGGCGATGTGCCGGTGGCCAAGAGCCGGTTCGAGAAGTCCCTGTTTGACAAAAAGGGCTTTGCCTTCTATCAGCAGATCTGCGAGACTGCCCACAAGTACGGCTGCAAGGCCTGCGCCCAGCTCCACCAGACCGATACCGACATGATGTCCATCGTCAAGTGCATCCCGGGGATGCTGATGAAAAAGATCACCCCCGACCAGCTGCGGGAGCGGATGAACGATGCCGTGGGCCCCTACATCACCAAGATGTCCCAGAAAAAGATCCATCAGATCATCGATGGCTTTGGCAAGGCTGCTGTGCTGGCAAAGCAGGCGGGCTTTGACATGGTGCAGGTGCACGGCGACCGGATGTGCGGCAGCTTCTCTTCCGCCATCTTCAACCACCGCACCGATGAATACGGCGGCAGTGCCGAGCGCCGCGCCCGCTTTGCCGTGGAAGCTGTCAAGGCAGTGCACGCCGCTGTGCCCGGCATGGCCATTGACTACAAGCTGGCTGTCCGGCAGGAGAACCCCCATTACGGCAACGCCGGTGTGGTGAGGAGGAACTGGCCGTGTTCGTGCCCCTGCTGGTGCAGGCAGGCGTGACCAGCTTCCATGTGACACTGGCCAACCACTCTGCGCTGGAAAACACCATCCCGCCGGCCAGCCACCCCGAGTTCAAGGAGAACGGCTGCTTCCTCAAGTTCTGCGATGAGGTGCGCCGGTATACCAGCGTGCCGCTCTGCGGTGTGGGCGGCCTGAACGACCCCGATTTTGTGGAGCAGCAGCTTGCCAGCGGCCGCATCCAGTGTGCGGCAATGTGCCGCCAGCTGCTGGCCGACCCCAACTGGGTCAACAAACTGCAGAGCGGCAATGCGGCAAAGATCCACCGCTGTGTCCGCTGCAACAAGAAGTGCCTGGGCGGCCTGATCGCCCATCAGGCACCCGCTGTATCTATGATGCCCTGAACGCAAAAGAACAGGGCAGCATCTGATCTCAAAGAGAATAAAGGAGAATGACCATGAGCTACGCCATCGTTTTCAGCAGCAAGACCGGCAACACCCGCCTGCTGGCCGACACCCTTCGCGCAAGCCTGCCCCAGAATGAGTGCACCTACTTCGGAGCACCGGCCCCGGAGGCACTGGAGGCTGAGACCCTTTACATCGGCTTCTGGACGGACAAGGGCCATGCCGATGACACCCTCACCGCCTTTTTGCAGACCCTGAAGGGGAAGCGGGTCTTTTTGTTCGGCACCGCAGGCTTTGGCGGCAGTGCGGAATATTTCGAGCAGATCCTGGCGGCGGTGCAGAAATCGCTGGATGAGAGCAACACGGTCATTGGAACCTATATGTGCCAGGGCAAGATGCCCATGACCGTGCGCCAGCAGTACGAAAAGATGCTGCAGCAGCCCAACCATGCGCCCAATCTCGAAATGCTGATCGAGAATTTTGACAAGGCGCTGGCCCACCCGGATGCCGCAGACCTCGACCAGCTGCGCAAAAAGGCGGCAGAGGTGCAGGCATAACGGAAGAACTCTTCAAAAAAGCAGATTTTTGAGAAGGCTGCTCCAAAACAGTTGACAGGTTCTGCCCGATGTGGTAGGATAATGTCGAGGAAATGGGAACAGTTCCTCAAGGTGAATTGAATATTCTCGGCAAAACAGTCGAAAGGCTGTGACGCAAAGCTACAGGGCCTGTAAAATGGCAGCCAGCTGCTTCTCAAAGAAATCTTTCTTTGGGCGACCTGCTTAGAATTTCTAGGTGTTGTTTTGCTGAGTGTGTTGCAGAACAACACCTTTTTCGTTCTCAAATTTCTTCCCAAAAGAAGAAAGGCACGCAAAACTGAATATCCTCGGCAAAGCAGTCGAAAGGCTGTGACGCAAAGCTATAGGGCCTGTAAAATGGCAGCCAGTTGCTTCTCATCACCTGAGGGTCTCCACAGCGGGGATTGGGTGTTGAGTGACCTTCATCTGAAGCATCAGTGTCGATTGCCGAGTATACCAGCAATCGACACCTTTTTTATGGGGCAACACAAAAGAGGTTCAACACCATGCGTAACGCTTCGATGAAAGTCCTGAAGAATCTGGTCTGCTGCGCCGCATTCATCTGCCTGATGTTTGTTCTGGCAATGCCCGCACACGCAGCTTCCAAGGCCGATGAGCTGCTGCAGCTCGTCAACGCAGAGCGTGCACAGGCTGGTGTGGCTCCTCTGAGCATGGGCAGCAGCGCACTGAATGCTGCCGCACAGGCCCGTGCAGAAGAACTTACCGTCAATTACTCCTACAACCGCCCCAATGGCAGCCGCGAGTTCACCATCCTGCCGGAGTACGGTGTGGACGATGTTTCTGTGGGCGAGAACTACTGGGCAGCTGCTGAGGATGCTTCGGATGTGGTCGCCGCTTGGAATCGCTACGATTTCTTCAAGGAGCGGATGCTGGACAAGGATGCCACCTCCGTTGGCATTGGCTACTACGAGGGCGGCGAGTACGGCAATTACTGGGTGATGATCTTTACCTACGCCCGCGGCACCAGTGAGAACGGTTTCGCACAGGAAGTGCTGGCGCTGGTCAACGCTGAGCGTGCAAAGGAAAATCTGGCACCTCTGGCCATGGGCGATGCCAAGCTGCAGGCCGCCGCCGATGAGCGCGCAAAGGAAGTGGCAAAGGTCGCTTCCCACACCCGCCCCGATGGCACCAACTGCTTCACCGTGCTGAAGGAGTACGGCGTGTCTGATACCGCCACCGGCGAGAATGCCGCCTGGGGCGAGACCACGCCCGAAAAGGTCGTTGCAGACTGGATGGCTTCGGAAGGCCACCGTGTCAATATCATGGACCCGCCGCCAAGTATATGTGCTTGGCTACAACTACGATGCCAATTCTCAGTGGGGCCACAACTGGATCCAGATCTTCGCAAAGTAAGCGGAGGACTTCCATTGAGCGTTGTACGATGAAATAAAACAGAGCAAAAAGAGATGCACCCCGCTCCCTGAACCGGTTTCAGAAAGGCGGGGTGCATCTCTTTTGTTTTTTTATTCTGCTGCCATCTCAGCCACATCCTCGGGCTGAAATCGCCCAAGGGCAGGATGAGCCGGCCCAGCGTCTCCTGCGGCAGGGCGGCAAGCCGGGCACTCTCGTCCGCAATTCCGGCAGGGCAGAGGACGTGCACGCCGTCCGCCCCGGTCTCCACCCGGGCGCGGTGGCCGGTGGCAATGTACTGGATGCCCAGCCGGTCAGCCGCTGCAAGCAGGGCGGGGAAGCGCAGGTCGGCCGGGGCAGCGGTCTCCTCAGCCAGCTGGCTGGCCAGTTCGCTGGCATTCAGGGTGATGCACTCGATGCCCAGAGCCTTGGCGGCTTCCCTGGCGGCATCCACAACGGGTCATCGGTGCACAGACGCACCACAGCGCCCATCACCGCAAAGCCTGCTGCTGTAAAATGCGGACAGCTGCTTTGCAGCCCGTGCCGCCGCACAGGCCCACCAGCACCTTGTCCTGCTGTTCATAGGTATCGAACCCGCTGCCGGGCAGAAATGTATCGCTCATCGTCCCTGTCTCCCTCCGTGTGCCTGACTTTGTGCTACGGCCAGCTGGTCGCAGCGTTCGTTTTCCGGGTGGCCTGCGTGGCCCTTGACCCAGACATAGGTGATCTTGTGCCGGGCTTCCTGCTCCAATGCCTGTTCCCACAGGTCGGGGTTCAGGGCAGGGGAGCCGTCGGACTTTTTCCAGCCCCGGCGCTTCCAGCCCCTGGCCCAGCCCTTTTCCAGCCCGTTGATGACGTACTGGCTGTCAGAGCACAGCCGCACCTCACAGGGCTCCTTGAGCTGGCGCAGGGCCTCGATAAAGGCGGTCAGCTCCATCCGGTTGTTGGTGGTGGAAGCATCGCCGCCGCTGAGCTCTTTTTCGTAGACCTTGCCGTTGAAGCGGTAGCGCAGCACTGCACCCCAGCCGCCCGGGCCGGGGTTGCCGCTGCACGCGCCATCGGTGTAAACTTCGACTTGTTTCATCTGTTTCTCCCGGAACTTGAATTTTTGGATACCTCTATTTAGAGCTATTTTTCCGGTTCTGTCAAGAGGAAAACGTATCATCCCGGCTTTTCCGGCAAAGCTTTGAATTGACAAAGTGGACAAGAAATACTATACTGTTTGTAACAAAATGCGTATAGGGGCGCACCGGTGCGGTGTGTCCGGCCGGAACAGGGCAGTGCCGCGGTCGCATCGAACAGATGGACTGACAGGGCAGAAATTACTCCGTTCCGGCCATCCCAGTGCCGAAAACGGGCATGGAAGCGAAAAATTCTATACGATGGTTTCGATGGGAGCGGCGGTGCGTTTGCTGCTCCTTCACAGCAGACAGGCCGCTCGCAAAGGGGTGTGCCTGCGTTTTGTAATTGATTTTGGAGGTACCGCATGGCACAGGTCAAAGAACAGAACCCGGCTCAGGCTCAGAACAATCCGAACAGAAACAGTGAATCCGGCGGGGAAAAGCGTACCCGCACCCGCCGCCCTTATTATAACCGGCGGCCCCGCCGCGCACAGCAGCCCAAGGAGGCCGCTGTGCCCATCCACATCTACCCGCTGGGCGGTCTGGGTGAAGTGGGCAAGAACATGACCGTGTACGAGTGCAACGGGGATATGATCATTGTGGACTGCGGCCTTGTGTTCCCGGACAGTGAGATGTACGGCGTGGACATGGTCATCCCCGACTTTACCTTTGTGGTGCAGAATAAGGACAAGATCAAGGGCCTGCTCATCACCCACGGCCACGAAGACCACATCGGCAGCATTCCCTACCTGCTGCAGAAGTTTGATCTGCCCATCTACGGCACCCGGCTGACCTGCGGCCTCATCCGGAACAAGCTGGAAGAGTTTGGCCTGGCGGGCAAGACCAAGTTCGTGGAGATCACCCCCAAGCAGAAGATCAAGCTGGGCTGCTTTACCGTGGAGCCCATCCATGTCAACCACTCCATCCCCGATTCCGTGGCCTTTGCCATTGACAGCCCTGCCGGAACGATCATCCAGACCGGCGACTTCAAGATTGATTACACCCCGCTGGCCTGCGGCGTGACCGACCTGACCACCCTTTCGGAGTATGGTCAGAAGGGTGTGCTGGCCCTGCTGAGCGATTCCACCAACGCCGAGCGCCCGGCTTTACTGCCACGGAGCAGAAGGTGGCCGCCGGTGTCCGCAACCTGTTTGCCCGTGCCCGGAACAAGCGTATCATCATTGCGACCTTTGCGTCCAACATCTACCGCGTCCAGCAGATCATCGACCTGGCCGTGGAGGATGGCCGCAAGGTGGCGTTCAGCGGCCGCAGCATGGTCAATAACACTGCCATGGCGCAGGAGCTGGGTTATATGCACATCCCCGAGCACCCTCATCAGCGTGGATGAGCTGAACCAGTACCCGCCGGAGCAGGTGGTGCTGATCACCACCGGCAGCCAGGGCGAGCCCTGAGCGCTCTTTCCCGCATGGCCTCCTGCAGCCACCGCCAGGTGCGGGTGGGCCCCGGCGACTTCATCATCATCTCCGCCAACCCCATTCCCGGCAACGAGAAGAGCGTGACCAAGATCGTCAACGGTCTGCTCCTGCTGGGCGCGGAGGTCATCTACGAGAGCATGTATGATGTCCATGTTTCCGGCCACGCCTGCCAGGAAGAGCAGAAGCTGATGCTCACCCTGACCAGACCCAAGTATTTCCTGCCCGTGCACGGCGAGTACAAGCAGCTGAAAAGCATGCCCTGACCGCCGCGTCTCTGGGCATTCCCACCAGCAACATCCTCATTGCCGAGAACGGCTCCAACGTTATCCTGAGCCGGGACGAGATCAAACTGGGCGAGCCTGTCACCGCCGGTGCTGTGATGGTGGACGGCCTGGGCGTGGGCGATGTGGGCAATGTGGTCCTGCGTGACCGCAAGCATCTCTCTGAGGACGGTCTGGTCATCATTGTGGCCACCGTGGACAGCAAGACCGGTAAGGTGCTGGCCGGGCCTGACCTTGTGAGCCGCGGCTTTGTCTATGTGCGCGAGAACGAGAGCCTGATGGACGGGGCCCAGAGCATTGTGGAAAACGCGCTGGATCGCTGCGTGGAAGAGCATGTGCGCGACTGGAACAGCGTCAAGACCCGGGTGCGTGAGGCGCTGAGCAGCTATATCTACCGCCGCACCAAGCGCAGCCCGATGATCCTCCCCATTCTGATGGAGGTATAAGCCGGAAGCCGCCCCGCCGGGGCAGGCAGACCAGGAGGCAGAAGATTCCATGAAACAAAAACCGAGATGGACGTTAGAAATGCTGATCGCCGCGCTGGCAGTGCTGTGTGCACTGCTGACACTGGCGCTTCTGGTGCAGCGGCCGCGGGCTGGCCTGCGCTGGCAGTGCTGGTGGTGCTGTGGGGCATCGGCATCTGCGTTTTCCGGTATCAGCTGCGGCGCTGGACCGCCAAGTGGGTGGCTGGCGGCAGCTTTGAAAATTCCAGGACCCAATACAGCCTGGAATCCCTCTCTCAGCCGGCGGCTCTGCTTTCTGGCGAGACGGTGCTGTGGTACAACAGCCGCTTCCGCACGGCGCTGCTGGGCGGCGAGGACCGGCTTGCAGGCAGGGCACAGAAGCTGCTGCCCGGCCTGGACACCGCACAGGCCCGCACCCCGGAGGGGCAGCAGCTCAATCTGGCCGACGGTGTGTGGAATGTGCACAGCAGTACCGTGCCGGGCGCAGCGAGAGCATGACGCTGCTTGTGTTCAATGAGGAAACTGCCCTGCGCAGGATCGAAACGGAATATAAGGCCAGCCGCCCGGGTTACATGGTGTTTCTGGTGGACGGCTACGACGATGTGTTCAGCGATATGCTGGACAGTGAGCGCGCCCGCCTGCTGGAGGGCATCAACCGGGTGCTGGAGGATATGATCGGCCGGGGCACAGGCTTTCTGCGCCGCGTTGCCAGCGGCCGCTATATCGCCGTGGTGGAAGAGCGCCATCTGGAGCAGTATGCCCAGCGCGGCTACGATGTGCTGGATAAGATCCGTGCCCTGGACCCCAGCGTGAACCTGTCCATCTCCATTGGCATCGGGCGCGGGGCCAAGACTGCGGGAAGCCCAGGATATGGCCGTGCAGGCGCTGGATATGGCGCAGGGCCGCGGCGGCGATCAGGCCGCGGAGATGACCCCGGACGGCTTCACCTTTTACGGCGGCGTGAGCCACGGCGTGGAAAAGCGCAGCAAGGTGCGCAGCCGCATCGTGGCCGACCAGCTGGTCAGGCTTGTCAAGGAGGCGGACCATGTGGTCATCATGGGCCACCGGATGAGCGATCTGGATGCATCGGCGCTGCCGAGGGCGTGCTGCGCATCTGCAAGATCTGCGATGTTCCGGCGGTGATCGCCGTCAGGCGGGATGCCACGCTGGCGGGCAGCCTGATCGATGCCCTGTGCCGGGCCGGGCAGGCGGATGATTTCATCGACCCCAAGGGGGCTTTGCCCATTATCTCCAAGAAAACGCTCTGCGTGGTGGTGGATACATACCAGCTGGGCCTTGTGGAAAGTAAGGAGATCCTGGAAAGGTGCGGCAAGGTGGCTGTCATCGACCACCACCGCAAGGGCGTGGGCTTCATCGAGCATGCAGACCTTGTCTGCCACGAGCCTACTCCTCCTCGGCCAGTGAGCTGGTCACGGAGCTTTTGCAGTATGTGGGCGACCGGGACGACAAGCCCAGCCGGGTGGAGGCAGAGGGGCTGCTCTCGGGCATTATGCTGGATACCCGGGACTTCACCCTGCACACCGGCGTGCGCACGTTTGAAGCCGCCGCCGCTCTGCGCCGCTACGGTGCGGAGACGGAGCGGGTGCGCCAGCTCTTTGATGTGACCATGGTGGAGTACAACGCCAAGGCAGACCTTGTGGAGGCTGCCCAGATGTACCGCAGCTGTGCCATCTCGGTGAGCGGCGAGGTGCCCCCCGAGGCCCGTGTGGCCATTGCGCAGGCTGCCAACGACCTGCTGACCATCCAGAATGTGGAGGCCAGCTTTGTGGCCGTGCAGGTGGGGAGCGGCGTGAATATTTCGGCCCGCAGTCTGGGAGCGGTCAATGTTCAGGTCATCATGGAAAGTCTGGGCGGCGGCGGCCACCAGACCATGGCGGCGGCCCAGCTCAAGCATATCACCCCCGAGGCAGCCGGGCACGCATCCAGACCGCCATCGACCAGTACCGTGAGAGCCAGAAGAAGCCGCTCTCCAAAAATGAACCTGAATCCAGAAAAAAGGAGAAGCAGGGATGAACCATTACGATTATCTCATCGTAGGCGCAGGCCTTTACGGTGCGGTGTTTGCCCAGCAAGCAAAAAAGGCGGGCAAAACATGCCTTGTCATTGATAAGCGCAGCCACATTGCCGGGAATATCTACACCGAGGAAGTGGAGGGCATACAGGTCCACCGCTATGGTGCCCACATCTTCCACACCAGCAGCAAGGCAGTGTGGCAGTATGTGAACCAGTTTGCGGAGTTCAACCGCTACACCAACAGCCCCGTTGCCAACTATCACGCGAGATCTACAATCTGCCCTTCAATATGAACACCTTCAATAAGATGTGGGGGGTGGTGACCCCCGCCGAGGCCAAGGCAAAGATCGAGGAGCAGAAGCGGGAAGCGGGCATCACCGACCCGAAAAATCTTGAGGAGCAGGCCATCAGTCTGGTGGGTACGGACATTTACGAAAAGCTCATCAAAGGCTACACCGGCAAGCAGTGGGGCCGCCCCTGCACCGAACTGCCGGCTTTCATCATCAAACGCCTGCCGGTCCGCTTTACCTACGACAACAACTACTTCAACGCGCTGTATCAGGGCATCCCCAATGGCGCTATACCGCCATGGTGGAAAAGATGCTGGAGGGCATCGAGGTGCGGCTGAATGTGGATTATCTGGCCGACCGGGAGAACCTGAACGCACTGGCCGACAAGGTGGTTTACACCGGCCCGGTGGATGCCTACTTCGGCTACCGGCTGGGGGCCTGCAGTACCGCAGCGTCCGCTTTGAGACCGAGGTGCTGGACACCGACAACTACCAGCACAGCCGTGGTGAACTATACCGATGCGGAAACGCCCTATACCCGGATCATCGAGCATAAGCATTTTGCGTTCGGCACCCAGCCCAAAACGGTCATCAGCCGGGAATACAGCGCCGAGTGGAAGCCGGGCGATGAGCCGTATTATCCCGTCAACGACGAGAAGAACGGTGCCCTGTACGCCCGCTACAAGCAGTTGGCCGATGTCGAGCCGAACGTCATTTTCGGCGGCCGGCTGGGTGAGTACAAGTATTATGATATGGATAAGGTGATCGAAGCAGCATTGGATACGGCAGCACGGGAGCTGGGGTAACTGCTCAGAAGGAAACGTCTTGCTCTTTCCAACCTCTCAGTCGCAGGCTTCGCCGCGACAGCTCCCCTAGTAGGGGAGCCCTTGGCATTCCGTCACGTTTTCGGGGGATGGCGCATTGCTACAGTTTGCCCTGCTAGCGTGACGTTTTGCCTCTGCGGAAGATGGTGGTTTTAGAGCCAAAGGCGAATCGATCGAAAAATGAATCTTCTGCCAAGGCCTCCCCTACTAGGGGAGGTGGCATCAAGCGCTAGCGATGATGACGGAGAGGTTGTATGGAGTAGAGCCTGCCCCTTGCCCAAATCCAACAAATGCGCTATACTATAAATATAACAACTGCACCGGTTCCCCGGTGAGAAGTGAGGGATAACACCATGAAAGTGATTCTGAAGCAGGACGTAAAGGGCATTGGCAAGAAGGATGAGATCCATGAGGTCTCCGACGGCTACGCCCGCAACTTTCTGTTCCCGCGCAAGCTGGCCGCTGTGCCGATGCTTCTGCGGTGAATATCGCACGCGGCAAGGAGGCCGCTGCGGATTTCCACGAGGCTGAAACTGTGGCCGCCGCACAGGCTGTGGCTGCAAAGATCGAGGGCAAGACCGTGACCATCAAGGCCAAGGGCGGCGCATCCGGCCGCCTGCACGGCAAGGTCACCGGCAAGGAAGTTGCCGAGGCTCTGGCCCAGCTGGCCGGTTCTCCCATTGATAAAAAGAAGATCGAGCTGGAGACCAAGGACATCAAGGATGCCGGTGTGTTCAACGCAAAGGTGCGCCTGTATGTCGGTGTCGTGGCTTCCTTCAAGATCATGGTGGAAGTAGAACAGGCCTGATTGAAATGCCATCTGCGCCCCTGAAAGCAGGGGCGTTTTTGGCGTTTTGGGAAACTGGCCCAGTATGGAGGGGGATGAACCATGCCCAACGAACAACGACATTATTCCAATGAACTGAATCTGGAGAGCGTGGGCATCAATCTGCCCTACAATATGCAGGCCGAGCAGAGCGTGCTGGGCGCGGTGCTGCTCAAGCCCGAGACCCTGACCGATCTGGTGGAGATCATCCGGCCGGAGATGTTCTACACCCGGCAGAACGCCCAGATCTATTCTGAGATGCTGCGCCTGTTTACGGCAGACCAGACCATCGACTTTGTCACCCTGCTGGATGCCGTCATCTCCGATGGCGTGTTCCCCAGTGCGGACGAGGCAAAGGTCTACCTGACCGGTCTGGCCGAGACGGTGCCCAGCATCTCCAATGTGAAGGCCTATGCCCAGATCGTGCAGGAAAAGTATCTGGTGCGCCAGCTGATGGGCGTTGCCAAGGACATTCTGCAGGACGCGGGCGATGAGCCGGACGCTGACCTGCTGCTGGAAAACGCCGAGCAGCGCATCTACGAGATCCGCTCCGGGCGGGATTCCAGCGCGTTGACCCCGCTTTCCTCCAGCATGGTGGAGACGCTGACCAACCTGCAGAAGATCAGCGGCCCGGATGCCGACAAGTACAAGGGCATCCCCACCGGCTTCCGTCTGCTGGATACCGTCCTGACCGGCCTGGGCCGCGGCGACCTCATCATTCTGGCCGCCCGCCCCGGTATGGGCAAGACCAGTTTTGCGCTGAACATCGCCACCCGCGTTGCCATGCAGCAAAAGGTGCCGGTGGCCATTTTCAGCCTGGAAATGACCAAGGAGCAGCTGACCAACCGCATCCTTTCGGCGGAAGCTGGCATCGACAGCCAGGCTTTTCGTACCGGCGCTCTTCGCAGTGAGGACTGGGAGTATCTGGCACTGGCAACGGAAAAGCTCCACGATGCCCCCATCTATATGGACGACACCTCAGGCATCACCATCACCGAGATGAAGGCAAAGATCCGCCGGGTCAATCAGGACCCCACCGCCCAATGTGGCCTGATCGTCATCGACTACCTGCAGCTGATGACCACCGGCCAGCGCAGCGAGAACCGTGTGCAGGAGATCAGCTCCATCACCCGAAACCTGAAGATCATGGCTAAAGAAATGAATGTGCCATTATCGCACTTTCTCAGCTGTCCCGTGCGGTGGAGAAGCAGGGCAACAACTCTTCTCACCGGCCCCAGCTGTCGGACCTGCGTGACTCCGGTTCTATCGAGCAGGATGCTGACTGCGTTCTTTTCCTTTACCGTGATTCCTACTACGCCAGCCAGAACCCCGATGGGGCAGAGGTGGATGCGGATACCGCAGAGTGCATCGTGGCAAAGAACCGCCACGGCGAGACCAGCACGGTGCCGCTGGGCTGGGATGGCGCACACACCCGCTTTATGGATGTGGACTTCAAACGCTGATGAACGACGAAACATCAAAATTGATCGCTAAAGTAGAACGCTTTGCCCGGCAGGAGCAGCTGTTTGCGGCTGTGGAGCCGGGCCGGGCTCTGCACCTGTGCGCCGCCGTTTCGGGCGGGGCCGACAGCATGGCGCTGCTGCGGGTGCTGCTGGAGCTGCGGGAAGCTTTTGAGTATACCTTCTGCCTGCCACGTCAACCATGGCCTGCGGGGTGAGACTGCGGACCGGGACGAAGCTTTTGTCCGGGCAGAGTGTGCCCGGCTGGGGGTGCCGCTGACAGTTTTCCACCCGGCAGATGTGGGAATGACTGTGCCGTCCATGCCGGGGAGGACTGGGCCCGCAAACTCCGCTATGCCTGCTTTGCCCAACTGCGTGGCAGGCGGGATAGACTGCATTGCAACGGCCCATACTGCTACTGACCAGGCCGAGACCCGTGCTGTCCGCCGTGGCCCCGGGACCGGGCTGCA
>ENA-OQJH01000886-OQJH01000886.1-human-gut-metagenome-genome-assembly--contig:-NODE-886-length-14411-cov-3.439863_pt1 | contig 14411 bp, 15 predicted proteins | sample MGYA00242597_ERZ504763 | MGnify/ENA primary metagenome ERZ504763 (study PRJEB26092, sample SAMD00036359) | human gut metagenome | host: Homo sapiens | study: EMG produced TPA metagenomics assembly of... | reverse complement strand
AATTCTCTAACCCTTATTGTGCGGCAGAACGCGGCTTGATTGATGAAGTGATTATGCCCCGTGACACCCGCTATAAACTCATTCAGGCTTTGGAAATGTACGTCACAACAAAAACCAAAGCAATCCGCCTAAGAAACATGGCAATATGCTTTATGATAAAAATCAAGATTCTGCCACAGATTATTCAGATTGACACCAGCCCAATATTAAACAGTTGGTTCTCAATGGAAATAACCGGTGAAAATCTGCGTAGCCTGTGGCGGAAAGCTTTTACCTTCGTCTCTTTGCTATTCTTTATTCAGCCATGCATTGATCTGTGTCTTGATTTCTTCTTGTGTGTCGGTGTCAAAGCTGCCGATACGGGTGGTATGGCTGCCGCCGGGTAACACATAAACTTTTATGTTTTTCTTGTTCTTCAGCCAAGTAACGCCCGAAGCTGTCCAAGGATCATTGCCGCCATAAATATAGATCATTTCGGGATCATTCTCTTTCAGGAATTTTACTACCTTATTATATAGTGTCTTGTCAAATTTGAGATTTGACAGTTCGGGCGGTAACATTACCTTATGAAGATAGTTACGGCTACTCTTTATCGTCAGATACTTTTTGAAAGGTTTGATGTCATATCCGTAATACCCCAGTTCTTTGGCTGCTTGCACATTGAAAGAAGTAGGGAGATTGTTCGGAGAATAATCCGGCTCACAAATAGCCATGAAATGCTTGAATAGAGTGTGATCATCGGCATCTGTTTCCGGAATTTTATTTACAGGAGTTCCCCATTGCCATAGGGCAAATGAGTATTCCAATACATTGAAGTCGTATACTTCGGCTATAGGAATGCGGAAGGTATATCCTTTATCTGAGCAATATTTTTCGAACATCGGCAACAGCTGGTTTTTGCGTTTAAGTACTTCCAGTTGAAAGTTTTCAACTCGTTTCCGGTTTTCGGGAGTCGAAACTTTATTGGCAATGAACGGTTCGTGACGGCCGTCCTCCAATGATTTGTTGAGGGGGGCTACGTAAGGTACGGAGATATCCACATCATCGGGAAAGTAAGTGCGATAGAACATCGTAGTCTGTCCGCCTTTGCTGATTCCAGTAGCTATCCATTTCTGATCGTATAGTTGTTTCAAAGTCGTGGTTACATGATGCAAATCATACAGTGAATTTTCAACCGTGAGATAATCCCAGTTGCAGGGCTTCGGCATGGACTCACCAAAGTAACGGTATTCCACGAATACCAGATTGGCGTTGAATAATTTGGATAACTCTTCTTGATAACGCGGATGGGTGGCATAATGGGCGGCATAGCCTTCGGTAACCAGTACAGTGGGGCGGTCAAAACCTACATGCGAGAGAATAACCCTTTGCTTAAAATTCCCTGCTTCGGGGTGATGCGGATCCAATAGTTGATTAATGAAGAATACATATTTCTCCGGATAGGCATCACTTTGCATTGGTTTAATGTCACTGATGTCCGGAAGATTTTGAAGTCTTTTCTGTAATTCAGTGGGAGGAGCTGTGGCCTGGGTTATTTGTAAAGGCAACAAGACGGCCAGTATTGCCCATAACATAAAAGAGTGTGTGTGTTTCATTGTTTATAAATGGTTTAATAACTAATTGGCAACAAAAATAGCATTTTATTTCGATATTGTCGGGTAATCTTTTATCTTTGTGTTACTTAATAAAGCCGAGAAATATGTTTTTTCTTCATCGTATATGGAATTGGTGCAGTCGCTTCCGTCACCGTTGTGGTTACGGAGTACACTCTCCGTCTGATTTTTTTCTGATTACTTCTGTCGTTTATGAAAAATATCACTATTATGCTTATCGGGTATTGAAGGAAAGAGGATTTCCTGCTTATTTGCCACATTATCGAAGAAAAGTGAACCGTTTACTATTCCGGTTGGTTAATTATTTCAGACCAAAGTCATTGATTGAAGTGGGAATTGGTAATGGGGCATCCATAGGATATATGCGGGCTGCGTGTCATACCATGGATTCCGTCACCTTGAAAGGCAGGGATTGGACAAAGACTTCTCGACAACTGGAGGAGAAACTGTCGGAGGTGCATACATTAGATTGTCTGCATATAGGGCATACTCCTTTTTATAAAGAAGTTTTTGAACTGGTACTTCCTTATGCCGGACCTCGTAGTTGTTTTATTGTCGGAGGAATTCATGAATCGAGGGAAAAACGGAAATGGTGGGAGCAAATTGTAACCAGTGAGTCGACGGGTATCACTTTTGATTTGTATGACATAGGATTGGTCTTTTTTGATAAAGCAAGATATAAACAGCATTATATTGTAAATTTTTTATAACCAGAACCATGAAGAAAAGCATGATATACACCAAAACAGGTGATAAGGGAACCACATCATTGGTAGGTGGTACTCGGGTGCCGAAAACACATATACGGCTTGAAGCCTATGGCACAGTGGATGAGTTGAACTCGTATTTGGGATTGTTGCAAACGTATTTGACGGATGAGGAGGATAAGCAAATCATTTTTCGTGTACAAAATAAATTATTCTCTGTCGGTTCGTATCTGGCAACGGATCAGACACAAATCGATTTGCGTATGGAAAGTCGTATAGAGGATGAAGACATCCGGATGTTGGAGCAGGCAATTGACGTAATTGACAATGAGCTTCCTCCTTTGAATGCTTTTATTCTGCCGGGAGGTGACCGTGGAGCAGCCGTTGGACATATTTGCCGGACGGTGTGTCGCCGTGCCGAGCGACGTATTCTTGCATTGGCTGAAGAATGTGACATAGATGCCCGTGTAACAGCATTTGTCAACCGTTTATCTGATTATTTATTCATTTTGACCCGAAAGTTAAATCATTTAACTAAAACAGATGAAATTTTTTGGGATAAAAGTTGCAAAATGAAATAATTTATTATACTTTTGCGGCTAATTAGAGAACAAAAGAAAAGTATTTACTTAAAAAATAAGAAAACTATGTACTGGACATTAGAATTGGCCTCGAAGTTAGAGGATGCTCCTGGCCTGCTACAAAGGATGAGTTGATTGACTATGCAATGCGTTCGGGCGCTCCGTTGGAAGTAATCGAAAACTTGCAGGAGATGGAAGATGAAGGCGAAATCTATGAAGTATAGAAGATATTTGGCCGGATTATCCGAGCAAAGAGGATTTCTTTTTCAACGAAGAAGAATATTAGAAAGAGAACATAGCGGACAGAATAAAAAATTCTGTCGTTTTTGTTTGATATTTCTTCTTGGAAGGGGGTATTGGAAAGCGTAATGTAACTTTCCTGAGAGATTGAACATTATACATGGAAAAAGTGTTTATCTTTGTGGCGTAAACTAAAAATAGACAAACATGAAAAAGATTATTAGTGTATTAATGGTAGCTGTATGTTTGATGATGGCTGCTCCTGCTCAGGCTCAGTTGCACTTTGGAGTAAAAGGTGGCTTGAACCTGTCAAAGGTTAGTTTCTCGAAATCAGATTTAAAAGGAGATAATAAAACCGGTTGGTTCATTGGTCCGATGGCTGAATTCACCCTGCCATTATTGGGATTGGTGCGGATGTTGCGGCTTTGTATTCACAGACAGAACTGGCTGCAAAGGGATATTCCACCGATGCAAAACTGAAAACGATTGAGATTCCGGTAAATTTGAAATGGTCTTTCGGACTTGGAAGTATGTTGGGTGCTTATATTGCTGCCGGGCCTCAGTTCGGTTTCAATATTGGTAATAAGAAAGGATTTATGAATTATGATCTGAAGAAGAACAACACCAGCTTCAATGTGGGGGCAGGTGTGAAACTGATCCGCCATTTACAGCTTGGCGTGAATTATAATTTTGCTTTGGGGCATACTGCCACTCTTTATGCTGACCCTAATATAATCCTTGATGGTAAACCACTTACTCAGGATGTGAAGATAAAGAACAACACTTGGCAAGTTTCTTTGGCATACTTGTTCTAGACAACCTTATTTAATAAAAGATAAAAAGGAGGCATTCTTTACTGAATGCCTCCTTTTTTGTAATTTTGCACCATGAAAAAATTCGTAGATGTCATAGTTCCATTACCTATTGCCAACCAATACACTTATTCCCTTCCTCAGGAGATGGAAGAGATGGTACAGATTGGTTGTCGGGTGGTTGTTCCGTTTGGAAAGAAAAAGTTCTATACGGCAATAGTGACAAATGTACATTATGCGGCCCCGGAGGGGTATGAAACGAAGGATATAGCTGAAGTGCTGGATTCATCTCCGGTACTGTTACCGAAACAATATGAGTTCTGGCAATGGCTGGCGGAATATTATCTTTGTACATTAGGAGATGTGTACAAGGCGGCTATCCCTTCGGGTATGAAACTGGAAAGCGAAACGTTGGTGGAATATAATCCCGATTTTGAGACCACCGCACCGTTACCGGAGAAAGAGCAGAAAATTCTAGATTTGTTGAGTCGGGATACAGAACAGTGTGTAACCCAGTTGGAAAAAACAGCGGACTGAAAATGTGTTGACTGTCATCAAGTCTTTGTTGGACAAAGAAGCCATTTTGTCAAGGAGGAACTGAAACGTAATTACAAACCGCGTACTGAGGCGAGGGTGAGATTGGTGAACGGAGAAGCGGATGAGGCTTACTTACAACGGCTGTTCAATGAATTGTCACGTGCTCCTAAACAATTGATGATATTAATGAAGTATGTGGAATTGTCCGGTTGGGTAACCAAAGGGTATGCTTTAAAGGAAGTAACAAAGAAAGAGCTGCTTGAAAAGTCAGGAGGTTCTGTTGCCGTTTTTAACGGATTGGTCGAAAAGAAGTCTTTGAGGTCTATCATCAGGAGATAGGACGTTTGGATAAAGGAATTTTGGATACCGGTGATATTAATCCGCTGAATATTGCGCAGCAACAGGCCTATAGCAACATTCTTCAATGCTTCAGAGAGAAAAATGTGTGTCTTCTGCATGGTGTTACATCCAGTGGCAAGACGGAAATTTATATCCACCTCATTCAGGAGGTGCTGAAAACAGGAAAGCAAGTCTTATATTTGCTTCCGGAAATTGCACTGACCACTCAGATAACTGAGCGTTTGAAAAGGGTGTTCGGACATCGGCTGGGTATTTATCATTCCAAGTTTCCGGACGCTGAGCGGGTGGAGATATGGCAGAAACAGTTGGGAGAGAAGAGCTATGACGTGATTCTCGGAGTCCGTTCCTCTATTTTTCTACCTTTCCACAACTTGGGGCTGGTCATCATAGACGAGGAGCACGAGAATACATATAAACAGCAAGACCCCGCCCCACGTTACCATGCCCGTAGTTCAGCCATCATGCTGGCTTCTATGTTCAAGGCGAAAGTGCTGTTGGGAACGGCTACTCCTGGTGTGGAAACTTACTTTAATGCTACCTCGGGAAAGTATGGCTTGGTAGAATTGAAAGAAAGATATAAAGATATCCGGCTTCCTCATATAGAACTGGTTGACATTAAGGAACTGGCGCATCAAAAGCGGATGCAGGGGCCTTTCTCACCGGTGCTGATCAAGCAGATAAAAGAGGCATTGGAGCGTAAGGAGCAGGTTATCCTGTTTCAGAACCGTCGCGGTTTCGCTCCAATGATAGAATGTCATACCTGCGGCTGGGTTCCTAAATGCAAGAACTGTGATGTGAGTCTGACGTATCATAAGGGCTGAACCAGCTGACTTGCCATTACTGCGGATATACCTATCAAGTTCCCCGTTCCTGCCCGGCGTGCGGTGGAGTGGAATTGATGCATCGCGGTTTCGGTACAGAGCGTATAGAAGATGATATAAAACTGATATTCCCCGAGGCGAAAGTCGCCCGGATGGACTTGGATACCACCCGTACCCGTACCGCATACGAGAAAATTATCACGAATTTTGAACTGGGCAAGACGGACATTCTGATTGGTACTCAGATGGTATCCAAAGGATTGGACTTTGATCATGTCAGTGTGGTGGGGATTCTGAATGCTGATACGATGTTGAACTTCCCGGACTTCCGGAGCTATGAGCGTGCTTTCCAACTGATGGCCCAAGTGGCAGGACGTGCCGGGCGTAAAATAAGCAAGGACTGGTCATCCTTCAGACCAAATCGCCGGATTTGCCTGTTATTCATCAAGTGATACATAATGATTATGAACAATTATACTACGATCAATTGGCAGAACGGCAGATGTTTAAGTATCCGCCTTACTATCGTTTGATTTATGTATATTTGAAACATCGCAAAGAAGATGTTCTGGATCTGGCGGCGGATACCATGGCAGCACAGCTCCGTTCCGGATTGGGCGACAGGGTATTGGGCCCGGACAAACCGCCGGTGGCCCGTATCCAGACCTTATTTATAAAGAAAATGATTGTGAAAGTGGAGCAGAATGCTTCTATAAAGAAAGTGCGTGATTATCTGCTTGCCGTGCAACGTGCCATATTGGAAGATGAACGTTTCCGTTCGTTGTTAGTATATTATGATGTAGATCCACAGTAACTGGTCCATGCACTGGATGATAATAGAAAAGATAAACGAAAATAAAGATGAAGATAGAATTAGACGTACATACCCATACCATTGCCAGCGGGCATGCATTCAGTACTTTACAAGAAATGGCGCAAGCTGCCGCCGGTAAGGGATTGAAAGTTTTAGGGATAACGGAACATTCGCCCGGTATTCCCGGTACTTGCCATCCTATTTATTTTAGAAACTTGCATGTGGTTCCCCGCCGGATGTATGGGGTGGAGCTGTTGCTGGGGGCTGAGATTAATATTCTGGATGGTAAAGGAAATCGATTTGGACGAGGACTATATGAAGATGCTTGATATCCGTATCGCGGGTATCCACTCTTTGTGTTATGAATATGGAACGATAGAAGAAAACACTCATGGAATGGTGCAGGCTATCAGTAATCCTTTTATTCATATTATCAGTCACCCCGGAGACGGTACGGCAGCGTTGCATTTTGAACCGATGGTATTGGCAGCCAAAGAACACCATACTTTATTGGAAATAAATAACAGTTCTTTAAAGCCCACCCGTAACAAGCCCGATGCCCGTGAGAACAACCTCACCATTCTCCGTTTATGCAAGAAATATGAAGTTCCGGTCATCTTGGGAAGTGACGCGCATATTTCGTTTGATATAGCCCGTTACGATAATTTGTATGAATTGTTGCAGCTTACCGGGTTTCCTGAAGAGCTGATCATGAACCGTGATGTGAAATCATTTAAAGAATACCTTCATTTGTAGATTATATATGAAAAGAATACTTTTTGTCTGCCTTGGTAATATTTGCAGGTCTTCTTCGGCAGAAGAGTGATGCGTACTCTCATAAAGAAAGAAGGACTGGAACACGAGATAGAGGTGGATTCTGCCGGAATCCTGAGTTATCATAGAGGGGAATTGCCCGACAGCCGTATGCGGATGCATGCTTCCCGCCGCGGTTACAATCTGACCCATCGTTCCCGTCCTGTCTGTACGGAGGATTTTTATCATTTTGATATGATCATTGGTATGGACGACCGTAATATAGAGGACTTGATGGAACGTGCCCCCGACCTGGAAACGGAAAAGAAAATCCATCGCATGACGGATTATTGCCGCACCAAGGTGGCAGACTATGTTCCGACCCTTACTATGGCGGTGCGCAAGGGTTCGAGAACGTGCTTGATATATTGGAAGATGCTTGTGCTGGATTACTTACTTCTTTAGTTCCGGATAACTGATACGAGTATGATACATCGTTTTCAGCTTTTCTTTAAACAGCGCTTTAACTGTTGCTATATCCTTGAACGTAATAGGGCATTCTTTGAAATACCCTTCAGATACCTGTGTGTCAATAATCTTATCTACCAGTGTGCTGATGCTTTCTTCCGTGTACTCCGGCAGGCTGCGTGAAGCCGCTTCTACAGAGTCTGCCATCATCAGGACGGCCTGTTCTTTGGTGAACGGGTTCGGACCGGGGTAGCGGAACTTTTCCTGGTCCACTTCTTCGTCAGGATGTTCGTTTTTATATGAAATGTAGAAATACTTCGTCAGTCCCCGTCCATGATGGGTACTAATGAAGTCTTTGATCACTTTGGGCAGATTATGCTTCTCCGCCAGTTTCAGTCCGTCGGTAATATGACTGATGATAACCTGGGCGCTTTGTTCATAACTTAAACTCTTGTGTGGGTTGACTCCCGACTGGTTTTCTGTGAAAAAAGCCGGATTCACCATTTTACCGATATCATGATATAATGCTCCTGTACGTACCAGCTGGCTTTTACCTCCAATCTTGTTTGCCGCCGCCGCAGCCAGGTTTGCCATCTGCAATGAGTGTTGGAAAGTGCCCGGAGCTACTTCGGACATTTCCCGAAGCAAGCTATTGTTGATATTTGACAATTCTACCAAAGTCACATCTGAAGTAAAACCGAATATTTTCTCCAAAAGGAATAGTAACGGATAGGCGAACAGCAGTAAAATACCGTTGATCATAAAATAGATGTACATGCGCGTATTCAGCTTGGTCAAATCATCTTCATGAATCAGCTCGAAAGCAAAATATAATAAAGCGTAACTGATAAATACAACCAAAGCCGTCCGTAACAATTGCGACCGTTGGGACAATTCTCTCAAACTATAGATCGCCACCATTCCTGCCACTACCTGTAACAAGATAAACTCATGTGGAAAACGTAAAGTGATGGAGCAAAGCAAAATGATAGTGACATGTGCCATGAATGCCGTTCTTGAGTCAAGGAAAACACGGACTATAATCGGAATCATGGCAAATGGAACCACGTAAATACTTGACAAGTTCTGTTCCACCATAATGGAAGACAGGACGGGGAAGAATACAATCAGCGCAAATAGCAAGGTGAGTGTTCCTTTTCGTTCATAATAATCTGCCCGGAACAACTCCAGATAGGCCATGAAGCAGAACAGGAAGATTCCTACATATAATATTTGTCCGGCCAATGTCAGTCTTTTCTCTTGTACCGAGTCGCTGCGTTTTTCCCATTCCTTGCGTAAGGATTCCAATATATTGTAAGTTTGCTCATCAACAATTTCTCCACGGTCAATAATCTTTTGTCCGTTCAGCACAAAGCCGTTTGCCCATGAAATATTAGAGAGCAGATCTTTTTGCGCGGCTTCGGACTTTTCTTCATCATAAACCAGATTAGGTGTAATGTAATCATTCAGACTACATTGTTGTAATATCTTCTTTTTGTAGTGGGCGGTATCCGCATTCAGCAAATATTCATAGGCTTCCTTCACGGTGTACAATTGGTCGATAAAACGGCTCGTAGCTACATTCTTGTCTACCAGCCGTATGGCAATGATACTGTCTTCCTCCATACGCTTCAAGTCATTTCCGGCAATGATTCCGTCCTCATACAGTGCCTTAATGTGCGTTCAATATAACGCACATAGTCCGTGCCCGGCAGTGAATGGCGTAAGGTCTTGTTGTAATCCTCCCTTAATTTGGAAAGGACATTTTTTTCGGCTTCCTTGTCTATTTGGAAATAAGGTTGATAGTCTGCCAGGATGCTGTCCTGTTCCTTTTGTACTTGCAGATCGTTTTTGTAAATCGGAAAATCAAAAGATGCCTGTAACAGTCCGTATTTCCAAGGCTTGTTTATATCAAATTGATAGTTGAACTTCCCTTCATTGGGCAAAAAGTAGACTATTACCGATACTGTGGCAATGAAAATAAGGCTTTTATAAATCAAATTTTTATATGAAAACCGTTTGCTGGTCTTGAAACTTCTCATAATCGTATATTTTTGCGCGCAAATACGAAAAAATCGGGAAATTTAGATTAATTTTGCAGCGTATTTTATATAAAACAACAATGTCAGAAAGAAAAGTAAGAGTTCGTTTTGCTCCGAGCCGACGGGAGCGTTGCATATCGGCGGTGTGCGCACAGCCTTGTATAACTATCTGTTTGCTCGCCAGCATGGTGGAGATTTAATTTTCCGTATAGAAGATACCGACTCAAATCGCTTTGTTCCGGGTGCGGAAGAATATATCATTGAGTCGTTTAAGTGGTTGGGGATAAACTTCGACGAAGGAGTCAGCTTTGGTGGTAACTACGGCCCCTACCGTCAGTCTGAACGTCGTGATATTTATAAGAAATATGTACAGGTGTTGCTTGACAGCGATAAGGCGTATATTGCTTTCGATACTCCGGCAGAGTTGGATGCCAAACGTCAGGAAATCTCTAATTTCCAGTACGATGCTTCTACCCGTATGTCTATGCGTAACTCTTTGACTCTGCCGAAAGAAGAAGTGGATGCACTGATTGCCGATGGGAAGCAATATGTGGTACGTTTCAAGATTGAACCGAATGAAGATGTACACGTACATGATATTATCCGTGGCGAGGTAGTGATCAATTCTTCCATTTTAGATGATAAAGTTTTATATAAATCGGCGGATGAACTGCCTACTTATCATTTGGCAAACATTGTGGACGACCATTTGATGGAAGTTTCCCATGTAATCCGTGGTGAGGAATGGTTGCCTTCCGCTCCGTTGCATGTCCTGCTGTACCGGGCTTTCGGCTGGGCGGATACCATGCCCGAGTTCGCACATCTTCCCTTGTTGTTGAAACCGGATGGTAACGGTAAACTGAGCAAGCGTGATGGTGACCGTCTTGGCTTCCCTGTTTTCCCGTTGGAATGGCACGACCCCAAAACCGGTGAGGTGTCTTCCGGTTATCGTGAGTCGGGTTACCTGCCCGAAGCTGTTATCAATTTCCTTGCCCTGTTGGGATGGAATCCGGGCAATGACCAGGAACTGATGTCTTTGGATGAACTGGTGAAGCTTTTCGACCTGCACCGTTGCAGCAAAGCCGGAGCGAAATTCGACTTTGAAAAAGGAAAATGGTTTAACCATGAATATATATTGAAGAAAAGTAATGAGGAAGTAGCCGGGCTTTTCATGCCGATCTTGAAAGAGCACGGCATTGAAGCTCCTATGGATAAAGTAGTGACCGTGGTAGGTTTGATGAAAGATCGTGTAAGTTTTATCAAGGATTTGTGGGAAACTTGCAAATTCTTCTTCGTCGCTCCTACGGAATATGATGAGAAGACCCGTAAAAAACGTTGGAAAGAGGACTCTCCCGAACGTATGCTGGAGTTGGCGGACGTGTTGGAGGCCTTGGACGACTTCTCGCTGGAAAACCAGGAAGCTGTGGTCATGAAATGGATAGAAGATAAAGGTTATCACTTGGGTAATATAATGAATGCTTTCCGTTTAACCTTGGTAGGTGAGGGTAAAGGCCCGCATATGTTTGATATTTCAGCTGTTTTAGGGAAAGAAGAAACATTGCGACGCATTCGTCGGGCTGTGGAAGTGCTCAAGTAATAGCCGGTAGTTATGATTTATAACTTAGTCATCTATATTTATCTATTCGGGGTGAAGGTTGCCGGCCTGTTCAGTGCCAAGCCTGCCAAAATGGTAAAAGGACACTGGGAGGTATTTGATATCTTGCGTAACAAGATAGACAAAAACGCCCGTTATATTTGGTTTCATGCAGCTTCATTGGGTGAGTTCGAACAGGGACGCCCTTTGATAGAACGTATCCGTAAGGAGCATCCCGAATATAAAATATTGCAGACATTCTTTTCTCCCTCAGGGTATGAAGTGAGAAAGAACTACCAGGGGGCAGACCTTGTCTGCTATCTGCCTTTCGACACTCCGCGTAATGTCCGTCGGTTTGTAGAATTGGCTAATCCCTGTATGGTGTTTTTTATCAAGTATGAATTTTGGCAGAATTACTTGAATGAGTTGCATAGGAGAGGTATTCCCACCTATAGCGTATCTTCCATTTTCCGTCCCAATCAGATTTTTTTCCGTTGGTATGGGAAGAGATATAGTGAGGTGCTGAGGACTTTTGCTCATTTGTTTGTACAGAATGAAGTTTCCAAAAAATTACTGGCAACAATTGGTGTGACCGATGTGACAGTTGTGGGCGATACTCGTTTTGACCGTGTGCTGGATATCTGCCATCAAGCCAAGCAGCTTCCGCTGGTGGAGAAGTTCAAAGGTGGCTCGTTGACTTTTGTTGCAGGCAGCTCATGGGGACCGGATGAGGATATTTTTATCAAATATTTCAATGAGCATCCTGAGATGAAACTGGTTATTGCTCCTCATGTGGTGAGCGACAGTCATTTGAAAGAGATTTTAGATAAGGTGAAACGTCCGTGCATCCGCTATACCGAGGCTACGGAAGAAAATGTGACACAGGCCGATTGTTTGATTATCGACTGTTACGGATTGCTGTCCTCCATTTACCGATATGGTGAGATTTCGTATATTGGGGGTGGTTTCGGAGTTGGAATTCATAATGTGTTGGAAGCGGCTGTATATGGTATTCCTGTGATATTCGGACCTAACAACAAGAAATTTCGCGAGGCGCAACATTTGTTGGAGCAGAAAGGCGGTTTTGAAGTGACTGGCTATGATGATTTTAAACGGCTGATGGACAAATTTTTGTCGGATAAGGCTTGCTTGCAACAAGCAGGGAAAGCTGCCGGAGATTATGTGAACCATAATGCCGGAGCATTAGAAAAGATAATGAAAGATATCACTCTCTGATTGTTTCAAGGTAATTGGTAATATAAATAGGTTATAGAGAAGATTTGGCTCTATAACCTGTTTTTTTTCCTTCAAATCCTTCATTGTAAGGTAATATATTGTTACTCAGTTGTTTATGATGAACCATTTTTACTTTATTTCCTTCATCCGGATATAAATCCTTCAGCCTGCTGAATGAGGGCTTATCCGGCTTTGGGTCAGCAGAAATTTAGTGGGGATTTATTTCATGCAATTGTTTGTGATACCCCCCTGTACGAGCGTTCGTAATTTTATGGATGGTTTGTATGACAGGCAAAAGTAAAGATTGGGATTGGATATATGCCCTCACTTTAGCATTTCGACTTGTTGCTATATAACATACATGTAGTCAGATGTATATCTTCCTGCCAATATGTTGTTTCGCTTTTTTATAAGAAGGCAGTCTGGGGACTTTTCCTCCCTGCTTAAGGAATGCGTAGCTTTGTAATCAGATTCATCCTTAAAAGCTCTTGTCTATATTTCTAAACCTTTCCCGCCGTATGGTTAAAGGTTTTTTCCTGTTTGTTCTATCTCCGTAAGCCTTTGGAGTTAACTCCATAGCCTTGGGAGATAACTCCAAAGCTTATGGAGATAGCTCCAAAGGCTATGGAGATAGAATACATCCGTATAAAAAGGTTTAATCAGGAGATAGAAAAGGTTTATGCAACAGGGTTCGATCTATTGTCATTTCCATAATAATTCCAAATGCTTCTGGACTTTTATAGTAGAACTTTAAAAAAAATGGTTGATGGGATTTCTCTTTGATGAAACAAAAAAAAGTTAAAATGATGAACTTTTCTCCTTTTAAAGCTAACATAAACTCTTTATAAGTAGCAACATTCTGTCTTTCAGTTTGTTATGCTTCGCTTTTACATGACCCGATTTATATATCTCTTGATAAGAGATATATATTTTCTGTGCAAAAATAAGCAAAGTTTTGAGAACTAATACATTTTTGGCAAAAAAAATAGGAATTTATATAAAAAAATAGTTCTCTCACTTATTTATATTCTTCTTTATTCCGTTTCAACAGCTCTGTAATATGTTGATATAATGTGTGTTAATGCTTTTTGTAGATCTCTTATCAAGAGATCTACAAAAATGTCGTTTTTAAGACCTTTTTATATATAGAATATATCTGGTCTTTGAAGCGGTATAACTAAATGAAAACAACATAAAGCAGATGGAATATCTATTTCTGAGACGTAAACGCACGACCGCTACTTCCGAGCGGCAGAAGACTTTGCTTTTCAAGGCCGCCGAGCGGCAATGGAAAGAGGAGTTTGCCGGAAAGGGAACAGACATTCGCAAGGTGGATTGCAATATATATAAAGGTATATTGTACCAGCTTGAGATACGTCAGGTATTCCTTGACACCTCGCTTTCTCTGAAAAAACTGAGTGAACTGCTTGAAACGAACCAGACTTATCTGAGCAATGTGGTGAACAAATACTTCGGTTGTAATTTGAAGGAACTTGTGAATACGTATCGTGTGGAATATGCCAAAGAACTTCTCTGTTCCCGACGTTGTGCGCTGATTGAGCTGCCTTGCAGTTGTGGCTTTGCTTCGAAAAGTGCTTTCTACTCTGCTTTCAGCCGTATTGTCGGGGTATCACCTTTGTCATATCAGACTCAAGAAAGGAGGAGGCATCATTCGCAGACGGCAAACTAGCTAAGCTATTAATAATGAAATTAATATGTATAACCAATTTTAGTTTTTTAAATTTATAAATTTAAAGTTTTTCTATTATGAACAAAAAGTTTTTAAGTGCAATCCTGTTCGGAGCCTTAATGGTTTCGTCAACAGGAACATTT
>ENA-OQJH01000885-OQJH01000885.1-human-gut-metagenome-genome-assembly--contig:-NODE-885-length-14427-cov-1.342238_pt1 | contig 14427 bp, 28 predicted proteins | sample MGYA00242597_ERZ504763 | MGnify/ENA primary metagenome ERZ504763 (study PRJEB26092, sample SAMD00036359) | human gut metagenome | host: Homo sapiens | study: EMG produced TPA metagenomics assembly of... | reverse complement strand
GGGAGTACTCTGCGTAGCAGGTACTTCCGGGCCCGCGTCATCTCTGACTGGTTTAAAATATACCATGACCCGGTTTAAAATGCAATGGAAGTCATAGAAACGTAATGAATTGTAATATTTCTTACAAAAAACGATAGAAAGAGTTATAAAAGATAGATGAAAAATATTTGAAAAATCTGAGGTTTTGTTATATACTACATATTACGATAGCGGCAGACTGTCTTTAGCGATGTATCCGCTAAATATACAAATAAGGATGGTTTTACTATGGCATTATTAGAAACATGGAGAAATCTGGCATATGGTGACGGCCTGGATGATAAAAAAGAGAAGAGCTGTGGTCCGGATATTTCCAGATCGAGAAGGGAATTTATGAGCAGATCCTTCCCAGCCTGAGCAGGTAATCACAGGTACTGTAAAGGAACTGGCTGAGAAGTATAACACTGAGATCCTGATCATGACCGGATTTTTAGATGGTATCAATGAAAGCTTAAAGGGATATGAGAACCCGATCGATACTATGGAAGAAGATACCGAAGTTAAGATCGAGATCGATCCTGAGAAGCTGTACTACAACATGGTAGAAGCTAAGGCTACCTGGCTGTATGAACTTCCACAGTGGGATGCGATCCTGACTCCAGAAAAGCGTAAAGAACTGTACAAGAGCCAGAAGGCTTCCGGTACTGTTCGCAAGGCAAAGAAGATCTTCCCAAATGATCCGTGTCCATGTGGAAGCGGCAAGAAGTACAAAAAATGCTGCGGTAAGAACGCTTAAGCAATCTGAAATGTGCGCCTGTCCGGACTCTTCCGGGCAGGTATTTTAATGTTACAGTCCAGATCCTGCTGGTTCGGAGAAATGTAATATTTTAATGGGAGAAGAAAATGGAAGCATATACAAGCTTTGCGCAGGTCTATGATCTGTTTCAGGATAATATTCCTTATGGAGAATGGGCAGATTATTTAAAAAGCCTGTTAAATGAATATGGAGTAAAAGACGGACTGGTTCTGGATCTGGGCTGCGGCACTGGAAGCATCACTGAGCTTTTAGCAAAGGCCGGATATGACATGATCGGCGTGGACAATTCCGAGGACATGCTGGAGATCGCCATGGATAAGCGGAGCAGATCGGGACTGGATATCCTGTATCTTTTACAGGATATGCGGGAATTTGAGCTTTACGGTACAGTAAAAGCGGCAGTGAGTATCTGCGATTCCATGAACTATATCCTGGAAAAAGAGGACCTGGTACAGGTATTTAAACTGGTAAATAATTATCTGGATCCGTCAGGTATCTTTATTTTTGACATGAATACAGAATATAAGTACACCCATCTTTTAGCAGATGGTACTTTTGCGGAAAACAGAGAAGAAAGCAGCTTTATCTGGGAGAATTTCTATGATGAAGAGGAGCGGATCAATGAATATGACCTGACTTTATTTATTAAAGAAGGGGAGCTGTTCCGCAAGTTTGAGGAGACTCATTATCAGAGATGCTATTCTTTGGATGAGGTGAAAGAGGCAGCAAAAGAGGCGGGAATGGATTTTGTGGCCGCCTATGATGCGTTTACCAGGGAATCTGTAAAGGATGACAGTGAAAGAATTTATCTTGTTTTCCGCGAGCGTGGGAAATAAGAAGGACCATTAACGAGCAGTCAGCCTGCGTAAGCAGACAGTAAACTGCGATAGCACGGGACTGCGGGTATAAAAATAATAAGGAGAGAACAATATGGCAGATTATGTGATCAGAGCCACTGCGGCAGAAGGTCAGATCCGTGCCTTTGCGGCAACTACCAGAGATCTGACTGAGACTGCAAGACAGGCTCACAATACAAGTCCGGTAGCAACAGCAGCGCTGGGAAGATTAATGACAGCAGCTGTGATGATGGGCTATGACATGAAGGGAGCAGATGACCTTCTTACCATAAAGATCCAGGCGATGGCCCTATTGGTGGTCTGGTTGTTACCGCTGACTCTCATGGAGAAGTAAAAGGTTATGCTTTTAATCCGGGGGTCATGCTTCCGCCAAATGATAAAGGCAAACTGGATGTAGGCGGTGCCTTAGGCGTAGGCGTTTTAAGCGTGATCAAGGATATCGGCTTAAAAGAGCCTTATGTGGGACAGACCATTCTGGTATCAGGAGAGATCGCAGAGGATTTAACATATTATTATGCAACCTCTGAACAGACCCCTTCTTCTGTGGCACTGGCGTTCTGATGAATAAGGATAATACGGTTCGTCAGGCAGGCGGATTTATCATCCAGCTGATGCCAGGTGCTTCTGATGCAGTTATCTCTGCTCTGGAAGAGAAAATCAAAGAGATCCACTCTATTACTACATTATTAGATGTGGGAAATACACCGGAGACAATCTTACAGTACATTTTAGGAGACTTAGGACTGGAAATCAATGAAAAGCTTCCTGCTAAGTTTACCTGCAATTGCAATAAGAGCCGGATCGAGAAGGCGCTGATCAGCGTTGGAAAGAAAGACATCCAGGAAATGATCGATGACGGTAAGCCGATCGAGGTAAACTGCCATTTCTGCAACAAAAATTATACCTTTGATGTAGAGGAATTAAAAGAGATCCTGGAAAAGGCAAGAAGATAAAATACACACAAAAGGAGCCAGTCATGCGACTGGCTCCTTTGTAATCATTTGAAATTCACGTATAACTTACTTCAACTATCTATCAATTTGATATATGTTTGAAAAAGGTACACTGTTGTTCATTGATTATAATTTGGTTACGTTAGTAGCCTGAGGTCCCTTAGCACCATTTACTACGTCGAACTCAACTTCTGCGCCTTCGTCTAAAGACTTGAAGCCTTCCATGTTCAGACTGAGTAGTGTACGAATACATCGTTGCCCTGCTCGTCAGAATGAATCCGTAACCCTTCTGGTTGTTGAACCACTTAACTGTACCTTTCATTACGATACCTCCAAAAAATATAAAAAAATGTTGAGTTGCAAGTAATTTCGCAACTGTGATTAGAATATCACAAATTAAGGGCGGTGTCAAACCTTTTGTGCCTAAGAAAATAAGTATTGAGAGGAAGAAAAAGTTCTGGTACAATAGGCAAAGAAAAAAATTTAACAATGTTTAATTGAGAGTTTTTTTGAGTTAGAGAGGATTTAGAAATGTCTGAAAATGAAATGAAAATGCCGAAAATAAAGCTGGTCAATATTGTAAAACATTTCTGTACCATTACCAGACACCGTCTGTTAGTGTGTAAGCACTGCTTTAAGATCGGATTATACTGGCAGGGACTGACACATGACCTGTCAAAGTACAGTCCGGAAGAGTTCTGGACAGGAGTCCGTTATTACCAGGGGGACCGGAGCCCTAATGCGGCAGAGCGTGAGGCGATTGGTTTTTCCAAAGCCTGGCTTCACCATAAGGGACGGAACAAGCACCATTTTGAATACTGGATCGATGTTTCTTTAAATAAAGAAGAAGGTCTGGTGGGAAATAAGATGCCGGTGAACTATGTGGCAGAGATGCTCTGCGACCGGATCGCAGCCTGCGAGGTGTACCGTGGGAAGAATTACACCAGCGCAGCACCTATGGAATACTATGAATTTACAAAGAAATACATTACCATTCACCCGGAGACCAGGGCGCTTTTGGAAAAGCTCCTTACGATTTTAAAGGATGGAGGGGAAGAGAGCGCTTATGCTTATATCCGTAAGCTGTTAAAAAAGGGAAGCTATTAAAACAGGCTTCCCTTTTTCGTGCTTTATTTTGTTGTGTTTTAAGCTGTTTTGGACTGCTTACTCTTCTGGAAACAGGTTCTCTTCGATAATGGCAACCGCATCACGGATGCAGTCCGGACATGCGCGGAGGACTTTTCCGGTGTCTACGCCCTTTAATTCACGGCATACGATGGTGGAGTTTTTCTCCTTGAAAGCTGCGATGCAGGCTTTGGATGCCTTATAGGAAGTTCCCTTGGAGTTTGGCTTTTCCAGGTCTGCAGTGCTGATCTTTAAACCGGCTAAAACGGCTGCTGCGGAGATAGCGCCACAGGTTCCTTCCATACCGCCCATTCCAAGGCCAAGGCCCTCAGTTACTTTAAACAGAGTCTCCGGGTCAATATCTACCTTATCTAAAAATGCGAAAGCTACAGACTGTGCGCAGTTGTAACCTTTGTTGTGACAGGCAATGGCTCTGTCGGCTCTTGACTCTTTTGTGATCTCTGACATAATCAAATTCTCCTTTTAAAATTAAAATTTGGAAATTTTTTGTAAAATAATGTTGTCCTATTTCCAGGCAGCTTATATGAATGATAAAACCGCCAAGAAGAACACTGGCAAGGTAAAGACAGTTTCCTGCAAATGTTCCGATCACCAGGGAGATCTGGTGAAAGACGATCTGCGTTTGGATAATAGGGACTGATGTAAAACATATCCGCATTGCCGTAAGGATGGGATAATACATTTACAGCTGTGGCAATGGCAGTACAGAAAAGAAACAACGGGATCGTATGCAGATAGCTTTTTGGCGTTTCTGTTTTCAGGTTATAAAATGCACAGATAAGCCCATAAAAATAAGGTTGAAATGCCATAAAAAGCCGTGGACGGTCATGGTCCAGTAAGGATGCATCAGTCCGCTGGGTTCAGCCAGTGCCATGATCCCGCCAAGAAGACCGAAATCCTGGATAAAAAGGTAAAAGACATTTCTTATTCGGGCAGGAACCATGGGAATGAAAAGTCCAAGGTACATGGGAACACTGCACAGCTGGAATGGAAAATACCACCAGTCATAGGTTCTGCCATTTTCTATATAATAGATAAATCCCTGTTTATATAATTCTGTCAGCCCTAAAAATAAGCCGCATAAAAAAAGAATGGTATCCGGTCCGGCTTTTCTTTCCGGAAAAGAGAACTTCCGGGCAAGAAAAATGCTTAAGGATACACCAAGGACGGTCAGGACCAGATGAAAGCTCCATAGGCTTAGGAGTATCCATGGTCCAGGCGGTTGCCTGAAAAAAAGCTTCAGCCATATAAAAACCACCTTCTGAAATTGTATATCTCGTTAAAGATATACAACATTCAGGTGAGATTGTCCATGAAGGGAGAATAAAAAGAGGGAAGCCTGCGCAGTCTAAGAAAGAGAAAAAAGATTGGATACAGTATGGGAAAATTCCAGGAGGGCAAAAATGGCAGGGATAGTAACAGCGCTTTTATCCGGTGCATTGATGAGCGTACAGGGCGTATTTAATACAGGTGTGACAAAACAGACCAGCGTGTGGGTGGCTTCCGGCTGGGTCCAGGCAACAGCCTTGATTGCCTGTGTTGTTATATGGTTTTTTACTGGGAGACCGCCGGTGCGGGGACTCTTTTCGGTTTCTCCCATCTACTTCTTTCCGGCGGTATCATAGGGGCGGTGATCACCTATACAGTGATCCGCAGCATGCAGTCTTTAGGACCGGCACAGACTGCCCTTCTCATCGTAGTGGCACAGATCATCACAGCATATGTGATCCAGCTGTTTGGATGGTTTGGCACAGAAAAAATGCCTTTTGAATGGCATAAACTTTTAGGAGCAGCTGTTGCTGTGGCAGGGATCATTATTTTTCAGAGATAAAGCGAAAAGTCAAAAAAAGACGGGAAAATGTTAGAATTACCGCTTGTATTTAAATTGCCTTTCCGATAGAATAGTAATAGCAGGCTGAGATGGTATTCCATGGAGGAATATCGTTGAAGAGAACATTATCTTTGAAGAAGAAAAAGCAGATAGCTGCGGCCCTGGCTGCAGCTGTGTTTGTCTGTGGCGGTTGCACAGGAAATCTGAAAGAAGAACAGGATGAGATCCTGCTTGAAACCGTGGCTGAAAGCAGTGAAAACCTGGAACATGCAGATGATGCAGAACAGTCAGAAGCAGGAGAAACATTACCGGAAACAGCTGAACCCCAGGAAACAGCAGAAACAAGATTGGGATCTACAATCTACGTTCATGTATGCGGTCACGTAAAATATCCAGGCGTTTACCAGATGCAGGAAGGCAGCAGAGTCTATGAAGCCATTGATAAGGCAGGTGGAATGTTGGAAGAAGGTGCCGGTGATGCCATGAATATGGCGGCTGTGCTGGAAGATGGTATGAGGATCATGGTACCGGATCTGGCCCAGGCAGCCAGATGATAGAACAGGGCGCTGTTTTTGATCCTGGTTCATCTGCAAGTGTTTCTGACCGGAAAGTTCCGGAAAGGTGAATTTAAACAGGGCCGATGTGAAAGAACTGATGACATTAACTGGGATCGGCCAGTCACGGGCAGAGGCGATCATACGTTACAGGGAAGAAATTGGCAGCTTTGAGAGAATCGAAGATGTGATGAAAGTGTCCGGGATTAAGGAAAGCGCTTTTAATAAGATCAAAGATGATATTACTGTATAGTTGATAGAGCGGTTGCTGGCTTGCGGTGCATGGACAGTGACGATAAAGAGATAGATATAGATAAAGGGGAGCTGAAAAATGGCACGGGTATTAGTAGTAGATGATGAAAAACTGATCGTAAAAGGGATCCGGTTCAGTCTGGAACAGGATGGCTATGAGGTAGACTGCGCCTATGACGGAGAAGAAGCCATTGAAATGGCAAAAAAGACAGAATATGATATTGTACTGTTAGATGTAATGCTTCCCAAGCACGATGGATTTGAAGTGTGTCAGGCGATCCGTGAATTTTCAGATATGCCGGTGATCATGCTGACTGCAAAGGGCAGTGATATGGATAAGATCCTGGGACTGGAATACGGGGCAGATGATTATATCAGCAAGCCCTTTAATATCCTGGAAGTAAAGGCAAGGATCCGTGCATTATCCGTCGCAGCATGAAGGCAAAACGCCAGAAAAAGGAAGAACAGGCCAATACTTACATTGGTTCCGGCGACCTGAAGATGGACACAGAAGGAAGAAGAGTGTTTATCGGTGAAAAAGAGATCAATCTTACAGCAAAAGAATTTGATCTGTTGGAACTTTTAGTGCGCAATCCAAATAAAGTATACAGCCGTGAAGCCCTCCTTAATTATGTATGGGGAAATAAGGCTATGGACAGCGGAGATGTAAGAACTGTGGATGTTCATGTAAGACGGCTTCGTGAAAAGATCGAACCAAGTCCAAGTGACCCTAAGTTTGTACATACAAAATGGGGCGTTGGTTATTATTTCCAGGCGAAATAAGGAAAAACAGAAGGAAAAGAAAGTCAGTGAAGATTACATTAGTTACAGTAGGAAAAATAAAAGAACGTTTTTTTGAGGATGCCATTGCTGAATACAGTAAGCGTTTGGGAAGATATTGCAAGCTGGAGATCATTCAGGTGGCAGATGAAAAGACGCCGGATGGGGCCAGTGAAAATGTGGAGCGGCAGATCCGGGAAAAAGAGGGGCAGAGGATCCTGGCCCAGATCAAAGACGGTGCTTATGTGCTGGCACTGGCAATAGAAGGAAAAATGCTTTCCAGTGAGGAACTGGCAGGAAAGATACAAAAACTGGGAGTAGAAGGCAAAGGCCATCTGGTATTTGTCATCGGTGGATCCCTGGGACTTTCCAAAGAGGTGATGGACCGGGCAGATTATGCTCTCAGTTTCTCAAAAATGACATTTCCGCACCAGCTGATGCGGGTGATACTTTTGGAGCAGATCTACAGAGGATTTAAGATCATAGCAGGAGAACCCTATCACAAGTAAAAGAATATGTTACCTAAAGGTGACAGCACCATAAAAAGGCAGTTGCTACAGTGAAATAGTAAAATTCACTTTGGCAGCTGCCTTTTTGTGCAATGATGAGGCAGTTTGGCGCGATCCAATGCAAGCGATTTATTTACCTTTGTTCCAGACAGCATGTCATAAAATCATGTTGTCCTCATATACTGGAGTTAGAGGTACAGAAAAATGGCAGCAAAAACAGAAAAGGGATTAAAGCAGGAGATCGTAAATTTGTTTCCTGTAAGGCTCAGACAGATATTAGAAGCACTTCCCCTGGATTTTGCCCGGTTAGAAGAGATCCGCATGCGCTGCGGTCAGCCCATTCTCTTTCGCATAGCAGGAAAGGAAATGGGAATTACGGGTTCTGGAGATCTGACAGAACTGGGATCCTCAGGAAAACTGGATAACTGGGAAAAACTGGAAAAATAAGGGAAAAGAATTAAAAGATACCCTGGAAATCATGGGAGGTTTCTCCCTGTATGCAGCAGAAGAAGAGCTGCGCCAGGGCTTTTTTACAGTCCGGGGCGGTCACCGGATCGGGGTTGCAGGGAGAGTGATATTAAAAGACAGGCAGATCACGGGACTTAAAGCAGCATCATTTTTAAATGTGAGAGTGGCCCATGAGATAAAAGGATGTGCAGATCAGGTTCTTCCATTTTTATATGTAAATGGAAAATTTGTGAGTACATTGATTGTTTCTCCACCTGGATGTGGAAAAACAACACTGCTCAGGGATCTGATCCGTCAGGTTTCTGATGGAAGCAGCCAGAAAGCAGGAAAATGCAGCTTTGCCGGTGTAAACGTAGGGGTGGCAGATGAGCGGTCAGAACTGGGAGCCTGTTATCAGGGCGTTCCACAGAATGATCTGGGGATGCGTACCGATGTGCTGGACGGATGCCCGAAAAGCGAGGGAATGCTGATGCTGATCCGGTCCATGGCGCCGGCTGTTGGTGGCAGTAGATGAGATCGGCGGAAAGAAGATATCAAAGCAGTAGAATATGTAAGAAACTGCGGCTGCGCCTGGCAGCAACGCTCATGGAAGTTCCCTGGAAGAGTTAAAAGAAAGAGCCGGTTTTCGGGAACTTTTAGAGGAAAAAACTTTTGAGCGTCTGGTGTTTTTAAGCAGAAAGCGGGAATGCCGGGGAAAAGTGGAAGTGGTTTATGACAGTGGTTTTAACCGGTTGTATTCCGGGAGAACATTTTAACAGAAAGGAGGATTTCTATGTTTCTTAAATGGACAGGCGGGCTGCTGATCCTTTTTGCAGGTTCGGGAATGGGCGTATGGCTGGCATGGGGATATAAAAAGCGGTTGAGCACTTTAGAGAACCTGAGAAGGATGATCTATTGCCTGAAAGGGGAGATCGTTTACAGTCATGCACCTTTAGAGGAAGCCTTTGAGCGCATCGGCAAACGGGAAAAAGGTGTTTTGGGAGAACTTTTTACACAGACTGCAGAAAAGATCGGCTGTCATAACGGAGAGACATTTTCCAAAATCTGGGAACAGACAATAGAAGAAATGGAAAAAAATGGAAAATCACTGTTTCTGGAAAAAGAGGACAGGGAAAAACTCCTTTCTTTAGGGGGACAGCTGGGCTATCTGGATACCCAGATGCAGGAGAGAACGTTACTTTTGTATTTGGAACAGCTGGAACTTTCTGTTTCAAGACTCCGCGGAGAGATCCGGGAAAAATGCCGGCTCAGTACAGTCTTAGGGGTGATGGGAAGCCTGTTTTTAGTGATTGTAATGCTTTAGGGGTAGAACGTAATTATGGATGTAAATCTCATTTTCAGGATAGCAGCAGTGGGGATCCTGGTTTCTGTGATCTGCCAGGTACTAAAACACAGCGGAAGAGATGAACAGGCATTTCTTACCAGTCTGGCGGGGCTGGTCATGGTGCTGTTCTGGATGATCCCGTACATATATGATCTGTTTGAAACCATGAAGCAGCTGTTTTTGCTGTAAGGGAGGAATGGCTATGAATATGCTGACTTGGGGCAGCCGGGATCGCGGCGGTCCTTCTGGCTGTGTGGATGAAGGGAGTAAAGGCAGAGTATGGTATTTTTGTGGTGATCGCAGCCCAGCTTTTCTTCCTTTTTTATGGTACAGGGCGGCTGGGAGAGATCCTGGATACAGTCAGGCAGTTGGAGCAGTACATAAAGATCCGGCCGGTGTATCTCATAACACTTTTAAAAATGACCGGTATTACCTACAGTGCAGAATTTGCCTCCGGGATCTGTAAAGACGCCGGATATTCCTCTTTGGGAAAGCAGATCGAAATATTTGGGAAACTGACGATCCTGGCAGTGAGTATGCCGATCCTTCTGGCATTATTTGGCACACTGGACCAGATACTTACATAGGGGATCTGAAAAATGAGAAAACAGGCAAACAGGTGGCTGGTGGCAGTTATTTCTGCTTTTTTTTATTTTTTCAGGCATTCATATGACGGCTTTTGGGGAAGAACCTGCAAAGGATCCCCTGGCGCAGTTGGAAGAAGAAATGGGGATCGGGGAAGAGATCCAGAGGATCCAGGAATATCTGGATGGCTGCGGCCAGAGGGAAGAACGGTCTCCCTTACAGATCTGATGCAGGTCATTATTCAGGGAAACATGAAAGAAATCGTAAATACAGCAGGGAAACTGCTGGAAGATGCCCTGTTTTCCCAGGCAAAGGAGGGACAGGCCCTTTTAGTACAGGTAGCGGTTTTAGGGCTGACCGGGGCGGTATTTTCCCATGCAGCTTCCGCTTTTAAAGGCAGCCAGATCCCGGAAACTGCTTTTTACATGATTTATCTGCTGATTTTTACCTGTCTGGCAGGAAGTTTTCTGTCCAGTATCCAGATCACAGCTCAGGTATTAGACCAGATCCTGGAGTTTGTCCGTCTGCTTATGCCGGCCTATTTTATCAGCGTGGCCTTTGCAGGGGGAAGTACCAGTGCTGCGGCTTTTTATGAGATCGCCCTGGGAGCTGCCTGGCGGTGCAGTGGCTGTGCCGTCAGGTATTTCTGTCCATTGTGCGTGTGTATGGCCTGCTGGTACTGGGAGATCACATGATGGAAGAGCCATTTTTCAGCAAAATGACGGAGTTAATGGAAAAAATCGTATCCTGGGGATTAAGAAGTATCCTGGGACTGACACTGGGACTTCAGATCCTTCAGTCACTGGTACTTCCCTATGCGGACAGTGCAGGCAGATCTGCGATCATGAAATTTGCGGAAATGATACCGGGGTTAGGACAGGCAACCGGTGCAGCGGCAAGACTGGTGTTTGGAAGCAGTGTACTGATCAAAAACAGTCTGGGAGCAGCGGCGGTCCTGATCCTGGCAGTGATCACGTTGGTACCGGTTGTGAAGCTGGCTGTTTTAATGGTCATGTATCAGGGTGCAGCGGCTCTTTTGCAGCCTGTTTGTGACAAAAGGATCATTTCCTGTATCCAGGGGATGGCGGCAGGCCATGGACTGCTTTTAAGGATCACCCTTTATTCCCTTTTCCTGTTTATCCTGGTCATAGCCATAACCTGCGCAGGCACCAATGTCACTTATCTGGCTGCGTAACAAACAGTAAGCCTGAAATAGTAAGCCTGAAACATAAAAACAGGCAGAGGAAAGGTATGGGAGAGATTTTATTAGAATGGGCAAGGAATATTATATTTTTTATGGTATTCCTGTCTGTGATCAGTCATTTGCTGGCAGATGCGTCTTATGAAAAATATATCCGTTTTTTTGCAGGGATCGTGCTGATCCTGATCACAGTCAGCCCCTTAAAAAGGCGGTCTGGACTTTCAGGAGAAAGCAGGAAGGTTTTTTGAAGAATTTTCTTTTTTCAGGAAAAGGAACAGGCGGGAAAAGCACTTTCAAAGGCAGACCAGGAAAGAATGGGTGCATTTCTTGCGGAATATAAAAAAGAAGCGGAAGCGCGGATCCAGGAAACCATGCAGGCGGAAGGCGTTATCTGTAGCCAGGCAGAGGTGGAAATAGAAAAAGATGAAAAAAGCGGGGAATACGGAAAGATCAGGAAGATCATTTTACATTTAAAAGAGGAAAAAATGACATCACCACAGGACGAAGAAACGAAATGGTAAAAGAAAAAGCAGGGGAAGAAGTATCTGTAAAAGTGGAAATACCCCCTGTTATAACCAAAGAAAAGCAGGAAAGACCAGGCACTGAGTCCAAACAGGAGCAGCAGTTAAAAAGAAAGGTGGCGCAGTATTATGGACTGGAAGAAGCTTGTATCGAAATTTGGTGGGAAGATGACCAGGGAGAAATGGCTGTTTCTGCTTCTGTTAGGAGTGATCCTGATGATCCTGTCTATGCCATTTCCGGGAAGCAGCAGTAAAAAGACAGGTCAGACGAAAGGGGAAAATGTTTCACTCTGGGAGAAAAACAGTTCCGGTGACGGACAGCAGACAGAGGAAAACATAGTTCAGGAACCTGTACAGGCAGCATCGGCAAAACCGGCCCAGGATTATGAAAAGGAGCTGGAAGATCGGATCAGTCAGCTTTTAAAGTCAGTGGAAGGAGTGGGAAAAGTAGACGTAATGGTAGTTTTAAGTTCTTCCGGTGAAAAGGTTTTCCGCACAGACCGGTCTGAAAATACCAGTACCACCAAAGAAAAAGACGCTTCCGGCGGAGAAAGGGATGCAGTGAGCAGCCAGTTAGAAGAAAATACCGTTTTTTCCCAGTCTGCAGGCCAGAATACAGGAAACGGACCTTTGATCGAAAAAGAACTGTATCCGCAGATCTCCGGTATCGTGATCAGTGCCCAGGGAGTGATCTGCCGTCGGTCCAGGCTGAAATTTCCCAGGCTATGGAAGCATTATTTGGACTGGAACCGCATAAAATAAAAGTGTTAAAGCGGGTGGAATAAAAAGGAGTGCGGCATATGAAGATCAGAAATATGAAGCAGGTTGGCGAGCGGGTAAAAGAGATAAAGATGAAGCGTCTGTTTCGGCGAAACAGATCATTATCACTACATTGGCTGTGATGATCGCTGCTGCCGGGTATCTGAATTATGCAGGAAAAAGAGATCTGGAAGCAGGGGGACAGGTTGCGGATATGGGAAGCCTGGAGCTTCAGATGAAGATCTGAGGCAGAAATCTGGCAGCACAGTCAGAGACAGTCCAGGACATTTTAAGTCTGGACAATGATCCAATGATACAGAGGTAGCTGAGGCACAGACAGAAGGAACGGATCTGGCCCAGGCCGGCAGTGAGAACGGTGAACAGTCAGGTATGGCGGATACAGAGGAGCAGACCACGGGAAATGATGCGCCTGCAGGCTATGAAAATCCGGGGGAAGCAGTCCTTACCAGCGGTATGAGCGTAGCAGATTACATAGCAGGAGTGCAGCTTAGCAGGGAACAGATCCGGGCTAAAAACAAGGAAACCTTAATGAGCCTAATCAACAGCACCAGCATTGATGAAGCAGCCAAGCAGCAGGCGATCCAGGATATGATCCGCCTTACGGAAATATCGGAAAAGGAAAAACGACCGCAGAAAACGCTGCTGATGGCAAAAGGATTTTCAGATCCTGTAGTCAGTATCACAGATGATAAAGTGGATGTGGTGATCCATGCTTCCTCTATTACAGACCCTGAAAGAGCCCAGATCGAGGACATTGTAAAACGTAAAGCAGAAGTAGGAGCCGATCAGATCATCATTACCCTGTTAAATATGGCAGACTAAAAAGAACTATACATATCCTGCGCGATTTGGTATAATAATGAGTAACAGTTTTATGATCACACAGAGCAGGAGGTAAGGGATTTTGGCAGAAGAAAGTCGCAGTACACATAAATTATATGAAAAAGACAAGATCGGTGAAGTACAGATCGCAGATGAAGTGGTAGCGATCATTGCAGGTCTTGCTGCTACCGAAGTAGAAGGCGTAGATTCCATGGCAGGAAATATCACCAACGAACTGGTTGGAAAGCTTGGCATGAAGAATTTAAGCAAGGGTGTAAAAGTGGATGTGACAGAAGAACACGTATCTGTGGATCTGTCTTTAAACATCCGTTATGGTTATAATATCCCTGCAGTCAGCGAGCAGGTTCAGGAAAAAGTAAGTTCCGCCATTGAAAATATGACCGGTCTTACTGTTCTTGATGTAAACATTAAGATCGCTGGCGTGAATATGGAAGAAAGCTAAAAGCATTTACGAAAGTGCGCCCTGCAGGTATGGAAGGAGGCTTCTTTACTTGCAGGGCCTTTTGTACATTTTTTGTTGTTTTTATTGCACCGCCTTTGGTATAATCACAGGTAGTGGAAAAGAATTAAGAGAAAGAGGAAAAATGAAATGACCAGAAGAGAATTAAGAGAACATTGTTTTAAAATGCTGTTCTCTGTGGATTTTATACAACCGGTGAAGAAGCCAAAGCACAGATGCAGCAGTATTTTCAGTCTCCAGAGGAGGATGATACAGCAGAAGACGGCAGCCTTCAGGTAGTGCATAAAGTAGCAGCCGGAGAAAAAGACAGAGAATATCTAAGTACAAGAACTGCTGATGTAGTGGATAAAATAGAAGAGATCGATGCCAAGATCGACGAAGTAGCAGCTGGCTGGAAGACAAAGCGTATGGGAAAGGTAGAACTTACCATCCTGCGCCTTGCTGTATATGAGATGCTTTATGACGATACCATTCCTGAGAAGGTGTCTGTCAATGAGGCAGTAGAGCTGGCAAAGAAGTTTGGCGGAAATGAGTCCCCTGCGTTTGTAAACGGCGTTCTTGCAAAAT
>ENA-OQJH01000883-OQJH01000883.1-human-gut-metagenome-genome-assembly--contig:-NODE-883-length-14428-cov-1.869100_pt1 | contig 14428 bp, 24 predicted proteins | sample MGYA00242597_ERZ504763 | MGnify/ENA primary metagenome ERZ504763 (study PRJEB26092, sample SAMD00036359) | human gut metagenome | host: Homo sapiens | study: EMG produced TPA metagenomics assembly of... | reverse complement strand
ACCGAAGATGTTTAATTGTATTGACAATTAAGAATATTATTAGCCATTTGATTTAGTGCATTATAATTTCAAGTATGCGTTTATTCGTCTTATCAGATTCAAACTCTTCTTCAAATTTCTTCAAGGCATTCTCTGAATATTGAGAATAGTTTGTTGCGTTAATCGATAAGATAGCTTGTTTTATCGCATCTACATCACCGGGAATTACTAAACGACCATTGTAACCGTCTTCTACGATTTCAGGTATTCCACCTGCATAGGTTGATACGCAAGGAATGCCTACAGACATAGCTTCGATGATAATGCCCGGGTAGCCCTCGCGATAAGAAGGTAATAGCAGTAAATCATATTCTACTAAAGTTTTTAAAACCTGTTCGGAAGAGACAACACCATGGTATGTTATTCCGCTTTCGTTGAAGTTGATATTGCGATATTTATCCTCTTTTATCTCACCATATATATCAAGGGTATAATTCGAAGGTAACAGTTTGGATACCGCTATAAGATCTTCTATCCCTTTTTCTTTGTTGATATGCGACATGAAACACATCTGCCATGAAAGTCTGAGGGGTTCTTTCGTATTGTTGAAGCTTTACGCACATTAGGGAACCAATGTATATTGTCACTCTTTCCTATTAACTGTTGTAGGTGCGTAATACCCTGTTGGGTTTCAAAGAATATCAAGTCTGTTTGTCTGATAGCATCAAGTGCCCGTTGTAATTGGGTTTGACCAATTTTCTTTATGTAGAACTCAAATGAACCTCCGAATTTACGTAGTACGACTTTTTGTGTGCCAAACGAGCTATTTTGCTCAATAATGGGAAATAATAAATTGTACCATGATCAGAAAAATTGAACATTACAATATCACACCCAAACAGTCTCCACAAAAATGCCGGGAAAAAGTATGAATAATTGCGCCACATACTACGCTGGCGAGTGCGAAGATTTGAATACCGGTTGTTTTGTACAAACCTATATTCATATTCAGACTGAGAGGCAAGATAGTCAAGATAGTTTTCATCAACACCGTCGCACCTCCATAATTCAATAAGTTGCTCTCATCGGGAATTGAGCCTACAACGAGTAATTTTTTCCGTTTCATTACGCTTTAAATTTAGATTACATAATGAAACTAAGCGGCTGATCGCCCGTTTATGTATTCGAAATTTACCCCCCTCCGTATGGTATCTGAACTATTTCAGAAATTTTACTTTTCAACATATGTTCTTCCTTTTTTACTATTTCAAGTATTGTATTCGTATGGATTTGCTTGTTTTGAATTAACGTTTGTACATTTTGCTCTATATCCTCAGCTGTGGGTCTGTCTTCCCAGAATTTATACGGCATATTAAAACAGCTCATCATTCCCGGGTTTTTAAGTCCCCATTGCTTGTAAAACAAGCCCAAGCAAGGTGTCCCGACCGATAGCGCAAGGATAATGGAATGTAAACGCATACCTAAGAGTAAATCCACATTTCTGTATACCTCTATCAGTTCAAGCACATTATGGGATTTTATCAACTTTACTCCATGCTTTATTGCAAACGCTTGTGACGTTTCATAATCTTTCTCTGTCTGTACAACTACTATTACATTATGCGTTACACCCAGTTTATCTACTACTTTACCGAGTTCGTCAAGACAATATGCTATCTCACTATCAGGAAGATGAGTAATATCACCCACCGTATGAAACGTAATGTTATAGCAATATTCGGTTTATCACAATTAATAGAGAGTATAGACTTTGCTTTTTGCTTGTTGATAAAAAACGCCAAGTCGATAGTCTGAAAGAAATTGCCAGCTGGCATAAAGTGTTCGAGATTCTTATATGAAAGTTTCTCTCTAAACATCACAACCTGCGCCTTACGTAGTATGGGAAATAATAATAATTTACCTATCTTATTGAGAGTAGATGCTGATTGCGGAAATATGATTACTTTTTTTACCATTCTTCTGTGCGACTTGTAATGGATACATCAATGCCAATAAGCGAGTAAAATCAATAATAGAATTACACCTGAACAAATTTCCACCATTAAAAATAATCATGTCGCTATCAAGTAATTGTCGGCGAAACCCTCTTTTACGTATTATTCCCATTATGGTAAAAAGACCTTCCGTATAGTTTTTCAGTGTTTTTATCATGCTATCGGTTCTGTCAAGCGTAAAAGGAGATTCAAAAACCTCTATGTGATTGCTATAACGCTGGTTAAGAGTTTCTAAAGCTTGGTGATAATCCAAATTACTTCGGGAGTATCGAGAAAAAGTTTTACTTTTATTCCAAACGAGAGTAGCACGTCTATCGCTCCAAGTGTTATAGCAAAATCACCGGCATTACGTGCTGAATAACCATATACAAGACTAACAGTTTTAACAGGATTCATATATATCATGATATTTTGCTGCGACTTTACGTGGATTATATATTTCTTCATAAGTAGCAAGAGCTTGTTTACCTATTGATTTGCGGAGAACTTCATTCTGATATATTTCTTCCATTCGATCAGCCATTCCCTCCAAATCCGCTAATGAATTGGTATACCCGTTTCGTCCATCATCTATCAAATCCACCATTTGAGGGATATCTGAGGAGAATAACACCTTACCCAATGCAAATGTCTCTACCATAAGATTTGGCAACGCTTCGCTGTATGTAGTAAAGGTTGTAGTAGTACAAGCCGCATTGTATAGGGTGGGATTGTTGACATATCCTTCAAAATGTATACGATTTCTTACTCCTTCTGCCTTAGCCAACTGGTCAAGCCGCTCATAATATGATTGTTCATAGCCACCTACGAGAATACACCCTAATTTAACTCCTCTGCGATTTAAAATCCCCACTAATCGAATCGTATCCTCAATGTTTTTGCTTGGAACAATACGTCCGACAAAGCAAGTAAGCAAATTTGTACCAACCTTTGTTTCCAATTCTTTTCTTTTGGCTACTGTTTCATTCTCACTATGTTTATCCACAAAAATCACATTAGGGACTATGATATGTTTCATTGGACGAAATCCCACATTTTCAAAGTAATGTTTTTTTGATACCGGGTAAGAAAAGTAGTAAAATCAACATGCTTTGCAATATACGGTGTAATCACTTTTAGCATGGATCTAAAACGCATATTCATTGTTACACGATGTACAGTACAGACAATTTTGAAGTTAAGACCATAGAACTGTCTTTGCATCACCAACACTAAAGCTGAGTAAAGTCCTAAACAATGTACTACATCAGGATGATATGACTTTAAGAATTGTTTTAACGCTTTCCAATAAGCCATACTCATTGGGTTCAAGGTGTCCACTTCGATGAGCTCAACGTCTTTATCTTTTATTGTACCGCGATTTACTCCAAACACCATGCATCTTCTTCATAATATTGTTTCATTGCCTTTACAAGATTTATGGCGGCTCTGACACCACCACCTATCACCTTGCGTGGCTCTACTATATATGCTATTTTCATTTCTTTATTCCTTTCTCGAAAAGTTTTACATAGTTGCAAGCACATTCGTACATACTGAATGGACCATAAGTGGCAAGAGCTTTTTGCTTCATGTCTTTAAGCTGTACATCGGTGAGGATAGAAATCTCTTTACCGTTTTGTAATAAGATTCTTCACCGATACCGTCACTCAGAAAACCGTTTTCACCGTTGTGTACCACATCTACTATACCGCCCACAGGTGTGCATACCGGTATACAGCCAACACCAATAGCCTCTATCAACGAAATAGGCATCCCCTCATACGAGGAACAAAGTGCATAAGCATCTCCCATTTTAAGGTATTCAAGCGGATTGTGCAGTTCTCCAAGTAATTGTATTGCTTCATCGTTGTACGAACGCAATTCCGCGGTCATCTGTGCATCACGTTCACCTCCGATAAACAATACAATGAGGTCGTATCCTTCCCGTTTTAACCGCATTACCACACGTGCCAAGAGAGTTTGTCGTTTCACAGTCGATACGTGCGAGACTTATCAGTACTCGCGTCTTATTTGTATGTCTATACTGTTTAAATTGTTCCTTGACCTCGTCTGAAACAAGCATACCAGCATCCACATTGCGCCCATTGAAAATCATAGGAGCATCCATTCCATAATATTTTCGGAAGCTATGTAGTGATTCGGCGGAAATGGTGATGGGTGTAATCCACCCACGATGAAAACAGAACTTCCGCATTCCGCTGCTGATAAAGGAGCCTCCGGCTTCTTTATCAGCAGCGGAATGTACTGTATGACAGTACATAACGCCATTCTTTCGCATGATTGCGAAAGAAATATACATAATAGCACGCAAATGCGTGTGCACCACATCAGGCTTTTCTCTACGGATATATCTATATACTCTAAATAACAAACCGATGTCAAGTCCCATCCGTTTGTTCATCGATACCACCCTTACATTATTCGATACCTCTTTCAAATAGAAATCCACCTTGTCAAGTGAGTGCAAAACCATCAATGTCACATCATGTTCTTTCGACAGCTCATTGCACAAGTCAACCACAAACCGCTCTCCGCCGCCACTGCTAAGTTGAGGAATTATTTCTAAGATTTTCATCAGATTGTTTTTTAATTTTTTATTGTGATCCTAATACGTGTAAACTAACGAAACATGTCAGAAAAGACGTACCCTTCCATACCAACCTCTTATAGAAGGCATAGAAAAGTTTATAACAGATAGGAAGGATTGCCAAAAGCATCAAGATTCTTTTCTCGCGTGTCATCTTGAAATTAGAATAATAATACCCCACAACAATACAAAGAGGAAAATAGCTCATCATTATGAAACGTATAAAGAGCCATACCGAAGTTTCTTGGAAGAAAAACAGACTGGCAATATAAGTTATTGCATACCAATAGATGAACAATGCCTTTATATACCGTGGAACATCAATTTCTTCAAAAACTATCTTCTTAGTCATAAGAGCCAAAGATGCGTATACCGGCATATAGGTTATCATTTGGTTCAGTTTACCAAAAATATTCGACTGCCGCATTGTGCCGCTCGCATATCCCGTCATCGAGCTCCCTATATTCATGTCTGCTATATCAAAACCGATGAGTCCGTTCATAATAATATAATCCAGCAGTAAAGTAGTCACAACGGTCAGGAAAGGGAATATGACAAGACTGATTTTTACCGTTTTCCTATTCAGATAAAAAAGGTGTTACCGAAAGTGCAGCAATCGAAAACAACATACTTTTGTGAAAGAAGAATGAACAGAAAATCAACAAACAACCGAATAGGAATGACAATAACCTATTATGAGAGGGCCTGATAATGAATGAAAAGCCAAAAAACAGTATGGCAATTCCCAAATTTCCGCGCATTACTGAAATAATGTTGATATAAAACAGCACAAATATCAGCAATCCTATCCTCACATCAAGTTTGAGCCGTTTTATTGTCCATAACGACAAAATCACCGTTCCGCTCCACACTATAAACCGCCATACCAGATAGTTTGAAGTGACATTCCGTATCAACCAATAGTAAACGGGTTCAAGATGCACGTTTAATCCGGTTGAACAGATACGTTTGAAAAGCCCCTCGTAGTGATAGAAATCGTTGTCCGCATAGCCGAAAGTGCAAAACAGTATCAGCAGGACACCGTATACTGCATAATCCAAGATGTCTGTATATCGTTTTCTAAATTCACAGCCATATCTATACACATTCGGAAACGGATACAGCATAAGAAAAAACAGAAGTATATTGAACAGTACCGGAACTGCCTCGTAATGATATTTCATCGTTGTAATTTATTAGGTAAATAAAATAGGACACATTCATACTAACACAGAAATTTGGTGTATTTGCATCCGGCTATAATCACACTTGATACATAGCAGACGATGAAAGTGCCCACGAAGGCGACCAACGGAGTTAACTCTTTGGTATACAAAAATACCCCCCCCATTCTATAATAGATAAGTCTCAGAACTATTTCTTGCATCACATATATTCCCATCGAATTCATTGCGATACTTCGGCATACAGTGTATAGTTTTCCATTGCATCTGTCTTCCAGTTTTATAAATACAGCGACATAGATAATTGTGACTAATCCATAGCTTACCATTTTAAGAGTATGGTGGACAAACAGGATTAAAACTTTTACTTTCAAGTCCGATGCCAGTTCCGGACGCATCCCGTCCATTCCCAAAACCAATGTTACCGCAAAGAATAACCCCATATAAACAGCCGATAAAATGCATATTGTTGACCAATTGACAGTTCTCAGCCGCTCACGATTTCTAAAGAAAATTCCACCAAGATGGAAAAAAAGCAGATAATAAAGCGATTGATTAAAACGGAACGGAATTCCCGGCCAAGGCAGAATAGCAATAATCATGAGTACTAACATCAAGTTACGTCCCTTGAGACAGTGCTGTATGCCATATTCCATTAAAAAGCACCAAAAGAGCATCGGAAGAAACCAAAGATGTCCGTATCCCCCAATAATTTTCCAAAAATGTTCCAGATTAAGAAGTTTTTGACGGACCAAAGAATATCAATGTCATGATAATGCCCCAACACATACACGGCACAAACAGCCGTTTCAGCTTACCGGCTAGTAATAATCGGAAAGAAATGACTTTCTTTTGGAGCGAAAAGGCGAATACATACCCGGAAATCAGGACAAAGTCTCCAGCATTCCACTGTATGCCAGTTTTCCTCCCCAGTAAAATCCTTCATTGGGTTGGGCATAGGAAGGCATATCCCAACCACCGCAATAGGGCGCAAGAGCATGATAGAGCACGAGCAGAATGATTACGAACGTCCTGATAATATCTATTTCCTTAAGTCTTTCCATATATTTTTAATGTATTTGAATATGGGATATACACCAAGCAAAGAACCGAAATACTCGATTTTACTGAGAGTACGCATCCTGCTGTGACGAATGACTGTAATACTGTTGATTTCCGGATATGTATTGTGCCAAATCCGACGGATTCGCGGCATCAGCATATATCTATCAAGATACATTCTTGAACCAACTTTCAGCGCATTTATCTCGTCTGTATACTTTTCATAAATACCTTTGGAGCGAAGAAAGGTGAAAATCAGATCAAGATTCTCCTTACGCTGATTGAGTTTATTAATCTGGATCTCAGCACTGCCATAACTTGTAATTGACGCAGGATTAAAAAAATAGTAATAAAATGGTTTCATCAAGTATCCTACATTCCGGCTATTCCAAACCAATTGGATTATCGTCGCCAGATCCTCGTTCATATTTTGCCTTGGAAATGTTATCCCATCGTAAAGACTACGTTTGATCAAAGCGCCACACAAGCTCCCCATCAACCGCCCGCAAAGCATGATGACATCAGGAAGTCTTTATTATTGGTAGAAACCTTGCGCGGGGCGGAAGCATATGTAGAAACACCATCGCTACGATAGAAATCATAAAAGACCATATCGTAATGCCGGATAGGGCAAAAGCATATAGTTCCTTTATGGCATGCACATCCATCCAGTCATCGCTATCGCAATGAACCGTGTAATCACCAGAGGCCAATTGAATCCCTTGTCGTCGAACAGCGGCCTGCCCGCTGTCGAGACAACCTCTCAATTCGTGTCAGCCTCTTTCGATGCGGATATTTTTCCAGAGTTCTCTGCAAGATCTCCACCGACTTGTCTGGAGAACAATCATCCACAAAGATGTATTCAATGTCATCAAACGTTTGGGCGAACAACGATTCAGCGCACCGCTCAATATATTCCTCTACTCTATAAATCGGTACAATGATTGATACTTTCGGATTATCCATGATTTTTAGCTGTCAGTTTTTTTAATTGTTCTATTCCAAGGGCAATTAAATAACTCAATGTTATGAAGATAACAAAAGTGATTAAGTTTGAAATTACCCCCCAGTTTTGTGTTATAAAAGCTACTGTTTGTTCTGATAAATCCCTGAACAACCACAGAAAAGGAGCATGTATAGCCATTATCGTGAGTGAATTAGCTCCCAAAGATGCCAATATTCTGTTTGTAGTTGTTATCTTGTTGAAAGGCTTGAAATTCAACAAAAGATATATGGCACAGAAAGCTCCGGCATAGAATATAAACGGGAAACTGGAAAATTTCAGTTGCGAAATATCAAATTGATAATGTGCCAAACGGCAGAACGCTATGGCTATGATATATCCGGCTATAGCAATAACGGTTGCTTTTTTAATTGCCCCCCTCTGCTTGTGTCAGCCCTTTGTCGTTCATCCATTTGCCGACAGCATAGAATGGCAAAGAGAACAGCCCCTGCCCGATATAAAACGGCAAATTGATCTTGGAATATGCGACAGCCAGCCCAATTACAAAAGAAACGATAAGAATAACGTTTTGTTTCTTAACGGTTTTGTCCAAAAAATAATATATGACACATATATAAAAAAGAGCGACCAAGAACCACAACGGACCATCAAATGCGGCGATATGATGGATGCTCAGTTTATCAAGCGGTATTCCCTGCAACCCCATGCTAAAATAAAATACAGCGAATATCAGAGAATATTCCCCAAAGGGAATAAGCAACCGTTTTGCTCTTGATTGAATAAATCCTTGTTTGGGATGATAAAACATACCGGCCAAAAAGAAAAACAAAGGCATATGGAAAATGCAAATTTCCTTTATAAGGATTGCGGTGGCATGTCCCCAAACGACAAGGATTATGCCGATGCCTTTAAGTATGTCTATACGAATGTCCCTTTCCATTATTTCAAAAGTTTAAGTTCCTCTTCCTTTCTTCTGCAAGAAATACATCCGCAGCACTATAATCTGCCCAAAGAACTTCTTTGTATTTTTCCTCTTTATCTGTTTCACTGATAGTACGTTTCTGCAAACCGATATTATCGAGAAAAGTAATCATGCAGTTGTCCTTATCTCCATTGACAGCAAAGAACGGCATATGAAAAAACGAGCGCATGAAACGAACCGCTGGTAACAAACATTGCAATTTGACCAAATTAAGGAATTCCAAAAGCCCCGTAACAAGCTGCTGTTTAAAAGGATACAAATCGCAACGGAGTGTATTGTATACTGTTGCCACCACCTTTATTCCCTACATTTTATTGTTTTTTAAGAACATGAATTTATTTGTTACCGTACTGATTACGAACCCTCTTTCTTTAGCATCAAGCCCGAATTTATAGATAACAAGTCCGGAAATGATAAGGCTGGTCAATACGACAAGTATATGACTACCCCAACTTGAGGTTAGAAATTTATGCAAAAAGAATGGGACCGGAATGATGCAGACCGACACCCAAAGACACCTAAACATCACTTCCACGACATACCTCCTAACCGGGAAATTCACTTTGTGTTTGAGATAGAATATTCTGTAACAGTGAGTAATGAAATTGATGGCAATTCTGACAATCACCGCATAGACGGGACTGCAACCGAACTTGAACAATACATATATAATCGGAATATTCATAATTATCATCGAAGAAACGGTAAACTGATACTTGGCTATATTGCCTATTGTTTCAGATGACACCCAAAGACTTCCGGATAATGCATCAATAAGCAGGAAGATGAGATAAAGCTGAATGAACTGTACTGTATATTGAGGGACACAGACAAGCCATAACTCAACGACAGGCCGACAAATCAAAATCAACGGATAAGCGACGAAAAAGAGCAGGAAATACGACAATTTTGACGAGCGGAAAACAAGTTCCAGAAATCTGGATTTATCCCCTGAAAAATAGGACTGGACAATCTGTGGCTGCACCGCTTTCTGAAAGTTTGTAACCAAAGTATTGACAGCACTGAACACTTGCGAGGCTACCCCCATTGCCGCATTGACAGCAACCGTGAAAAAAATATTCAAAAGTATTGATATGCCTTGTATGGATGCGACATGGCTATACCGCCGAAAAGGCTCCATGAAGAAAAGAAAAGCATTTCTTTCAGCAGCTTTATGTCAAAATAGAACCGGAATCTGCAAGTCGTGAAATTACGCTTGCAATAAATGGCATAAATGATATTCAACAATATCCCAACGGTCATAAGGCAACGGCGTACAACACCAGACGATTGTCTTCAGCCAAAAAAGGAGAAATACTGTTCCCAATTTTGCCATTACCTCAATGATGCTGACATAAGCGAAAAAAGACATCCTCTCATATGCAATAATGCTCGACTCATCAGGAATCCTGATAAAATGAAGACAAGCGGTCACTACAGAAATATGGTACACAACCCGTGCTGCATCTTGTGTTTCCGGAGGAATATTCAATTTTGTTTCAAAGAAGTAGAGCCCCACTGTTTCCAATACGAAGCCGATAAATACCGCTATTGCAAAATGTATCAGAAGGCTCATGGAATAAACCCTCGAGACTCTGTCGTGATTGCCTTTTCCCAATTCCACGTTCAGAAAACGTTGGGTGGCCTTTGTCATTGCGGAATTAATAAAAGACAGAAGTGCGATAAAGCCGCCAACAACATTGTATACTCCAAAATCGTTCTCTCCCAACACTTCCAATATAATCCTGGAAGTATATAGAGATACGGGCATCATTACGAATGTCCGTATATAAAGCATTAACGTATTGCGTGCTATGCGTTTGTTTGATGACTGCATTTATAACTATCCTACATTTTTTAATCTCAATTGCAACCTGAATGACAATAGAGTGTCAGCGGCAAATCAATTGGTCTGATGGTATATCGAAGCTAACTTTTCCACACCGTCTGCAAGCGTGAACCGACTGGATATTACTTTTGATTTTCTACCCATCATTTCTCGGACTTCACGATTATTAACAAGTATCTCAATCCTGTCAGAAAGCTCTTCAACATTCTCTTTTTCAAAAAGATATCCGTTTTCTCCCTCATGTACGATTTCAGGAATGCCCCCAACTCGTGTACCAATAACAGGCAACGAATAGTTTAGGGCCTCCATAATACTAAGAGAAAGTCCTTCTGTACGGGAAGGCTGCAAGTAAATATCAGAAATATTCAAAATATCATTAATGTCATTTCGTATTCCCAAAGACATAATCTTTCTATTCAATCCGCCTCGGCAATCAATTGCCTCAAGCTATTACTGTCTTCAGAATTTTCGCTAATTCCGATGACAAGCACTATTATATCGTTTTTAAGTCTGTTGGAGTCCATCAGACTCTGAATACTTTTGACAAGTATATCGAATCCCTTGATACGAATATTGAATCCGATTGTAGTCAACACGACTACCCCCTTTGGTATGTCCAATGTTTTTTCAGATTTGGGTTGACAATCTTTTTTTCCGGACTCCCAAGTATAGGACTTCACTCTTTGAAGAAAAACCTACGCCTTCAATCATTTCTTTCTTTACGCCACAACTGACACAAAGGAATCTTTCAAAAGGAAAAAAACAGAACTTCAGATATAATTTTTTAAGTTTGTTGGAAACAAAGATTTCACTATGGCGGGTTGAAATAATCCGAATCCGGGGAAACAGAATTCGGCAAGAATGGTGCAATAAGATAACTTCCAAAATGAAAATGAACAATGTCTATTTTCTCACGTTTTGATGACACCTATCACAAATTTGAAATATTGAAATGTGGAAATGCTTTGTTTACAAAGTATTACCCCCCACTTATTGATGTCATTTACATAGTTTCACTGATTGGCATCGACTCGTATACAAAAATAAATTTATCAACACGGCATATCTTGACCAATTCAGCGAAGTAGGATTCTACTCCGCCGTATTTAGTCGATTTCATACCTGTCAGTTCTAAAATATTCATATATTCACTATTTTTTGAATATTCCACAAAAGTCCAATATCACCTTATCCTCTCGCCATTCTAATTCTTTGAACGGAGTGTGTGCTGTAAGGAATACCACGATGTCCGCCTTGTCGTAGGCTTCTTTGTAATCTGTTAACTTGAACACATGGTGCTCCTTTACATTGGGTTCCACAACCAGGATATTGGCATTATTGCAACTCTGCATCACTTTCGTGGTAATATATTTTGCAGGACTCTCACGCAAATCGTCGATATTCGGTTTGAAAGCCAACCCCATCATGGCAACGCAAGGTTTCCGATGATGTTTCAGTTCAAATTCCAGCATGGCATTTTTCACTTTTTCTGCGCACCAAAAACTCTTATAGTTGTTAATTTCACGGGCATCGGCAATCAATTTACTCTCTGCTGGAAAATCAGCAGTGATAAAATAAGGGTCAATAGCTATACAATGACCTCCCACGCCACAACCAGGCTGCAAGATGCTAACCCGCGGATGTTTGTTGGCAAGATTGATAAGTTCCCACACATTGATACCGGCCTTGTCACAAATCAAGGAAAGTTCATTCGCAAAGGCTATTTGTACATCCCGACTGGAATTCTCCGTCAGTTTGCACATTTCAGCAGTACGACAGTTGGTTCTATGAAGTGTTCCCTGCACGAATTGAGAATAAAATCCAATGGCCTTATCGGTAGATTCAGGATTTAAACCGCCTATGACCCGGTCGTTATGTATCAGTTCCGTAAATCACATTGCCCGGCAATACACGTTCGGGACAATAAGCCACATAAATCCTATCTTCCAATTCAGGACGTTCACTGAAAATGAGGCGGGCCATCGCTTCGGTGGTGCCTACGGGTGAAGTGGACTCGATGACATAAAGGTCGCCTTCCTTTAATAATGGCAATACGGCACGTGTAGCGGCTTCCACATAACTAACGTCCGGTTCATGATTTCCTTTGAACGGGGTGGGAACTACCATAAAATAAGCATCGCTCACCTCCGGCTTTATGGAAGCTTTCAACGAGCCGGCATTCACCACCTCCTGCAACATCTCCTCCATACCCGGCTCAATGATATGCAGATGTCCTGCATTCGTCATATCCACTACCTGGGGGTTAATATCAACTCCTGTAATCTGAATGCCGTGCTTGGCGGCGATAACGGCTGTGGGCAATCCGATATACCCCAAGCCCATAAAACAAGCTTTCATTATCAATCTGTTATATAAGTTATTAATCTTTTAAAATTTCTTTCCGAGTACAATTGAACAGAATGTGTTCAACAGAATTTTAAAGTCGAACCACCATGAGCGATGTCCTAAATAATAAAGGTCATATTCCAAACGTCGGAGCATCTTCTCCATCGTATCCGTATAGCCGTTATATAGTGTGGCATATGATGTTACGCCCGGACGGATTTGGTAAAGATAAGTATATCGCTTGTCGTGTTCAAGTATCTGGTCGATATAAAACTTTCGCTCCGGACGTGGACCGATGAATGCCATATCGCCACGCAGAACATTGTAGAGTTGGGGTAATTCATCCAAATGGTGCGCCGGATGAAACGACCGGTCTTAGTCAATCGGGAATCATTTTCACCCCCGGTATGACTAAGCTGCGGTCCGAACTTCTCGGCATCCAGACGCATGGAGCGGAATTTGTATATGTAGAACGGGCGCCCGAATCTACCGATACGTTCTTGCTTGAAAATGACACTTCCTCCATCTTCCCTGCGAATGGCAATATAGCAAAACAGGAATAACGGAGAAAAAATGATCAATGCAATCAATGACAGGATAAAATCACCGATACGCTTTACATTGCGCGCAAATGCAGACATTCCATCGGGAATGAAACTGTCCCGTGGCACATATTGGCTGACATGTGTGGTGACAATTATTGCATCATCATTCGGGTCGTCCTTTTTCAGCTTATGCAACCACTTCTGATAAGCATTAAAATTTATTGTATCTGCCATTTTTAACTTTATATAGGTCTCAGTTTGTGAACTTACCTCAACAGAACCTTGCAACAATGAAACAAGGGATTCTCCGGATGTAACCGTACACGGCATCTGAAGACAGTCTGAGTAACTACGAAAATTCATGTAGCCTTGTTGTTTATCAAAAAGACGTAAACCGTATGCGGAATAACCGTATGCACACCATGCACCGATCTGTTTATTCCGATACAAGTGGATATAAGAACCATCATTTTGATTTTCGTTTTCCCTTATAAGATGAACATTCATAAAAGTATATTGTTTATAATTTATCGTAAGCACAAAGCACTATACATTTGACTAATAATCAAGAGGTTTCCTAATCGCATCTATCTATTTCACCTAAGACATACTTGTGGGGCATGACGAAGAAGTTCCACTCCTCACACGAAGGACAACAGAATCTTTGATAGAGGAACAATCGTGATTATCGTCAATGTTGTTAATGCAGCTTCGTATCCGACCACTGTCTGGACCAAAGCCATAGCTGTTATGGCATGAGCCATAGTGAAACCATGCATAACAACATTGGATATAAAAATATCAGTGTCTTTTATTCTAAGATTAAAGATTACACCAAATCCTGTTGATTGTACAAGTCTTGTTGCAATTTAGTCAACGGACGTAGATGAATGTCCGTTTCATTCTCCAGAA
>ENA-OQJH01000882-OQJH01000882.1-human-gut-metagenome-genome-assembly--contig:-NODE-882-length-14440-cov-1.706141_pt1 | contig 14440 bp, 20 predicted proteins | sample MGYA00242597_ERZ504763 | MGnify/ENA primary metagenome ERZ504763 (study PRJEB26092, sample SAMD00036359) | human gut metagenome | host: Homo sapiens | study: EMG produced TPA metagenomics assembly of... | reverse complement strand
CCACCAGCTTCCCTTCCTTCCCATATACCACCAACACAAGGGACAGGGACCTGCAGTAGGCGGCTCCTTATTTGAGAATAACGCTGAGTATGGTATGGGTATCTGGCTTTCTGTTGAACAGCAGAGAGAAAAGCTGGCTAAGCATGTAGAGGAACTTGCTGAAAAGACAGATGATGCCAAGATCAAAGAGACAGCAGCAGCTTGGCTGGCATCTTACAATGACAAGAGCTCCCGTGAAACAGGAGAAGCATTAAAGAATGCAGTTTTGGAAAGCGGTTTATTAAATGAAAATGCAGATCTGGTTGCAGCAAATGTTCCTGGAGATGATGTAAAAGCACTGGCTGAGGCAGTCTGTGAAAACTTTGACCATCTGACCAAGAAATCCGTATGGTTCTTCGGCGGTGACGGCTGGGCATACGATATCGGTTACGGCGGCTTAGACCATGTATTAGCTTCCGGCGCAGACGTAAATGTAATGGTATTCGATACCGAGATCTACTCCAATACAGGCGGTCAGGCATCTAAGGCAACTCCTACCGGTGCAGTTGCGCAGTTTGCGGCAGCTGGTAAGCGCAGAAAGAAGAAAGACTTAGGCATGATGGCAATGAGCTACGGCGATGTATATGTAGCACAGGTAGCTATGGGTGCAAATCCTGCACAGTTCTTAAAGGCAGTAACAGAAGCAGAAGCTCACAAGGGACCATCTCTGATCATTGCCTATGCTCCATGTATCAGCCACGGACTGCGCTGCGGAATGAGTGATGTTCAGGGCGAGATCAAGCGTGCAGTTGAAGTTGGTTACTGGCAGTTATACAGAAACAACCCAGAACTGATCAAGGAAGGCAAGAATCCATTTATCCTGGATTCCAAGGAACCTCAGGGCGATTTTAGAGAGTTCTTAAGAGGCGAGGTTCGTTTCTCATCTCTGGAGCGTACCTTCCAGAGGCAGCCGATGCACTGTTTGAGCGTACAGAAAGCGAAGCAAAGGCACGTTACGCAAGATACAAAGAACTTGCTGAAAAGAACTAAAACAGGAGAAGAAGATTATGAGTACATTTGTAGAACGATTACTTGGGGGAAAAGCCGGTACAGTTGTAACTGTAGAACCGGACTGGATCGTTATCAATGATGGTGTATCTCATGCTGCGGTAGAGGAAATCTCTGCCGTAGCAAAACCTGAAAAGGTAATGGTCATCTATGACCATGATGTACCAACCGGACGCCCGGAAGCAGCAGCTATTTTAAGAAAGAACCTGGCATTTGCTGAAAAGTACGGATGTCCTTATATCCAGGCAGAAGGTGTTGGATATCAGTATATGTTAAATGAAGTGGTAAAACCGGGCCAGATCATTGTAGGCGGCGGTTCCCACGGAAGTATTTTCGGAAGCATCGGTGCTCTGGGCATCAACGTAAGCATTCCTGAGCTGGCAAGAGCAGCTGAAACAGACCGTTACAGCATCATCGTTCCGGAAACAGTTTATGTAAACCTGGAAGGCAGCTTAAAAGAAGGCGTAACTGTTATGGACGCAGCACTTGCATTCCTGGCAGAAGATCATGAGTTAAACCGCAAGGCAGTGGAAGTTTATGCACCATCCTTTGATGCACATGAGAAAGCAGTATTCTGCAGCATGGCATGCATTACAGGGGCATTTACCGCATCCATTACAGAAGAAAAACAGTCTGCTGGTTTAACCTTAAATCTGGCAACTGTAGAGCCAATGGTCATGCTTCCATGTGGTGATAGAAATGACCAGAAGAAGGCTGGAATTGCTTCTAGAGCTTCTAAAGCTGGCATGGAATTAAATGCAGGCCAGATCGGCGGCTATACAGGCGGAACTATTGAGGAGTTACGAAAAGCTGCTTCTATGTTAGATGGACATAAGCTGGCATTAGGCTTCCGTTTAAGCATCTGCCGGCAACCAGCCGTGACTATATCCAGGCTGCTGAGGAAGGCATCCTTACAAAATTCATTGATTTCGGGGCTCAGATCAATGCAGCAGGGGACCACAGCGTTGTGATCCAGGGACCTGGAGCTATGGGACATAAGGAACGTCTGGTAACCACCGGACTGTACACCTTTACAGGTTCTATGGGCTGCGATGACGCAGAAGTTTATACAGGCTCTGTTGAAACAGTAATGAACGCTTCCTTTGCGAAGCAGATGTAAGGAGACAGCTATGGAAAAGAAGTTCAGTGGAAAAATCTGGAAATTCGGAAATGATATTGATACAGATACCATTATCCCTGGAAAAAGAGGTACTATCCCGGATCGTAACGAGATGAAAAAATATGCATTTGAGCTGTTAAAGCCGGAATTTGGTTCAACCGTTCAGCCAGGAGACATCCTAGTAGCAGGAACCAACTTTGGCTGTGGTTCCAGCCGTGAGCAGGCAGCTACCGTTCTTTCTTACAATGGTGTCCGCTGCATCATCGCAAAGAGCTTTGCAAGAATCTTCTTCAGAAATGCATTTAACAGCGGCATCCTTCTTCTTACCTGTGATCAGATCCAGGATGTATGTGAAGGCGGAGATATCGTTACTGTAGATGTAGATGCACAGACTGTCAGTGTAAATGGAAAGACCTTCAAGGTTGGTGCAGTTCCTGAAAATCTGTATAACATTGTAGCAAACGGCGGACTGATCGAAGATACAAAGAAGCGTCTTGCAGCTGGAAATGTGAAAATGGATATCAAGCCTCTTTCCATGGAACAGTGCCGTAAAAAAGGCTACACCATGGTAGAAAAGATATTAAAGAAAAATGCAGGAAAAGAACATGTGGCTCCTGGAGATATCGTGATCACAAAGCCAGATATGTTCATGATCCATGATATTTATACTACTTATCTGTTAGAAACCATGAAAGACATTGGTGCAGACAAGATCGACGATCCAGATAAGGTAACCATCGTCTGGGATCACTGTATGCCAACTGCCGTTGCTAAAAATGACTATAACCATTATGAAGCTGGTCTGGAACTGGCAAAAACCTATGGAATTAAGAAGCTTCACATTGGAGAAGGCATCTGCCACACCATTATGCATGAAGCAAAGTATGCAAAGCCAGGCGAGATCGCAACTGCAACCGACAGCCATACAACTACTTATGGCGGTGCCGGAAACTTCTGCTCTGGTATTGGTACAGCAGAAATGGCAGCAGCTCTTATTACCGGAGAACTTTGGTTCAAGGTTCCAGAGGCTATCAAGATCGTATTAAACGGCCATTTAAGAGACGGTGTTATGAGTAAGGACGTTATCCTTCGTATCTTAGGTGATATCAAGGCCGACGGCGGACAGTACAAATCTCTGGAATTTACCGGTCCTGCAGCCCATGAAATGAGCATGGAACAGCGTTTTACAGTTGCAAACATGGCTCTGGAAGCAGGAGCAAAGTGCGGTCTGTTTGAGGCTGACGAAAAGACAGCAGAGTACTACGGAATGCCATTAGAAGATATCGACTGGGTATGCGTAGATGACGAAGCAAAGTATGAAAAGGTACTTACCTATGATGTAAGCGAACTGGAACCTCAGCTTTCCTGTCCACAGGGCGTTGACAATGTTCACCCCATCAGTGAAGTAAAAGGCACCAAAATGGATGAGGTATATCTGGGAAGCTGCACCAACGGAAGTATTGAAGATATGGAAGCAGCTGCAAAGATCTTAAAAGGCCGTAAAGTGGCAAAAGGACTGCGTTTTATCGTTGTTCCTGCAACTAATACCATTTTCAAACAGGCCATTGAAAGAGGATATATTAAGACTTTTATTGAGGCAGGTGCAGTGATCTGTCATCCATGCTGCGGACTTTGCTGTGGTATGCCATATGTCTGATGACAGATGATGAAAGGATCCTGCTGACTGCAAACCGTAACTTCATCGGACGTCAGGGAACCAAGAAACCTTAGGTTATCTGTCAAGTCCTACGGTAGCAGCAGCAACCGCAGTTATGGGTGTTGTAACAGACCCGGCTGATCTGCAGCACTGGCTTAAAGACAGGCGGGTCGATGTTCTCCCGGACTCCGGGAGGACATCTGTAAACAGGAGGAAAATCAATGATAAAGAATTTTGAACAGCTGAAAGAAATGTTAAAAGCTATGCCGGTAAAGCGCAAAGTAGCAGTAGTACCGGCTCAGGATGAACATACACTGGAAGCGATCAGTCATGCTTATAGGGACGGCATGGTTGAGCCGGTTCTGATCGGTGCTGAGCCAAAGATCCGTGAGATCCTGGCTCAGATCGGCACAGATGCAGATAAGATGACCATTATCCATGTGGAAGATCCTACGGAAGCCATCCAGAAGGCTGCTGATATGGCAAGAGACGGTGAAGTAGACTGCATTATGAAAGGAAAACAGAGACAGGAGCCTGATGAAGGTACTGGTAAACCGTGAAAGAGGGATCAGAAAGAACGATACCATGAGTTACTTGCTTTCATGGAAAGCCCGAATTACCACAAGGTATTCGCTATTACTGATGTAGGCCTTCTTACTTATCCTTCCAAAGATCAGAAGAAAGCAGCTATCCAGAATGCAGTAGAAGCATTCCATGCATTAGGCGTAGAACAGCCAAAGGTAGCTATCCTTGCAGCAGTAGAAAAAGTAAATCCTAAGATGAAGGAAACCGTAGAAGCTGCTGAGATCAAGGAAGAAGGCGTAGAAGGCTGCATCATCGAAGGCCCGATCAGCTATGACCTGGCTATGGATCCTGCTTCCGCACCAATTAAAGGCTATGTAAGTCCTGTTGCAGGAGATGCAGATCTTTTAGTTGTTCCGGATATTGTAAGCGGAAATATTGCAGCAAAGACCATCACTGTAATTGGTGGCGGAAGAACCGGCGGCGTGGTACTGGGAGCAAAGGTTCCGGTCCTGTTGGTATCCCGTGCAGCAAGTGCAGATGATAAATATATGTCCATCGTCATTGCGGCGTTAGTGGGCAGCAGATAATAGGGGGAAAAACAATGGAGAAAAAATTAAATTTTAAGGTGTGTGGGCTTCCTGCAAAGTATTTCATTCCATTCTTTATCATTGTAATGGCAACTGTTTACCTTGGCTTTATGCCGGTTGTTAAGATCTATTCCAATGATGCAGGCAAGTACATGGCAACCAGCTTTATCATGACCATCGCTTATCTGATGGCAGTTGGCGGTCTGTTCTTCTGGCTTGGAAATACCATCCCGATCGTAAATAACTACTTAGGCGGTGCATGTCTTCTGCCTCTGATCGGTGCTTCTTTCTTAAATTACGTTGGTCTGGTTCCTCAGGAACTGGTAAACGGAGTTAAGGTCCTTATGGGCGGCGGTTTCCAGGATGCATATATTGCCATGCTGTTAGTTGGCTCCATCCTTGTTATGGACCGTAAGGTTTTACTTGGTGCAACTGCAAGATACATGCCTACCATCCTGGGAAGCCAGGTATTTGCATTAGGCTTCTGTATGTTAGCAGGTCTGGTTACCGGATATGGTATTCCAGAGGCACTGTTTGATATCGGCGCACCTTGTATGTCCGGTGGTTCCGGCGGTGCTATGACCACTCTGCCAGCTCTGTATTCCAGCCTTTCCGGTACAGATATGACTCCAATGGCAGGAAAATTCCTGTGCTACGCATCTATCGCAAACGTACTGGCTGTTGTATTAGCTGCTATTGTAGGTTCTGTAACTGCTAAAATGAAAGGCTTAAATGGTAACGGCGAGATCCTCTGCTCCAAGAAAGCACAGGAGAGCAAAACAGAGGAGAAGGAACAGAAGAGACTTGGAACTTCTGCTGATTATGTAGCATTAGGTTCTGGTATTTTCATGAGCTTCTGTCTGTACTTACTGGGTAATATCCTTGGAAGCCTTCCAGGTTTCGGTGTGATCCCGGGACTTGCATGGACCATTATCCTTGGAATCATCATTAAATTTACCGGTCTTCTTCCAGACCAGTTTGCTGACAACTGTGTATACTCCATGAACTTTGCATTAAGAGCACTGCTTCCAATGCTGATCGCTGGTATCGGTATCAACTCCCTGAAGTTCTCCACTCTGGCAGAATACTTCAGCCCAGGCGCATTCGTTGTTATCTTCTTAGCAGTATTCGGCGCAATGTTAGGTGCAATGATTTTCGGAAAGCTCTCTGGTCTGTGGGCATATGAAGCAGGTGTTACAGCAGGTCTTTGCTGCTGCAACATCGGTGGTTCCGGTGACCTGGCAGTTTTATCTGCAGCAAACCGTATGAACCTGCTGGCATTCGCTTCTATCTCTACCCGTATCGGTGGTGCCCTGATGGTTATCTGGATCGGACTGTTATATCCATTGTTCCATTAAGGCAGGCACATTACAACACAAAATCAGGCACGTTGGCGCTATGTCAGCGTGCCTCTTTTAGAAAATAGGAGAAAATCATTATGAAAAACTATAAAGTATTTGCTATCAACCCCGGTTCTACTTCCACAAAGATCGCCATGTTTGAAGGAGAAAAGGAAATTTTTTCCAGAAATATCAGCCATGATGCAGAAAAATTAAAAGAGTTCAAGGAGATCAGCGACCAGCTTCCATACAGAAAGGAAATGATCTTAAATGTCCTGAAAGAAGAAGGACAAACCTTAGAAGGCGTAGACGCATTTTCCGCAAGAGGAGGCGGTCTGGTAAATGTAGAAGGCGGCGTTTTCACTATTGGTGACAAACTTCTTGAGCATGCAAGAACCTGCTATACCGTAAAGCATCCGGCAACCTTAGGCGCACAGCTGGCAGATGCATTTTCCAAAGAATTCGGCGGAGTTGCATTTGTAGTAAATCCACCAGATGTAGATGAGTTCCAGGATGTAGCCCGTGTAACCGGCTTAAAGGGTGTATACAGAGAGAGCCGTATCCATGCATTAAACCAGAAGGAGATCGGCATCCGTTTTGCAGCAAAGCAGGGCAAGAAATATGAGGACATGAACCTGATCATCTGCCACATTGGCGGCGGTATTTCCGTTACTGCCATAGAATGGGAAAATGGTGGACTCCAATGACATTGCAAATGGTGACGGCCCAATGGCACCAACGCTGTGGCCAGCTTCCTGTAAAGGATGTTGTGACCATGTGCTATTCCGGTAAATATACAGAAAAAGAGATGCGTGAGAAGATCACAAAGACCGGTGGCCTGGTAGATCACCTGGGAACTTCTGATGCAAGAGAAGTAACTGCCATGATCGAAAATGGGAATAAGTATGCGAAATTAATTTACGATTCCATGATCTATGAGATCGGAAAGACAGCAGGTTCTATGGCAGCAGTCCTTCATGGAAAGGTGGACGGGATCGTATTAACAGGCGGCATCTCCCATGACAAGTATGTAGTAGAAAAACTGACAGAAATGCTTTCCTTTATTGCGCCGATCACTGTTATGGCAGGCGAGTTTGAAATGGAAGCACTGGCAGCAGGTGCGATCCGTGTATTAAGCGGGGAAGAAGAGGCGAAGACTTATACAGGTATTCCAGTATGGAGTGGATTTACATGCTGATGGTAAAAAAGGCCCTGATCTATGTGACCGGACTTTTATTCATGGCCTTTGGAGTGGCATTTTCTGTTAATTCTTCTCTGGGAGTTTCACCGGTAAACTCCCTTCCCTATGTGATCAGCCGCATTACAGGACTGGATCTTGGAAACTGCGTGATCGGCATTTTTGCTTTTTATATTCTGGTGCAGATATTATTGTTAAGAAAAAAATTCCGTCCCATAGATTTGACGCAGCTGATATTTTCCACGATTTTTGGCCGTTTTGTAGATGTTGCAAAGAAGTGGTGGGAGATTTTGCCATTCCCACCTATCCGGGGCAGCTGGTTATGCTGGCGATCAGTATCGTTTTTGTAGCAATAGGCGTATGCCTGTATATGGATGTGCAGCTGGTAAATATGCCTATGGAAGGAATGACCCATGCAGTAAACCGTGTATTCTTCCCGGACAAGCCTTTTCATGATATTAAGGTCATCATGGATTGTCTGACCGTTGTGATCGGTATTGTCCTTTCTTTTGTATTTCTTGGAAAACTGGATGGCATCGGGAAGGAACCGTGATATGCGCATTGCTGGTAGGAAAGCTGATGAAGCCGATGCAGAAGGTGTTAAACCGGCAGTAGAGAAGATCTGTGGGATAAAAGGAAGTCGTTGATATGGAAAAGAATGAAGAGAGAAGGTGTGATGCAATATGAAACTGGAAGCAGCAGTAATACAGGGAGATGGTGTAGGACCGGAGATGATGGAAGAGGCAGTACGGGTGCTTCAGGCAGTCTGCCGCCGGTTCGGCCATCATTTAAAGCTGTATCCTGTTTTAGCCTGCTCTCAGGCCATTGAAGCAGGAAAAGAACCTCTTCCACAGGAAAGTTTAAAAATCTGTACCCAGGTTCCGGCTGTCTTATTTGGAAATTCAGGTCTGAAAAAATACCAGGACTGGCCGTTGGATAAGCGTCCGGAAGGCGCTCTTATGATACTGAGAAAGGTACTGCAGGTAAGTACCAATATCCGTCCTGTGCGTATGTATCCTTCTTTAAAATGTTTTTCTCCCTTAAAAGCAGAACGTCTGGAGCAGGGAATGGATGTTGCTTTTGTCCGTGATATTGCAGGGGGAGTTTTCTGCTCTGCCAAAGTCCAGGGAAATGGGGACGGCGGTCGGGAAGCTTATGAATATGAGTATTATAATGAAACAATTGTAAGGAAGACTGCCTATACTGCCTTTAAACTGGCAAAAAGCCGAAAGAACAAAGTTACCAATCTGGACAAGTCAAATGTTCTTGGCAGTTCCCGTCTCTGGCGTCAGACTGTACAGCAGGTTTCCGAGGATTTTCCAGATGTGGAACTGGAACATTTATATATTGATAATGCAGCCATGGAGCTGATCCGAAATCCAGGTCGGTTTGACGTTTTTGTTACCTCCAATCTGTTTGGTGATATAATATCTGATGAAGGAACAGAACTGACCGGAACGCCCTATCTTTATCCCTCTGCGGAATTAAGTAATACAGAGCAGGGGATTTACACACCGAACCAGCTTCATTATCCAGATGAGTCTGTGATCGGAAAAGATATGGTCAATCCCATTGGCATGATTGCGGCTGCACCCAGATGCTGCGCCTTTCCTTTGGCTTAGAGGCAGAGGCCGGAGCCATAGAAGAAGCCATCCGCCAGGTTTTAGCGGCCAATATTGCAACTGCAGATATCTGGCATAAAGGAAAGATCCTGGTAGGAACAAAAGAGATGGGAAAACGGATCGCAGATGAGATCGAGGCAGTTTCCTAAAGAAGTATATTTCATAATAAAGGAGAAAATATGATGGAATTACCAGTTACAAAAATGTCACGGATCGTAATGCCGGCTTCAACCAATGATGCAGGAAATCTTTATGGAGGAAGACTGCTTGACTGGATGGACGAAGTATCCGGAATTGCAGCAAAGCGCTTTGCACATTCGGAAGTTATGACAGTAGGGATTGAAAGCATTCGTTTTATGCGTCCTATGCCTCAGGGAAGCTTTATTGATATCAATGCAGAAGTTGTCCATGTAGGAAACACTTCCATGAAGATCAAGATCACAGTTATGATGGATCAGGACCCGGAAGAAGAACAGGTCCAGACAGCAGAAGCATTCTTTACCTTTGTAGCTGTAGATGAAAATGGTAAGCCTCATAAAGTTGGGCGTACATTGTAGGTCAGGTTCGAGAGATTATTTAAGTAAATAGGGATGAAATAAATGGGACTGGATGTTGCTTCGCAAGGAGTGACATCCTTTTTGGCTTTTGAATAACAATTTAATTTAGTCAAATTGATTCTAAGTGACGAAAGTGAAATGATTGACGATGATGATGAAGTCGTGTAAACTAAAGATACTCAAAAATAGCTGCTTTAAAAATATTTGTTTCTTAGATCCGCCTTATGATACAGACTTTTCTACTTATGCACAGAATGAGTTTGGACATGAGGAGCAAAAACGTCTGTGTGAATGTTTAAAGCGGACGCCCGCCAAAATATTACTGATTATTAAAAATACGGATTTTATCTATGAATTATATAAAGATAATTTCAATATAACAAGTTTTGATAAAAAATATATGGTTAGTTTTATGAATAGAAATGATCGTAAGGCAGAACATTTAATTATAACGAATTATTAGAGCGTATAAGTGGTTTCCACTTCACTGGACAACCCGCCTACAATCTGCTATATTAAACAAAAAGAGCCTGCACCCCACAGGCCCATTCTGAAGCATAAAGGAGAAGAAAAACAATGGCAAATCCAGTTGTTACTATCATCATGGAAAATGGCGATGTGATGAAAGCAGAATTATATCCGGAAGTAGCACCAAACACAGTAAATAACTTTATCAGCCTGGTAAAGAAAGGTTATTATGATGGCCTGATCTTCCACAGAGTCATCCGTGGATTTATGATCCAGGCGGATGCCCTCAGGAAACTGGTATGGGTGGCCCAGGTTACAGCATTAAGGGTGAGTTCAGCCAGAATGGTTTTAAGAATGATTTAAAGCACACCGAGGGAGTTTTATCCATGGCAAGATCCATGATGCCTAACTCTGCTGGCTCCCAGTTCTTTATCATGCACAAAGATGCTCCTCATCTGGACGGCGCTTATGCAGCATTTGGCAAGGTTACAGAGGGAATGGATGTTGTAAATAAGATTGCAGAAGAGCGCACCGATTATTCTGACCGTCCATTAAAGACACAGAAGATCAAATCTATGACAGTAGATACTTTTGGTGTAGAATACCCAGAGCCAGAAAAATACTGATAGATTGCCGGTGATATAAACGGCAAACAGCAGTAAATAGTAAAAAACGGTTCTTACAGGAGACAGAACAATATGAAGCAGGAGCGGACTCTTTCAATAGAAGGAAAAGAATATACGCTTCTCATATCTGACGAACCACAGGCCCTTTTGGAGGCAAAAGCTTCCGGAAGGGCTGTTTTAGGGTGTCTGGATACGGGAAATGGGGAGGGAGCGAGCAGAGATTTTCAGGGGATCCCTTATGTAGTTCCCTCAATGGAATATGTGACAGAAGAACTTTTAGAACTGATCCTGCGCCGGTATCTGGGACTTCCGTGGCTTATTGACGAGACAGAGCGACTGTACATCCGTGAATTTGTAAAAGAGGATGCAGAGAACATACCAGAAGAAGAATATGGTAAGGAAGAAGAGATATTCCGTGATCCGGACAAATTAGAAGTATATATAAAGAACCAGTATGGTTTTTATGAATATGGGACCTGGGCTGTGTTAAAGAAAAGTCCGTCGCTTCTCATCGGCATGGCCGGCGCCAGTAACCCCAATCTTCCGGAAACTGCTTTGCAGGCGCTACCCACTCTTCCAGACGACCTTTGCTGGCTGGAACTGGATACCATATTTTTAAACCTTACAGGAAAAATGGCTATGCAACAGAAGCAGCTAAAGCCATTCTTTCTTATTCCCACGAAGTCCTTTCTGCCAGACTCTGCGCCTGGATCGAAGCAAAAAACAAGGCCTCCTGCGCACTGGCAGAAAGCCTTGGAATGGAAGTAGTAAAAGTTATTTCTGATCAAACAGCCACTGGATGGCCCGGAGCGTATCTTCTGTATGCTGAGAAGATGCAATAACTGCCAGATAGGGCGGCTGGATCGAGACACCGGTCATATCGGAAAATGCAGTAGGTTCCAGTGAAATAGCGGCAGCAGTTGACTGCCCTTTTTCATTGTCTGTATAGAAGAAAAGGTCTTCTTTTTCGGCACGTTCTAACAGATCCTGGGGCAGGAATTCCTTCAGATCTAAAAATGCGCCCTGGGACTCATAATGTTCCAGTGTCTTTGCATCAGCGATGATAATATCCAGGTCTCCTCCGGCTGCTAAAGCAGCAATCTTTGCCATACTTGCATAGGAATATTCGGAAGACTGGGAGCCATCAGCATTGATAAACAGTCCGGAATTGATCTCGATCAGATCCTTCTTACCAAAACCAAGAGCTTCTTTTAAGCTGTTTTCAAATCTATCCATAGATGACTCACCGCCGGAACGGTCATTGACAATGGCGAAAGTAAGCCGTGTGGTAAAGGTCTGGCGATACAGGCTGCTTCCTACTACCATAAAAGGGTAAATGCCAGAATGACAGCTACAATATGAAATTTATAATATTCATAAATATACCAGATCCGGTCTTTCCCGGACATTTGTTTTATTTTCTCAAGTTCACTTTTTATGTCTTTTTTCAGTTCCATGATGTATTCCTTTCAGGTTGACGTCTGGATTTTTCTGCGCTCATTACACTACAGTATAGCTGAAAATGCAGATACCCGCAACTACTCGTTCCATTTTTACACTTAATATGATACAATGTAATGAGCGCAGTGGAAAATAAGCGGCTGCGTAAGCAGACATTTATTTTACACAAGCCATTAACGAAGGTTCCGCCTGCGAAGCAGGCAGTAGAGCACGTCAGTGCGTGGACCTGAGTATATAGAAATGAGCGCAGTGGAAAATAAGCGGCTGCGTAAGCAGGAAAGAAGAGGATAAAATATGTTTCAGGGTCTTTTTAATTATGATAACCCGGTGTGGCGTTTTATAGGAAAACTGGGAGATCTGGTACTTTTAAATCTTTTGTGGGTGATCTGCTGCATCCCTGTATTTACAGCAGGAGCAGCTACTACAGCGGTATATTATGTTACCTTAAAACTGGTACGTGACGATGATGGTTCTACCATCAAGTCATTTTTCCATTCCTTTACCCAGAACTTTAAGCAGGCAACAGCGATCTGCTGATGATCCTTGTAGCTGGCGGATTGCTGGGATTTGATCTGTGGTTTCTTATGTCAGGAGTGGTAACTGTATCAACGGTTGTAAAAACAGTGATGTCAGCTGTATTTGGTGCTATGACATTGATCTTGCTGTTTGTTACTACTTATATTTTTCCATTACAGGCAAGATTTTATAACACAGTGAAACGTACATTATTTAATGCATTTTTCATGTCTGTGCGTCATCTGCTCCAGACCATTTCCATGCTGATCATTGATGGTCTTGTAGTAGCAGGAGTTTATGTTGCTCTGTATATGGTACCACAGGTATCGATGCTCCTGCTTTATTCGGATTTCCGCTGATTGCTTTTATCAATTCCTACTTTTTTACAGAGATCTTTAAAAAGTATATTCCAAAGGAAGAGGATCAGGAACATTCAAATGGAATTTCACCTTTACTGGATGAAAACAATCAGGAGATCGAGGATGCGATCCAGAGCTTAAAAGGAAAATAAAACAGATCATACGAATATACACATCAAAGAGGGCTTAAACAGTCCTCTTTTTTTACAATAGGAAGTTCGACTTCCGTCGAACTCTTGATAAAAAGAGCCCGAACAAAGGCGGGCATGGCAAACAGACGATAGATTAAAAGAAGTCAATGTAAAAGCCTTCTTCAAATTCATCGTCATCAAGATCGTCATCTTCGGTAAGAAAATAGTGCATATCCAAAAGGTCAGAGTCTGTCATGTTTTGACCAGGCTGGGTGTCATTCCCTCTGGAGGATTCTTGGTGTATTTTTGCCTAAGTTTCTCTATAAGCTTTGCATCCATAGTTTAATTCCGTCCTGTCTGTTGATGAGTTTAGTATGATACAGACAGGAAGAAAAATCAAGCAGAGCGGCATTTGACTTTAGCCATTGTTCTTTCATAAGTTCTTGTAGAGAAACCCGTTTGTGACGATAGTAGACTTCTACCAGCGCCATTTCCTTCTTGCAGTGAGGACAGAATAAAGGATCATATCCAAAAGATAAAAGAATGTCCTGTCTCCATTTCGTAAAACTTTTTATGAAGCGGTGTTTCGATTTGTGAATAGCACGATAAAGTTTAGTGTCAATTTCACGGTGTCTCGCATAGAGACCATAGTAGCGGATCATTTTAAAATGTTTTTCCGGTATAGGTTGGATAAGAAGTTTAATAACTCGATTGCCGGAATCGTACGTTTAACATAAGCATTATCTTCGTGACGATTATAGTGAAAAGTAACATTTTCACCATCGTAAGAATCAATCCGTTTTAAGGCAATAACCGGACGCCAAGATAGCGGCCAATGTATTTAATGACAGTATTAGGGTCGCAGAGATTAGGTTGGCATAGATCATAAAAGCCGTTTTGTCCTTGTGATTAGATATAAGCTTTAATCTTTTTGAAGGAAGGTCCGATGTGCTGTTCCATTTCATTGAGTAAAGCGGTTTGAAAAGTATTGCGTAGATAAGTGTAATTGAAATGTTTTACCGGCCGCCAAATAGCATTGCCAGAAAAACCGCCTTCCGAAAGAATACAGTGAATATGTGGATTCCATTCAAGAGGGCGTCCGAAAGTGTGAAGCACACAAATAAAACCAGGAACAAAGTTTTGAGACTTATTTATCTTATTAAACATGTGAAGGATGACGCTTTGAACAGCACGAAAAAGGCAGTTTAAAAGAGAACGGTCTTCCA
>ENA-OQJH01000880-OQJH01000880.1-human-gut-metagenome-genome-assembly--contig:-NODE-880-length-14482-cov-9.713549_pt1 | contig 14482 bp, 12 predicted proteins | sample MGYA00242597_ERZ504763 | MGnify/ENA primary metagenome ERZ504763 (study PRJEB26092, sample SAMD00036359) | human gut metagenome | host: Homo sapiens | study: EMG produced TPA metagenomics assembly of... | reverse complement strand
CAGCCGGATGACCCGAAACTGCCGGATATGCTCCGCAAAAAGAGTGAGATAGGTAAGACTTCTATCAGCAAGCGTAAAACCATTTCAGCAACGATGATGCGTGATGTGAAATCAATGCTCCGGGATTATTTCGACATCATGGATGTACCGGATGATGAAGATGGTCTGATTCGCTTTGTGACTGAGAAATTCAGTGAACAGCGTGATTACTATGCTTCTCTGGACGCCCGTTATGACGGACATAAATACCCAGACCGTGCATTAGTTCAGGAAGCCATTCATCTGATGGATGATGTACTTTCCCAGAAGAAAGACAATATTGCTCTAATTGAGCGTGTGCTGAAAAAAGAGGATGCTCTCTTTGATAACAAAGAAGCCATGAGCAACGGCATTGAAAATTTCTTCAAGACTCAGGTGACGGTATTCGACCAGGCAGTACAGTTTGAAAACTCTCTGCATGATGACCTTGACCGAATTGCGGAAAATGAGGAAGCACACAAGGCACTGAACACTATTCGCCTGATTACGATGATTCAGACCGGAAGCAAGTTCAACTATAACCGATTCATGAACTGAATCCGTTGATGGATATGGTTCGTACTGCCCATGATAAGATGCTGGAAGAAAAACGTGCTGAGGTTCTGGAAACGGTTCGTCAGTGTATGGAAGCAACCCACACTGCCGCAAACGGCGATTCTAAGGCATCCCATCTGATTGAGAAATCAGACAGGTATTTCAGCCAGTGCAAGGAGAAAATCGCAGAATTAAAGAGCCTTGCCCTTCTGGATGCTATGTTCCTGCCGATGTGCCAATATAAGGATGATACCGTCAGCAATATCGAGTCTGTTCTGGCTCCGCCTGCACCGAAGCCGCCAGTACAGCCGACGCAGCTGGGAAAAGAAGCAGCTCCAGCAAAGAAGAAAGTGGTTCGTGCCTATAACCGTCAGGTTGTATTCCAGGCAAAGACCTTACAGACGGATGCGGATATTGATGATTATGTAGAGAAGATTCGTTCTCAGTTGAAACAGTTATTGAAGAATTGTGATGAGATTAAGTTGAATTAAGTATTATGATTAAGGAAGAATAATGAATAATTATGAAAAGAAAGAGAAAATAATAGATGAAGCTAAGAAAGAAACGGACACAAAATTAACGGATTCAATAGCAAATGAATCAATAAAACAAATACAGAAAAATCAAAATAAAATTCTTGAGTCATTTCAACCAATATTAGAAAAGCAGACTAATATGAAAGTGGGGCTAGAAAATTTTAAGAAATCGTTGGGTATGTCTGTTTCAAAATGGAATCAAATGCAAGAGGTTATAAAAATCTTAAAAAAATCATTTAAATTTTCTCATAATATTGAAGTTGGTGAATTTTCAAAAGCTATCTATAGAATGACAGCAGAATTTTCAGAAGTAATTCGAAAAATTAAAATTCCATCAATTTCTGAGAAAAAAAAGCAAGAACTTCTTGAAATACATAGGTTGTGGGGACATTATGGATGGACAATAAATCCTTGTGCAGATGAAGAAACGCTATTTAGTAGTATGCCAGCTAATAAAAAAGATGCTGACATTATGGCATTAAAACAATGTCCTAATAAAATAATGGAACAAATATTTGAAGTTTTATTAGAAAACAAACGAACGAAAAAGACAGATTTTAGAGAAGCAGTATTTGATTATAGACATAAGCAGTATAAATCATGTGCGTTTATTTTGTTTGCTTTAATTGATGCGATATTGATTAGATTGCAGAAAAAATCGACTTTAGATGGAAAAAGGCGTAATGTTGGGTTAAGCGCTGTGCGAGATGCAAAGAAACGAACGGAAATAGATGTGAATACAGAAGTGCTTTATACAGCATTGTTTTGTACAAATCTTTTTGCTTGTCTTCAAAAAGTGTTTGAAAGTGGAAACGATTTTAGAAAACAACCGGAGGTTATAAATAGAAATTTTCTTGACCATGGAATGCTTACAAGAAAGGTTACGAAGAAAGACTGTATGCAATTGTTTTTGCTGTATTACAATATGCTCAAGCTGTTAGAGTTGATTTATTAAGAGGATGAATATAATGGATAAGAATGCGATTAAAAAATTTGCTGTCTGGGCAAGAACAGAGCTGATCGCCCGTGTTTCCCTGAAAGGTGTGGAATACGGTATCACAGAGGGCAACATTGAGGATGCTAATGTGGACAGCGTTGGCGGCAAAGTCCTTACTGCCGATGAAAAGAAGCAGCGTCAGGCTCTGATTGCCGAGATTAATGATAAAGGATATAAGCAGGTCATGGAGGAGGTTGCCTACACTTGGTTCAACCGCTTCTCTGCTCTGCGATTTATGGAAGTCAACGGCTACATTCCTTCCCATGTGCGTGTATTTACGGACGAGGAAAACAATTTTAAGCCGCAGATTATAACCGAAGCCATTCATCTGGATTTGGATGGACTGGATATGGAAAAGGTCTATGAACTGAAAGATGCCGAAAAGACCGAAGAACTCTATAAATATTTGCTGATCGTGCAGTGTAACGCTCTGAATAAGATTCTGCCGGGAATGTTCCAGAGACTCTCAGACTACACTGAGCTTCTTCTGCCAGACAATCTGCTCCGTGAAGGTAGCGTGATTCAGAAGATGATTGAGCTGATACCGGAGGATGATTGGAAGGATGCTGTCCAGATCATCGGTTGGTTGTATCAGTATTATAACAGTGAGAAAAAGGACGATGTTTTTGCAGCACTGAAAAAGAATGTGAAAATCACAAAAGAAAACATCCCTGCAGCAACTCAGCTTTTCACACCAGACTGGATTGTTCGCTACATGGTAGAGAATAGTCTTGGTCGTTTATGGCTGGAGGGACACCCAGATGTTAAGAGTCAGCTTCTTCCTACCGAGGAAGAACAGTCTGCTTATGCTGCCGGAAACCGTGACCCGGAAGATACCAAATGGCACTACTATCTGGAAGAAGCCGAGCAGGAGCCGGAAGTGCAGACACAGCTTGCAGAGATTCGCAAGGAATACGCTGCACTGACACCGGATCAGCTGAAAGTCATTGACCCTTGCTCCGGTTCCGGTCATATTCTTGCATATATGTTTGATGTACTGATGAAGATTTATGAATCCTACGGCTATACCACCCGTGAAGCAGTGTCAAGCATTGTAGAGAACAATCTTTACGGTTTGGATATTGATGACCGTGCGGCACAGCTGGCTTACTTTGCGGTAATGATGAAAGCCCGTCAGTATGATCGCCGCTTCTTCAGCCGTGGCATTCAGCCCCATGTGTATGCTATTGTCGAGAGCAATCATGTAGATAAATTTGCAGTAGATTATTTCTGTAATGGCGATATGAAGCTCACAGCTTCTATGGACACCATCATCAAAGAGCTGCATGATGCAAAGGAATACGGTTCTATTCTGACTGTGACACCGCAGGATTGGTCTGCTCTGTATGACCGTTTTGCTGAGATTACGGAAGATATAAATATGTCTCGTGAGACGGCACTGAGAGAATTACTGCCATTGGTACAGGTGCAGAAGCATTGGCACAGAAGTATGATGTGGTTGTGACAAATCCACCGTATATGGTGCATCAAGCATGGGAAGCAATCTTACAAATTATGCCAAGAAACAATATCCAGATAGTAAAAGTGATTTGTTTGCAATTTTTATTGATCATTGTGAACAAATGACGAGAAAAAATGGTTTTCAAGCAATGATTACACAGCATACATGGATGTTTTTATCAAGCTTTGAAAAACTAAGAGCAAAATTACGAAATATATGTGTTGTGAATATGGCTCATTTGGGAGCAAGGGCTTTTGAAGAAATAGGTGGTGAAGTAGTCCAGACAACATCGTTTGTGTTTAGAAAAGCTGTTTTAAATAACCATAATGGTGTTTATTGTCGTTTGGTAGAATCTACTACGCAACAGGCAAAAGAAGATCGGTTCCTTTCTAAAAGGAATAGATACATTGCACAACAGATAAAATTTCTAAAAATACCTGGAAATCCATTGGCTTATTGGGTTAGTGATAAGTTTGCAAATTTGTTTGAAAAGGAATGTGTTCGAGACGTAGCTACTGCATGTATTGGAATGCGTACTGGGAATAATGACCGTTTTTTAAGACTTTGGTATGAAGTGGAAAATAAAAAAATAGGCTATAAGTATCCTTCAGCTGCATCTGCTGAAAGAGATGGAATGAAATGGATTCCTTATAATAAAGGCGGTGAATTTAGAAAGTGGTATGGTAATCATGATTATGTTGTAAATTGGGAGAATGATGGATGTGAGATTAAAGAGAATACTCGCAGAGTATATCCACAGCTTGGAGATAATCTTGGTTGGAAAATAAGCAATGAAAAATATTATTTTAAAGAAGGCATTTCTTGGACGGTAGTTACGTCTAAAGTTTGTTTCCGTAGATATTATCAAGGACATATTTTTAGTAACAGTGGGCAGTCCGTTATTTCAGATAATTCGGTATTACTTGATTATCTAACAGCAGTCCTTAATAGTCGAATTTCGGAAATGGTTTTAGCAATGATTTCACCTACATTAGGATTTGAGTCAGGATATGTAAATAAAGTGCCTGTGGTTATAGATAAAAACAGAGAGTGTGAATGCTGTACTATTGCAAACAGTAATATTTCTATTTCAAAAATAGATTGGGATTCCTTTGAAACCTCATGGGACTTTCAACACCATCCATTGCTTCGCAAAGTTCCTACCATTGCGGAAGCCTTTGACCAGTGGCAGAGTGAATGTGATGAGCGTTTCAATCAGTTGAAAGACAACGAGGAAGAACTGAACCGTATTTTCATTGATATTTACGGTTTGCAGGATGAGCTGACACCGGATGTTGAGGATAAGGATGTCACTGTCCGCAAGGCCGACCTTGGCAGAGATATTCGCTCTTTTATTTCCTATGCGGTTGGCTGTATGTTTGGTCGCTACTCTCTGGATGTGGAGGGTCTTGCCTATGCAGGCGGCGAATGGGACAACAGCAAGTACGATTCTTTCGCTGCGGATAAGGATAACATTATCCCAATTTGCGACGATGAATACTTCGAGGATGATATTGTTGGTCTGTTTGTGGAGTTCGTAAAAACGGTTTACGGTGAAGATACACTGAACGAAAATCTGAAATTCATTGCTGATGCGCTGGGCGGCAAAGGTCAGCCGAAGGATGTGATTCGGAATTATTTTCTGAGTGGCTTCTATTCTGACCATTGCAAAATTTATCAGAAACGTCCGATTTACTGGCTGTTTGACAGCGGCAAGAAGAATGGCTTTAAGGCTCTGATTTATACGCACCGCTATCAGCCGGACACCATTGCTCGTATTCGTACCGATTATGTACATGAACAGCAGGCTCGTTATCGTACTGCTATTGCCGATTTGGAACAGCGTATTGCTAATGCTTCTACCGGCGAGCGTGTGAAGCTGAACAAAAAGCTGACCACTTTGCAGGCACAGGATACTGAAATCAGAACCTACGAGGAAAAGATTCATCACCTTGCCGACCAGATGATTTCTATTGATCTGGACGATGGCGTGAAGAAGAATTATGCAATTTTTCAGGACGTTTTGGCTAAAATAAAGTAGGAAAGAGGATGAGAAAGTGCAGTCAAAAGAGGATGTTTTAAATAGAGAACCATTTGTCAAACAGATAGTTGATTTGACTAAGATCCTTTCAGAAAAACGTAAAAATTGTTGTTTTGCTATTGAAGGAGAATGGGGAAGTGGTAAGAGTTTTGCACTGGAAAAGATTCAAGAATGTCTTCAAGTGGAACAATCGGAAACAACAAACACGGATCGTTTTTTTGTTGTTCGATATGATTGTTGGCGGTACGATTACTATGAAGAACCGATAGTTGCTATTATTTCTGTATTAAAAGATCAGATTGAACAGTATGTGAGTTTATTATCAAATGAGACTAAGAAAGAAATGTTAGCCATTGTTAAAAATACAATAACAAAGATTGCTGTCGAAGCAATCAAATCAAAGACGGGATTAGATTTGGATGGTGTTGTTGGAACATCTGAAGATGATGGAAAAATATATGATAAATATTTTGACTTCCAGAATATATTTAAAGAAGTACAAGAGCAAATTAAGAAGATATCAGAAGAACAAACAGTAGTTATCATGGTTGATGAATTAGATAGATGCTTGCCCTCGTATGCGATTAAAGTGTTGGAACGTATTCATCATGTATTCAATGAGTTGGAAAATGTAGTGGTTATAATTGCAATGGAGAAAAAACAAATGTCGAATTCATTGCATCAAATTTATGGTGATGAAATGGATGTTGATCGATATTTGAAAAAAATAATCTCATTAAGTTTTAAACTGGATAATGGATCGGCTAATAATTTTATTAAGAAATATGAGAGTTTTATGAATATGTTTATCATCCAAGATCAAGAAAGGGATGAGTTGGAAAAATTTTTAAAGGAAATTACTTTTGGAATAGAAATTCGCGCACAGGAAAAAATTTTTGAAAATGCAGAAAGTATACATAGACTGATGGCAGAGCAAGAAAAAATGGATAGTGCTATATTAGCGTTTGAGGTGCTTGTTTTATGTATAAAAGAAAAAATGTCAACAGTTAGTATGAAGTGGATAGTTGATACATCAGGTTATCCAGATGTCGAAACTAGAATTGGAAAAGATTATTTTGATTCGATAAGGGATTATGCAAAACATATTAGACAATATCCTAAAAAAGTAAACTACAAATTTGTATGTAAGGAAAATGATTTTGTTGACAAAATGATTTTTATAATTTCTGGATTGTATAATGAATATAAAAACAACGAATGCGATTCGTTTTATTGTGCAGATAAGGAAATACAACAAAAGTTGAATTTTTCAAAAAAAGTCTATGAATTATTAAAAATATAGGAAGGGTTGACATATGATGACGGATGAAAAATCAAAAATTCCAGTGAGCTGGAGTTTGCTGTATTTTGCATTGAAAATGTAGCAGCAAAGCTGGGGGTGGATGCAGAGCGTGTCTATCAGGCATTTACCGAACAAAGCGATATTCTGAACGGTTATATCGTGCCGGAATATGAAGTGCTGCATACCCAGAGCCGGGAATATATCGTTGATGATCTCCTTGATGTGATGAAAGAAAGGGGTGTGGAAGTATGATTCTTTATCATGGTTCTTTTTTAGAGATTGCAAAGCCGGATTTGGTTCATTCCCGCCCCAATGTAGACTTCGGGCGTGGCTTCTATGTCACGCCGCTGTATGAACAGGCAGCGAAGTGGTGCGGTAAGTTCAAACGCCGTGGGAAAGATGGCATTATCTCTCGGTATGAATACGATGAAAGCCGGGAATCTGAACTGAAAACGCTGAAATTCGATTCTTATTCCGGAGAATGGCTGGATTTCATTCTGAACTGCCGCAGTGGAAAAGATTCGACAGATTACGACCTTGTTGTAGGCGGTGTTGCCAATGATAAAGTGTTCAATACCGTGGAGCTGTTCTTTGACGGACTGATTGATAAAACGGAAGCTATCAACCGCCTGCGTTATGAAAAGCCGAACCTGCAAATATGTTTCCGCACAGAGAAAGCACTGTCTCTGTTGCATTTTGAAGGGAGTGAAACATTATGACAGCAAATCCGATTTTGCTTCAGAAAAAATATAGCCGTGTTATTGAGTGCTTTGCCAAACAGCAGGGACTTTCACTGGATGCGGCATTGGATTTCTTTTATCATTCCCAGGTTTATCAGCTGCTCCGTGATGGTGTTTCCGATATGCACTGCATGAGCGATGCGTATTTGGCAGAGGAATTGAAACAGGAATATGAGGAGAAAGTGCCTGAAAAAGCGGTAGTAAAGGAGAGAATAAAGTGAGACATAATATTTTTGATTCAATACCATCCGATATAGTTTCCAGTAAAGATAATGTATTTGCAAATTTTTTTGCAAACGGCTGGACTTTATGATTCCATGAAAATAGATGAAGATAATATTGCTGACTTAATTGAGTTGCTTAAAGGAAACGTTAAAATTAGTGCTTATTGTAAAGAATGCAAACAAGAACGTGTTTTTAGCATGAAACCTATTGAGTATTATTTTGAAACGGGTCCAGAGGGGGATGAAGAAATTAGTTGTGCATCTCTTGGTGAGGAAATAGAGTCACTTCAAAATATGATATTTAGTACCAAATCCAGACAAGAAAAGAGTCCTGCCGAAGAATGGAAATGGATAAATTGGCAAATAGCTGATACTACGAGATTAATGAAATTGGAATATATTTGTTCAATGGATGAGAAGCATCATCTTGATTATATTGTTCTGACAACGGACAATTCAATGATGAAAATTGGGCAGTATCCATCTATTGCAGATATGACATTTCCAGAATTAGATGCGTATAAACATGTAATTTCGAAGGAAGATCGTAAGGAACTTGGAACTGCAATAGGACTTTTTGCAAATGGTGTTGGTGCTGGTTCATATGTTTATTTGAGACGAATTCTTGAAAGACTTGTTTACAAAGCAAAAGAAGCTGCGGCTGATGTCATTGATAACGAGATGTTTGAACAGGCGAAAGTTGCTGAAAAAATTAAGATGTTGGAAGGATATCTTCCAGATATACTGGTCAAAAATACAACTATTTATGGAATCTTGAGCAAGGGTATTCATGAGTTAAGCGAAGAAGAATGTCGAAAGTATTTTCCTGTTGTGAAAGAATGCATTTATCAGATACTCGGTATGTGGGAAAGTGAGAGAAGAAAGCAGGCTGATGAAGATGCTTTAAGCAAAGCACTGAGCTCAATTTCTTCATCAATTAAGTAAAAATATGGCAGTAAAGGCTGCCAAAGAGAGCGAGGTGTTATGATGACCATAGAAGAAATTCTTGCAGGCGAATCGAAGAATGTAGAGTTTAAAGAGAACCTACCGGAGAAAAGCATCAAATATATGAAATCTGTGGTTGCCTTTGCAAATGGAACCGGAGGAAAAATCATTTTCGGAATTGCCGATAAAACCAGAGAGGTTGTCGGCTTTGACAAAGAAGATGTGTTCAAGAAAATGGATGCCATTGCAAATGCTGTATCAGACAGCTGTGAACCGGCAATCATCCCGGATATTACTTTACAAACGGTTGATGGCAAGACTGTTATTGTGGTAGAGGTTTCAGAGGGCAGACAGCGCCCATATTATATCAAGGCTCTTGGCAGAGATGGCGGTGTATATGTCCGTGTTGCCGGAACTACCCGCCTTGCCGACGAGTATATGGTAAAGGAGCTGCTGTTTGAGGGCAGTAACCGCTACTACGATCAGGCTTTATGTACTGGGTTAAATGTTACAGATGAAGATATTGATGTACTTTGTAAAGCTATGAAAGAACAGGCTGTTAAAAATGCCCGTACAGAGGAACAGAAAGCAGCGATTAAAGATGTCGGTAGACAGCAGCTGCGTTCCTGGGGTATTTTGATTGAGCGTGATGGAAAAGATTATCCGTCCAATGCGTTTGCTATTTTGACAGGCAATGGTGGACTTCATGTTGCAACGCAATGTGGCGTGTTCAAAGGGACAACGAAAGCGGTATTTGTTGACCGTAGAGAATATACCGGACCGCTTTGGGAACAGATAGACGAAGCATTTCAGTTTGTCTTGAGAAATATTCATCTGGGCGCTGCTATTGTGGGAATTTATCGCCAGGATGTTTATGAGATTCCACCGGATGCCATTCGTGAGTTGATTATAAATGCTATGGTACATCGTAGTTATCTGGATCATGGTACGATACAGGTAGCGGTATATGACAACCGATTGGAAATTACTTCTCCAGGAAAGCTGCCAATGGGACAAACGATGGAGCGTATGAAAGAAGGCTATTCTAAAATCAGAAATGAAGCTCTTGCCCATGCGTTTGCTTACATGAACCTGATCGAGCATTGGGGAAGCGGTATTCCGAGAATTATTGATAAAGTAAAAGCTGCCGGGCTGCGGGAGCCGGAGTTTATTGGTGGCGAAGTTGATTTGCGTATCAATATTTATCGAGGACAGGTTGACGCACTGTTGACCTCAATAACGCCATTAAAGTGCCGGATACTATTGCAAAATGCCGGATAGTGGCAATAAAGTGCCGGATAAAACAGAAATAGTGCCAGATAATATGAAAAAAATGCCGGATAGTGGCAACGAAGTGCAGATACGACTGAGAAAATACCGGATAGTGAACGGGAACAACAAATCTATAAATATGTATTGGAAAATGGCTCTATTACTACTGCTGAAACAGTAGAGATTTTAGATGTAAAACATCGTAGAGCCAGAGCTGTCTTGCTGAATATGGTTAAGGACGGTTATTTGAGAAAAGAGGGTGCGGCACGAAGCACTATTTATGTAAAAAATACGGAAGGGAGATAATGCAGCATGGATACAGATAAAATAATACAAGATTTAAATCGCAGATTTGCTGCACCTCTGCCTGAGTTTTATCAGCGTCGTATCATTTTCTGGTATGATGAAGATAAGGAATTTCAGGATAAGCTGGATGAAGTGGTTTTGGAAAATGCAAAGGTGATTGCGCTGACTGGAAATAATGCGTTTTCAGTAAAAAAACTGCTTTCAGTAGATGATTTGACTACAAATTATCTGGTTTACAGTCCGTGTGTCTATAACCGCCCAGATGATAACTGGCTTCTGGATGTGGAGCTTTACAGTGAAGAGTTTCGGGCGGATCTGATTTCTATCTGGATGGATGAGATGGGACTTATATCAAATCCGGCAATGAGAAAACAGGTTAAAAATTATCGTGCTTATTTCAATGCGAAAGACCGTCGTTTGAAAGTCAGCATGCAGAATAAAGTTCCGGAAACACCGGCACAGTTACATATGGCTGTCATGGCGGCAATCTGTGGATTGAAAGATGCACAGCCTAATATGATTCTCCGTAGTGTGTTCCAGGAGGGACTGGATTTGAATAATAATACGGTTTATCAGGATTTTGTAAAATATCATGCAGACGCAGCTTTTTGGGCGATGGTTCGTCAGGGATGTGGATTTGTGGAGGAAGAACCAGATCTTGGGCAGTTGGCAATTCATCTGCTTTTAACTGCAGCGACCCGTACCATGAGGCAGGAATATCTTGCCGGACTGGACAGTTTTATTTCCATACCTCATCAGGCATACTGCTATGATTTTATTTCTGAATGGCTTCATAGTGATAACATTACTCAATTATATGATGTGGCACGTTATGTTGAGGATGAAGCTCGTCTGTATCAGCGTTTTGAAAAGCTGACAGTAGAAGATTTGGTAGGAACAGAGTGCTTTCCGTGTATTAACGAAGTGATTCTGACAAAGCTAATGACAGAGATTAGTGACCATATTATTGATGTGGATACCATTACGAATACCGTTGAAAAACGTAGAACTTGTGTATGGTATGAGCCATTTGAGAATTTTTATGACGGTATCTTACAAGTGGCGAATATGCAAAGTTTCTTTAAGGAACATTCTGCCGGATTCCATACCGCAGAAGCGAAAAGTATCTGGAAAGAATATACTGAGAGTTACTATCAGATGGACACTTATTATCGTTTGTTCCATCTTAGTTTTCAAAAGAGTTTGGAGACTTCCAATATTCTGCTAGATGATTTGTTCAAGCATGTTGTCGATAAGGTGGAAGGACTTTATACGCACTGGTTCTTAGGTGAGTTGGGCAATAACTGGTCAGATGTATGTGCGGATGAACTGGCAACTTACGGTAAAGTTTTGGAAGTACCGCAACAGGAGGATTTTTACCGTTCCCGTATCCAAACTTCGGATACGAAAGTATTTGTAATTATCTCAGATGCCATGCGTTATGAAGTAGCGGCTACGATGGCAGATCAGCTTCAGCGAGAAACGCAAAGTAAGGTTTCTATCAGCAGTATGCAGAGCATCTTCCCTTCTACTACAAAGTTTGGTATGGCAGCTTTGTTGCCGCACAAAGAATTGACAGTAGAGGTTTGGAACGATATTTTGACGGTTTTGGCAGATGGACAGTCTACGGCAAGTACTTATAGGGACAAGGTTCTGAAAACAGAAGATTCAGCAAGCGTGGCCTTAAAGTATAATGACATCATTGCTATGAAACGAGCGGAAAGAAGTGCTTTGGTAAAAGGTATGGATGTGGTCTATATTTACCACGATACCATTGATGAAGCCAGCCACACTTCGGATACTGCAGTTTTTGCTGCGTGTGACAAGGCAATTTCAGAATTAAAGAATCTTGTGCGTATCATTGTAAATGAATTTGGCGGAACGAATATTCTAATTACGGCAGACCATGGATTTCTTTATACATACAGTCCTTTGAAGGAAGAGGACAAAGTAGATAAAAGAGGCTTTTTTGATGTGAATGTAACAAACTCTGACATTACAAAAAAAGAAGTATCAAGCGATGTGTGGAGTATGGCAGAAGATATGCAATTATGCAGAAGGGGGTGCAACCAGATTACTTGATGCCTGTAAAATTCTTGGGCGGAAATACGGAATTCGATGGATTTGCACCGAGAGAAGTATTCGTATCAAAATGAATGGCGGTGGTATGAATTTTGTGCATGGTGGTATCAGTTTACAGGAAATGGTTGTTCCGGTGATTGAGTATCATTATCTCCGCAATGATTCTATGGAATATAGGCGAAATAAGCAGAAATATGATACCAAGCCGGTAACGGTCAATTTACTGTCCGCAAACCGTAAAATCAGCAATATGATTTTTTCATTGAACTTTTATCAAAAAGATGCGGTCAGTACAAATCGTGAAGCTGCAATCTATCAGGTTTATTTACAGATGAGGATGGCAAGCAGATTAGTGATATTCAGAAGATTATTGCAGATAAGACCAGCGATAATGGTGCAGAAAGAACTTTCCGTTGTCAGTTTAATCTAAAATCTCTAAAATACAGCAATACAGCTACTTATTATCTGGTAATTGCAGATGAACAGGGATTACAGATGCCACAGCGGGAGCCATTTCAGATTGACATCGCCTTTGCGGTGGACGAGTTTGATTTTTTTAATTAATGCCGCAGGAGGAGAGAAAGATGGAGCAATTTGAAGAGGGTGAAAGTACCCGTGAAGAAATAAAGAACAAGCTCCGTCAGAACTTTGACGGTAAGATTGTTCGGAAAGACCTGACAAAGAAAATTAAAGAAGGGGCGAATGTCCCGGTGTATGTTCTTGAGTTTTTGTTGGGACAGTATTGCAGTTCAGATGATGAGACTGTTATAGAGAAAGGCGTACAGAATGTGAAGCGTATTCTTGCTGACAATTTTGTACGCCCGGATGAATCACAGAAGATTCTGTCTCAGTTGCGTAAAAAAGGTAGTCACACGATCATTGATATGGTGACTGTTCGACTGGATATGAAAAAGGATTGCTTTTTTGCAGAGTTATCTAATTTGGGCGTTGGTAATGTACCGATTGCCGATGAATATCCGGAAAAATTTGATCGCCTGCTCTGTGGCGGTATCTGGTGTATTGTTCAGCTGGATTATGAGGTTGAAGGCGATAATAATTTTGGTATTGAGGACATTGATGGAAATCCACTTCGTTCCAAACAGAAAAAGCAGAAAGATATTTCACCAATCAGTATCCGTAAGCTGACACCGATTCAGATGCCACACATTGATATTGATGAACTGAAGCAGGGACGAAAAGCTTTTACGAAAGATGAATGGTTGGATATCCTTCTTCGTTCTATCGGAATGGAACCAGATGAATTTACATACCGTGAGAAATGGCTGCTCTTGACCCGTATGATTCCATTAGTTGAGAATAACTTTAATCTTTGTGAGCTTGGACCGAGAAGCACCGGTAAATCTCATCTTTACAAAGAGATTTCACCGAACAGTATTTTAATTTCCGGTGGACAGACGACGGTTGCAAACCTGTTTTACAATATGGGACGCAAAACGGTCGGACTGGTCGGCTTATGGGATTGTGTAGCCTTTGATGAAGTGGCAGGTATCAAGTTTAAAGATAAAGATGGCATTCAGATTATGAAGGATTACATGGCATCCGGATCTTTTGCCCGTGGCAAAGAAGAAAAAGCTGCTACTGCGTCCATGGTATTTGTGGGAAATATCAATCAGAGTGTGGACGTGCTGTTGAAAACGTCCAGTCTGTTTGCACCTTTCCCACAGGAAATGGGAACAGATACAGCATTTCTTGATCGTATGCACTGTTATCTTCCAGGATGGGAGATACCGAAGTTTAGACCGGAGCATTTTACCGATGATTACGGTTTTATCAGTGACTATTTGGCAGAGTTCATCCGAGAGCTTCGCAAGGAGCAGTATGGAGATGCACTTGATCACTACTTCCGCTTGGGAAGAAATCTGAATCAGCGTGATACAATTGCGGTTCGTCGTATGATAGACGGTTATCTGAAGTTGATGTACCCAAATGGTGAGTTTACCAAAGAAGAACTGGAAGAAATTATTCAGATTGCATTGGAAA
>ENA-OQJH01000878-OQJH01000878.1-human-gut-metagenome-genome-assembly--contig:-NODE-878-length-14525-cov-1.672524_pt1 | contig 14525 bp, 20 predicted proteins | sample MGYA00242597_ERZ504763 | MGnify/ENA primary metagenome ERZ504763 (study PRJEB26092, sample SAMD00036359) | human gut metagenome | host: Homo sapiens | study: EMG produced TPA metagenomics assembly of... | reverse complement strand
GAAAGACAAGAAGTATCTCCGCCGCGAATTCTCTTATTCCAAGTTCCAGCAGACCATCCTGCTACCTGAAACGTGGAGAAGGATAAGATTCCGCAAAGTCGAACACGGGATCCTGTCCATTGAAATCCCGAAAGTGAAGGAGGAAGAAAAACAAAAAACTTCCAAGGCTATCGAGGTTAAATAATTCCATATCTGGAATGGTGTAAGGCCGGACAGGCTTTTCCTGTCCGGAGAGCCGTCCGGCCTTTAACAGGCACTTCCGGAACAGGGAACCGGCACAACCGATGAAGGAATTCAATTTTGAAAAAGAGCTGCTTAGCGTACAGGACGAACTGTTCCGTTTCGCGTACAAACTGACAGCGGACAGGGAGAAGGCGGAAGATCTGCTGCAGGATACCCTGCTCAAGGCAATGCTTCACAAAGAAGTTACAACAAGAACACAAATTTCAAAGGGTGGCTGTTTATCATCATGCGTAACACGTTTATCAACGGTTACCGGGCGGAGGTCGGTCATACCCGTCTGTACATATCCTCCGATCCTGCATATTATTCGCGGATCATGGACGAGTCCCGTACAGAGGAGGTGGACAGGAACTATGACCTGGAAAAGATACGTAATGCCATCAAAAGTATACCGGAGTCGCATTTCATACCTTTTGAGATGTACCTGTCAGGGTTCAAATACCGTGAGATAGCGGAAAGAACCGGTGTGAGTTTGGGAACCATAAAGAGCCGTATTTTTCACTGCCGGAAAAAACTGAAAGCTATATTGGCAGAATGAAACAAAACAAAGAACTGAGATAGATGAAAAAAGATGAATATATAGGAATCCTTACTTCCGGAGGGGACGCTTCCGGAATGAATGCGGCAATCCGTGCCGTGACCCGTACCGCCATTTTCAACGGCTTCAAAGTCAAAGGAATTTACAGAGGGTACGAAGGCCTGATAGCGGGCGAGTCCAGGGAACTTACGACCGAGGATGTGAGCAGCATCATCCAGCGTGGGGGAACCATCCTGAAAACGGCACGTTCCGAAGCGTTCACCACCCCGGAAGGACGCAGAGAGGCATACGATACCATGAGGAAAGAAAAAATCGGGGCGCTGGTAGTCATCGGGGGCGACGGCTCACTGACTGGAGCCCGCATATTTGCCGAGGAATACCCTGTCACGTGCATAGGACTGCCCGGTACCATCGACAATGACCTGTACGGTACCGATTTTACAATCGGATATGATACGGCCCTGAACACCATTGTGGAGTGTGTGGACAAAATCCGGGATACAGCCACCTCGCACGACCGAATTTTCTTTGTCGAGGTGATGGGACGCGACGTCGGTTTCCTCGCCCAGAACAGCGCAATAGCCTCGGGAGCCGAGGCCGCCATTATTCCGGAAGACCGGACGGATGCGGATCAGCTGGAGACTTTTATCGGACGCGGATTCCGGAAGACCAAGAACAGCAGCATCGTCATCGTGACGGAAAGCCCGGGCAATAAGAATGGCGGAGCATGCACTATGCGACCGGGTAAAAAGGGAATACCCCGGATATGATGTCAGGGTCTCTATCCTGGGACATCTACAACGGGGAGGAGCGCCAAGTGCCAACGACCGCATATTGGCCAGCCGGCTGGGTGAGGCCGCCATACAGGCCCTGATGGAGGACCAGCACAATATCATGGTAGGCATACATAACAATGAGATTGTCTATGTTCCTTTTGACCAGGCTATCAAGAACGACAAGCCCATTGACAAAAACCTGATCCGTGTCCTTAACGAGTTGTCCATATAAAATGTTACTCCTATGTCGGAAGTTGCCCCTTTAATATCAGACCTTGCCACTATCTTGATTATAGCCGGTATCATAACCGTCATTTTCAAATGGCTGGGACAGCCGGTCATAGTGGATATATTGTGGCCGGTATTATGGCAGGTCCTTCCATTTCCCTATTCCCGACTGTTTCCGACCAGGCCAATATCAAGATATGGCGGATATCGGTGTTATTTTCCTCCTGTTCGCCATAGGACTGGATTTCTCGTTCAGAAAGCTGATAAGTGTGGGAGCCTCGGCCATATTCTCCACTGTTATCATCGTCTGCGGCATGATGTTCCTGGGATATACGGCAGGCAATGCGATGGGCTTCTCACACACGAGCTGTATCTTTCTGGGCGGAATGCTGTCCATGTCCTCCACCGCCATCGTATTCAAAGCATTCAGTGACATGGGGCTTCTCGATCAGAAATTTACCGGTATTGTCCTGGGGATACTAATCATTGAGGACGTGGTGGCGGTAATCATGATGGTGGTCCTCTCCACATTGGCTGTAGGCAAGCATTTTGAAGGCTTCGAAATGCTGGAGAGCATATTGAAACTTGCGGCCTTTCTTATTTTCTGGTCAGCATTGGGAATCTATCTGATTCCTACCCTTCTGAAAAGATTGAACCGCTTTATTAGCAATGAAATACTGTTGACAACCTCCCTGGGACTATGCCTGGGAATGGTGATGATAGCGACAAAGGCGGGATTCTCCGCCGCGCTGGGTGCGTTCGTCATGGGATCCCTGCTGGCAGAAACAGATAAAGCGGAAGAAATCGCACATATCGTGCAACCGGTAAAGGACCTGTTCGCCTCCGTTTTCTTCGTATCAGTGGGAATGATGATCGACTGCCATGATATGGGAATATGCCGTTCCTGTTTTTATCCTGACGGCACTGGTCCTATGCGGCAGGTCCTGTTCGGGAGTTTCGGCGTGTTGCTTTCCGGACAACCGCTAAAGATTGCGATACAAGCCGGCTTTTCCCTGGCACAAGTGGGTGAGTTTGCGTTCATCATCGCTTCGTTAGGAATCAGTCTGAATGTAATGGACAAATACCTTTATCCGGTCATAGTGGCAGTATCGGTCATCACCACTTTCCTTACTCCTTATATGATAAGACTGTCGGATCCCGTCTACTGTTTTGCAGACAGGCACTTGCCACAATTCCTGAAAGATTACCTGACGCATTATTCTTCTGGAACAATGACCACAAGACATCAAGCTCCTGGCACAAGCTCATCAGGTCCATGTTGGTATCCGTCACCCTTTATCTGGTGGTATGCCTGTTTTTCATAGCGCTGTTCTTCTCCTATGCGTATCCTCTGGTAATGGGACGTATTCCGGGGATGAAAGGAAGCCTGCTGAGCTTCGTTCTTGTCCTCCTTATCATATCCCGTTTTTGTGCGCCATCATCATGAAGAAAAACAATTCCGTCGAATTCCGCAAACTTTGGGCGGACAACAGGTTCAACAGGGGGCTGCTGGTATCAATGATAGTGATCAAGGTGTTGATCTGTATCATTATCGTAATGGGTATCATCATCCGTCTTTTCAATGTCGCTTTGGGGTCAGGACTGATATTATCTTTCCTGATCATTGTCGTTATCTATTTTTCCAAGCGGATACGGAAACGATCGCTAAGTATGGAAAAACAGTTCCTCGAGAATTTCCAGGGTACAGCCGGGACATTTCCACAGGAAGAACCGGAAACAGGAGAAACCTCCACAGAAAAAAATCATGAACTATCAAATAAGTAAAATGTTATGGAATATTCAAGTTATCATGTAAACGTCCCACAATGGAGGGAGATTACAGTCGGTTCACACCTTCCGGCAGAATTGCGGAGATTTGCGGAGATGGCACATAATCTTTGGTGGACCTGGAACGAGGATGCGAAGAGTTTATATAGTGGTTTGAACCCGGAACTATGGGAAGAGGCGGAACAGAATCCGGTACTGTTTCTGGAACGGATGGATTATGAAGAGCTGGAGGCACTGACACATGACGGAAACTTCATGCGTAAGATGGAAACGTATATTCCACTTTTAAGGCGTATCTTGATGTGGAGCCGGACCACAGCCGTCCGTCAGTTGCCTATTTCAGCATGGAATATGGTCTGGACAGGGTTCTTAAAATCTATTCCGGCGGTCTGGGCATATTGGCAGGTGACTATCTGAAGGAAGCTTCGGACAGTAACGTAGACCTCTGCGCTGTAGGGCTTTTATATCGTTATGGCTATTTTGACCAGGCTCTGGCGATGGACGGGCAGCAACAGGTTCATTATGACCCACAGAATTTCGGGCAGCTTCCGATAGAGAAAGTGATGCAGCCTGACGGGCGACAACTGGTAATCCATGTTCCCTATGCCGACAGTTTCACGGTCCATGCCAATGTATGGAAGGCCAATGTGGACGTGTTTCCCTCTACCTGCTGGATACGGACAATGAACTGAACAGCGAGTTCGACCGTCCGATTACCCATCACCTGTATGGCGGTGACTGGGAAAACCGGCTCAAGCAGGAAATACTGCTCGGCATCGGAGGAATGATGACATTAAAAGTATTGGGCATCGAGAAAGATGTATATCACTGCAACGAGGGGCATGCCGCACTGATCAATATCCAGCGGTTATGCGACTATATATCCGAAGGCCTGGACTTCGGACAAGCCATGGAACTGGTTAGGGCTTCCTCGCTTTACACTGTGCATACACCTGTGCCTGCCGGCCATGACTATTTCGATGAGGGGCTTTTCAATAAATATATGAAAGGATATCCTGATAAGCTGGGCATTACGTGGGACGAGTTGATGAACCTCGGACGGCAAACTCCGGGCAACAAGGGAGAACGTTTCTGCATGTCGGTATTCGCCTGCAAAACCAGCCAGGCGGTAAACGGTGTCAGCAAGCTGCACAAGTCCGTTTCACAGCAGATGTTCGCGCCTCTCTGGAAAGGCTATTTCCCGGAAGAGAACCATGTGGGCTATGTGACGAATGGCGTACACTTTCCCACTTGGTGTACGGCGGAGTGGAAAAAGCTGTTTAAGGACAATTTCGATGAGAATTTCATGAACGACCAGTCCAATCAGGAAATATGGAAAGGCGTTTATAATATACCCGATGAAGAGATATGGAACATGCGGAAAAGGTTGAAACCAAACTGATATCCTACATCAAGTGGAAATGCGGCCGGGACTGGCTCAAAAGCCAGGTTGACCCGGCATTGGGTGTCTCCATTTTCGAGAAGTTTAATCCGAATGCTCTTCTTGTCGGCTTCGGAAGGCGCTTTGCAACTTACAAAAGAGCTCATCTTTTGTTTACCGATTTGGATCGTCTGGCGCGGATTGTGAACAATCAGGAACATCCCATACAGTTTGTCTTTGCAGGAAAAGCCCATCCAAACGACACTGCCGGGCAAGGGCTCATCAAGCAGATTGTGGAGATATCCCGCCGTCCTGAATTCTTGGGTAAAATCATCTTCCTTGAGAATTATGACATGGACCTGGCACGGCATCTTATTTCTGGGGTTGACATCTGGATGAATACTCCCACCCGTCTTGCGGAGGCTTCCGGAACTTCCGGTGAGAAGGCTCTGATGAACGGCGTACTCAACTTCTCCGTGCTGGACGGTTGGTGGTACGAAGGCTACCGCAAGGAGGCGGGATGGGCCATCACCGACAAGGCCACCTATCAGGATGAACAGTACCAGAACCAACTGGATGCGGAAACAATTTATTTCCTGCTGGAACATAATATCCTGCCGTTATATTATGAACGGAAAGAAAAAGACTATCCGGAAACCTGGGTCAAGTACATCAAGAACTCGGTTGCGCAAATAGCTCCCCGCTTCACGATGAAAAGACAGCTGGATGACTACTATGACGGATTTTACAACAAGTTGTCGGAACACTTTCATGTTTTGGCGGCGGACAATTATGCAAAGGCGAAAACGCTTGCCGGCTGGAAGGCAGCTGTCGACAGCAGATGGAATGCCGTGGAAATCGTTTCCGTGAATGCGGGAAAAGGATTGGACGCACGGTGGAGGCTGGTAAGGAATACGAGATGACGGTCGTCATTGACGAGAAAGGCTGGACAACGCGATCGGATTGGAATCGGTCATTATACGGCATGAGGAGAATGAGGATCGCATCCATGAGGTCATTCCTTTTTCTTTGACATCCAAAGACGGAAACCTATACACTTTCAAGGCAATAACCAGAATGTTCAGCGCTGGAAGCTTCAAACAGGCATTCAGAATGTATCCCAACCATCCCCTGTTACCTCACCGGCAAGATTTTTGTTATGTACGATGGTTCTGAACGGACATGAATAAGCAAGAGTTACTGACAAATGGACGGTGTAAGAAGAAGGCGGACCGAGAAACCGTCTGGCCGGTTGTCATCATGAACTTCACCGGTGTGTATGCCCATGAGGTATTTGCACGGAACAATCAGTTCATTTGGCTAGACTGCCGTCACCTTTCTGGAACGAGAGGTTACTGTGACAAGGAGGGGATACGAAAATTGAAGCGGGTGATTGCCGGTTATCCAGCGGAAGGTATCCATTTCATTGATTCGGGCAATTATCATTACCTGACCAAATTATGGACAGACAAACTTCGAGTTCCGTTCTCTCTGATTGTATTCGACCATCACCGACATGCAGCCTCCCTTGTTCAAGGGCATGCTTTCTTGTGGGAGCTGGGTAAAAGACATGTTAGACTGGAATATGCTTTGCAAGAAAGTGGTGATAGTCGGTGCATCGGACAAACTGATACGCACCGTACCGGAAGAATACGGACAACGAGTCAGTTTTTATAGCGAAGCGACGTTAGCTCACGAGAAGGGCTGGCGCAATTTCTCCTCTGCGTATATTGAAGGACCGGTTTACTTGTCCATAGACAAGGATGTCCTGAACCCGGCATCCGCAGTAACAGACTGGGATCAAGGGTCTTTCAGCCTGCAGGAACTGGAGGAATTACTGGCAATTGTCCTTCGAAAGGAACGTGTAGTCGGCATTGATATCTGCGGGGAATGCTCCGCAACGCTTACTTTGTTTGAGGAGAGGCGGGAAGCCACCGTGGACAGCCGGGCGAACAAGGAGCTGCTCAAACTCATACAGTCATTCTCCTGTTTTTTATAAAGCTGTTGGATATTGTTAATTATATTATCACATAAACCATATTTTATTATTATGATGAAAACAATTGTTCGTAAAATCGGTCTGGTTGCACACGATGCAATGAAAAAGGACATGATAGAATGGGTTCTTTGGAACTCGGAACGTCTGATAGGGCATAAGTTCTATTGTACGGGAACCACCGGTACACTCATTAAAAAAGCGCTCGAAGAGAAACATCCTGAAACAGAATGGGATATCACGATTCTGAAATCCGGTCCTTTAGGTGGTGACCAGCAAATGGGCTCACGTATTGTGGAAGGAGAGATTGATTATTTGTTCTTTTTCACGGATCCGATGACATTGCAGCCACATGACACGGATGTAAAGGCACTGACCCGGCTGGCGGGAGTTGAAAATATAGTTTTCTGTTGTAACCGTTCGACAGCGGACCATATTATTTCCAGTCCTTTGTTTCTTGACCCGACCTACAAACGGATTCATCCAGACTATACCAATTATACACAACGCTTTGAAAACAAAGAAATTGTATCGGAAGCAGTAGAACGGGTGAAGAAACGGATGAGCCGAAATGAAAACAATATGATCGAATGAGAATGTAATGTCCAATAAAGGGGATGTGATATGTTTCAGTCATAAAAAGCAGGTTCCTATCCTTTCTGTGAGTATAAAAAAGATTAAAAGATCAACTGTGTGATAGCAAACTTGCGAGGTATCCTCAAATGGTTTGAAACAGTAATAAACTTTTATCATAAGTTTCTATTATTCCCTTTTATATGAGCGAACACGCCTTTTTGTAGGATTCCAATATAAGAATGAAGACTTCCATGTGGTTGAAACTTAAAATCCTTTTAGGATATGTCATACTGCTTCTCCTGCTCGTCCTGACCATTCATATCTTCCGCAAGGAACAGACGAGGCGGAACAGCCTGCGACAGGATGAGCATGAACTGGCCTGTATCCGGCATCTGGCCGGAGAAACATACGCGGGCTTGCTGGGACTGGCCACTTACGGTGAAACAGTCAGCGTCTGGGATGAAAGCGACCTTGGACTCTACCACACAAAAAGACAGTGTCTGTAACATGTTGCAGACACTGAAAGGTATGTGAAGTCTCCCGAACAACAGTCGCGCATAGATTCGTTATGCCTGCTGCTGGAAAGAAAGGAACTGTTGTTAGACACGGTCATGGACACGTTCGGGCGTCTGCGCAAGACCGGCGAGATCGTGAACAGCAAGATTCCGGCAATCGTGTCCCATATCCAGCAGGCGGATGTCCTTCCTGCCGAGAAAAAGAAGGAGGAGGAAACTCCGAAGAAGGGTTTCTGGTCATTCATCAGGCCCGGGAGGAAAAAATCGGCCTATCTGCAGCAGAAGGAACAGCTGGAACGCCAGCGACAGTCCATTGGTAAACATCAGGGTACCACATCTGTCACGAGCATGCTGCACTCCCTTGACAGGGAGGTGACCGACATGCAGAAAGCCGAACGGGAAAGGCTGCTGGAACAGATGGACCTCCTGTACAGTAACAACACGGACCTGAACCACAGGCTACACCGGATTGTCAGGGACTTTGAGGCGGATGCTGGAATACGGCTTGATGAGCGTTACAGGCAATTCATTTCCACACGCGACCGCTCGTTCCATACGGTCTCTCTGCTGGCTGTCCTCATCTCGTTGCTGACCGTCCTCCTGTATCTTATCATCCACCGGGATCTGAACAGGATAAACCAGTATCAGCGTCAGCTGGAAGCCTCCAATCGTGAGAACACGGAGCTCCTACAATCCAGAAAACGCATGATGCTCACCATCGCTCATGACCTTCGTGCGCCACTGGCTACTATCAAAGGATGCGCCGAACTGCTCCCCGGGGAAGAAAAGAAGAGCCGCAAGGACGAGTATGCGGAAAATATACTCCATTCTTCCGATTACATGATCGGGCTGGTCAATACGCTGATCGGATTCTACCTGCTGGATACCGGCAGGAACAAACCCATCCTTTCGATTTTCCGGCTGGAGACCCTTTTCAGCGAAACAGCCCGGAACTACGGTTCGCTGGCCAAAAAGAAAAAGCTGCGGCTGACAACCGCCTTTTCCGGTCTGGATGTGGTAGTAAGCGGTGACCGTTCCCAGCTCCAGCAAATCCTGAACAATCTGCTTTCCAACGCCATTAAATTCACCCGGCAAGGTGAAATCCGCCTGCAAGCGGAATACCGGAATAAAGAATTGCATTTCTCGGTACAGGACACCGGTACCGGGATGACGGAGGAAGAAACAACCCGGATATTCACAGCTTTTGAACGGTTGGACAATGCCCGTAATGTTCCCGGTTTCGGATTGGGGCTGGCCATTGCAAGCAGGCTGGTCTCCGGGATGCAGGGAAGCCTTACCGTAAAAAGCAAACCGGGTGAAGGCAGCACGTTTACCGCATTCCTGCCACTCCTTGAGGCGGATGAATCCACCCAGATGGATGAGACACGCATCGCTACTGATTATCATCTGGATGGAATCAACGTACTGGTCATTGATGACGACCGGATGCAACTGAACATTACCAAAGAGATGTTTAACCGTAACGGAGTGCGGTGCGACTGCTGCCAGACCAGCCGTGAACTGGTTACCCGGCTACGGTCACAAAGATATGACCTGCTGCTGACGGATATACAGATGCCTGAAACGGACGGCTACGGAATACTTGAACTGCTCCGGGCATCCAATATGGAGAACGCAAAGACAATCCCCGTCATAGCGGTAACGGCACGGGTGGATGATGACAACGAGTATCTGTCGGGCGGCTTTTCGGGCTGCATCCATAAACCATTCTCTATGGAAGAACTGATAAATACAGTGGCACAAGTGATAGGAGAAAAAGACAGAAAGGAGTATGCTCCCGATTTCTCACTCATCCTTTCAGGAGAGGACAACAGGGAGGAAATGCTCGCCCTGTTTATCGAAGAGAGCCGGAAAGACCTTGCCGCATTAACCGCTGCCTTAGACCGACAAGACAAGGAGGCCGCCGCCTCCATCCTGCATAAGAACCTGCCCCTATGGGAAACCGTCCGTCTGGATTTCCCCTTGTCTCATTTACGGGAACTGGTGACAGAACCTGCGACAGAGTGGACCAATAGACAATCCATGGAAATGCGGGACATCATCCGGGCAGTGGAAAAACTGATAGTATACGCTGAAAAATACGGGAGGAAAGCCTATGAAAACAATCCTGATTATTGAAGATGATATTGTGTTCAGCCGTAGCATCAGCAACTGGCTGGTGAAAAAGGGATGAAACCGAATGCGTGGCAACCCTTGCGAATGCCCGTAAAGCCATCGGGCAAAAGGAGTTCGACCTAATACTGGCAGACCTGCGCCTGCCGGACGGAAATAGCACCTCGCTCCTGAAATGGATGAATGAGAAGTACTACTCTATCCCTTTTCTGATCATGACCAACTACGGACAGGTGGAGAATGCGGTGACAACCATGCAACTGGGAGCCATCAACTACCTGTGTAAGCCTGTGCAGCCAGACAATCTCCTGGCTCTGATAACGGAGATACTGGATAAAAACGATAACGAACAGGAGTTCTACCGAGGTGAAAGCCCCAAAGCCCATGAGATGTACCGTCTGATAGAGATGATTGCCTGTGCCGACATCTCCGTTCTGCTCCGTGGGGCTTCCGGCACCGGGAAGGAGCACATTGCAGCCGAGATACATGCCCGGAGCCATCGGAAGAACAAGCCGTATCTGGCTATCGACTGCGGGGCCATTTCCGATGAGCTTGCCGCCTCCGAGTTTTTCGGTCATCAGAAGGGAGCCTTTACCGGTGCGGAAAGCGACAAGGTCGGATTGTTCCGTGCCGTTAACGGAGGGACATTGTTTCTGGACGAGATAGGCAACCTTTCCTATAAGACACAGATGCTCCTGCTCAGGGCCTTGCAAGAGAAACGCTGCAAGCCGGTAGGTTCCACGAAAGAATACTCTTTTGATATCCGGCTGGTTGCCGCCACCAATGAGAATCTGGAAAAAGCCATCGGAGAAGGACGCTTCCGGGAAGACCTGTTCCACCGGCTCAATGAGTTCACTCTGCGGATTCCTACACTGGCAGAATGCCGGGAAGACATCCTTCCTCTGGCTTATTTTTTCTTGAAACTCACTTGCGCCAAGGCCCATAAATCGTTTCGTGGCTTTGACCGGCTGGCAAAGGCGGCACTGCTGGAATATCCCTGGCCGGGGAATATCCGTGAACTGAAGAATGTAATAGGTCGAGCCGTACTCATCTGCCAAGAGCAATGGATTTCCGTTTCAGACCTGAACCTTGAAATCTCCCTTCCTAAAGAAGAAGAAACGCAGTGGACGGAAGAAGAAAAAGAAAAGGCGTTGCTTCTCCAGACCCTTGAAAAGACGGGTGACAACCGTTCCAAGGCGGCCCGGTTGCTCAATGTCAGCCGGACTACCCTGTATGAGAAACTAAGGAAATACCATATCATCGACTGACCGGAGGATAACCCGAAGCAAATGAGGTTTACAAAAGTGTAAGCCGTCCTAACATTCTTGTCAAGGACGGCTTACACTTTTTATTTACACCCGTTTCTATATGAAATTTGTTTATTGTTGATTGTCAGTATTTTAAAAAGGTATAGAGCTTTAAACGATAGCAGAGGCATTTCATTTGGCTTACTCCGGTATAAACAAATCAAATGTATGCCGTATGAAACCATTTACAGAATGCCGTATATTCAATTATTTATCTCTGGCTTCAAGCCAAAACAGACAGTTTCCGATGAAGAATTCTCTTCCTCCTATACCGAATATGAACAATACCTTTACGACCTCGCCATCGAATCGGTTTCCGTATCGGAAAGGCTGCGCCATCTGCTTCACAGCAAGGTAGAATGATTTCCCTAAAGAAGTTATTCACCCGAACAGGACATTTCCACACGGCAGTAGCCGAATTCTATCTGGACAAATGCCTCCTGCTGGTGGAGGCGGAAATAGAGCTGGTCAATTTTGGTGTACAGTACCCCGGAACCATCACGACACCTTCCTCGTTTCTTCCATCGCTCCATTGGAAAGGTTCGCTGGTCAACCTGATGGAACTGATCTCCTCGCTGGATTACAGCGGGCTGATTACGGACGAAAGCGGCAAACGCCTCTCTTTCGCCGGTATCGTTTCCGCTTTTGAGAAACTCTTCAATGTTGCCATTCCCAAACCATATGACCTGCGTGCCGACCTTGCCCGGCGCAAAAAGAACTATTCCGTCCTGCTGCCCAAACTAAAGGAAACCTTTGAAAAGAACATCGCGGCTTGCGGAAACGGGAAGTGAACAGGGGTATTTTTACCCCCTGTCACAAATAGTCATCTCTTGTCATTTGTAGTCACTTTCCGATTTTAGGTTCGTATCAAAATTATCACTTATTTTGCTGCCGGATAAATAAAACCTGAAAAGATATGGCTAAAATCAATAGTACACGCAAACCCGGACGGCTGACACTTCGAGCAAATGAAGAGGCGGACGGAATCCCAAAGAGGAATCAGAACTTCATTCTTATTATTACGGATTCCGTCTGGACGAACTCCAGAACATCGAGTTTGAGAGGCTCTTTGAGAATTCGGGAGCTAATAATAAATCCCAGTTCATCCTTGCCGCCCTTTTCGACAAACCGATGAAAGTCGTGAAAATAGATAAGGCGGCAACGGACTACTACATCAAGCTGACCAACCTGCAGAGCGAATACCGCCGGATCGGAGTAAACTATAACCAGGCAGTCAAAGCTCTGCATACCGGACTATCCGAAAAGAAGGCTCTTGCCATGCTCTATAAATTGGAGCAACTGACTATTGAACTAATATCTCTCAACCGGGAGATTATCCGTCTCACCCAAGAATTTGAACAATGGTTGCAAAAATAACATCAGGAGCCTCCGTTTACGGGGCATTATACTACAATCAAGAAAAAGTGGACAAGCAGCAGGCACGGCCACTGGCATGAAACCGGATCATGGAACCGGCAGACGGCCATCCGACCATCCAGCACTGCATCCGTTCCTTCGAACCGTATCTGGCGGCTAACCGCCGGACTGAGAAGCCCGTTATCCACATTTCATTAAATCCACACCCGGACGATGTGCTGACCGATGAACAGTTGACCGCTATCGGCCAGGAATACATGGAAAAAATGGGATATGGCAACCAACCCTATATCATCTACCGGCATGAGGATATCGGCAGGCCCCACATCCATATCGTCTCCCTGCGTATTGACGAGCAGGGAAAGAAAATTAAAGATTACAAAGAATGGCAACGCTCGACCGCTGTTTGCCGGGAGCTGGAGAGGAAATACCATCTGTTACCCGCCGAGAAGATGGAGCGACGGGAATCCCTGCCGCTGACTGCGTCGATTACCGGAAGGGGATATCAAGCATCAGATAGCCAATGTGGTCAAGCCCGTCATGCAGGGATACAAGTTCCAATCCGTCAAGGAGTTTAAAGCCCTGCTTGGCCTTTTCCATGTAACGGTGGAAGAGGCCCACAAGACGATAAAGGGAAAGACCTATCATGGACTGGTCTATGCGGCTACCGATGAAAAAGGAGAACGGACCGGCGTAGCATCAAATCCAGCAAGATCGGTAAAAGCGTAGGCTACGAGGCACTCCAAAAGAAATTTGTGAAAAGCAAACAATGAATTGCCCGACATCCCGTACCCGTACAGACGAAGGAAGCTATCGCTACCGCCCTGCAAGGACAGCCCACCCGTCAGGATTCCTGCAGGAACTTTCTGGAAAAGGCATTGCCGCCATACTCTGGCAGAACGATTCCGGTGTGATCTATGGCGTGACCTACATCGACCATAACTCAAAGACCGTATTCAAGGGCTCGCTTCTGGGCAAAGAATATTCGGCATCGGTTATAAACCGGAAGTACGGCACGATCCCACCGGAAAAGACTGAAGAAGCCCCTGTTATCCATCCGTCCGAACCGGAAATGAAAGAGACGGAGCTGGTGGAAGGACTGCTTGATATATTCTCTTTGGAATCCTATCCGTATCCGGCAGACGACCTGACGCAAAGCCCTTACGGGAAAAAGAAAAAGAGAAAACGCAGAGGTCCGCATCTGGCTAATAAAATGTATCACCATTAATTATCATACCGCTTATGTCACAAGACGAAACCAGAGGCTCAATAAGAACCTTGACTTCATGAGGGCCATCAGCATCCTATTTTTAGTGATGAATGTCTATTATTTCTGCTATCCCTATTTTCTTTCCATGAACCTGAACATCGGTGTCGTGGACAAGATACTGCTCAATTTCCAGCGGGATACCGGGCTGTTTTCCCATTCGCTGGTGAGCAAGTCCTTCAGTCTGCTCTTCCTTTCTTCTCCTGCATGGGAGCGAAAGGACGGAAGGACGTGGAGATGTCATGAAGGAGTATCGGCTGTTACCTTATAGTCCGGGATGCTGCTCTTTTTTGGTAGCGAGCTTCCTTACTGACGGCACCGCTTCCCCGTCGCGCTTCTAACCTTATTATATGTAGCTACCGTAGCTGCCTGGATATACTCAGCCTGCCTTACCCGCCCG
>ENA-OQJH01000877-OQJH01000877.1-human-gut-metagenome-genome-assembly--contig:-NODE-877-length-14538-cov-2.809382_pt1 | contig 14538 bp, 19 predicted proteins | sample MGYA00242597_ERZ504763 | MGnify/ENA primary metagenome ERZ504763 (study PRJEB26092, sample SAMD00036359) | human gut metagenome | host: Homo sapiens | study: EMG produced TPA metagenomics assembly of... | reverse complement strand
CCGTAATTTTTCACCTCCGTTTCCACAAAGACAGTTCCCGCCTTATCATCATTCCAGATATGCACTCCGAAAGGTTCGATGCGTATTGCATCCGTAGCCTCCAGCACCACGGGACGGAAAATTCCCAAAGGCTGGGAACCTTCGCTGAATCCCCATTCCGAAGAACAACCACCGCATACCCAAGGCATATCGGCTATCATTTCAGGATGCTCCGCTTTCACCACCAGTCTGTTCTCTCCCGGCTTCAACGCTCCGTCACATCCAGTGTCAACGTAGTACGCCCCACGGGATGACGGCCGAAGTCCTTTCCATTCAATGTAACAGTGGCATACGTTCCCACTCCCTCAAAACGAAGGAAATAACGTTTTCCGAATGAAGAATCGGAAATTGGAAATTGAGAATTATCCAGCGTGAATATCTTTTCGTACATGGCAGTACCGTGAAGATTGCATGAGTCAGTTGGCGGTAACCGTAATAATCGTCCCAGTTATGAGGGATATCCACCACTGTAGGGGCATTGTCCGCCTGCCCGTATGCACTTTTATCACAAAGCCATGTTTTCCATCCTTTATCCAGTTCCATCACCATCCGGCGGTTCTTCACCTCCCGTTCCGGGAAATGCACTTGCGAACGTCCCATCGGCTTGCTGGTAGCAATGGCTATACCACGTTGTTCCGCGTCATTCACGGCACAATAAAAATGATACACCACCCATTGTGTTTCACCACATAACTTTTATGAGCGAACAATTCATCATAGTCTTTGGAAGGGATAATCAAATCCGCCCCTTTCCAATCGGTCCAGTGCACCAGGTCATAACTGGCAGCAAAGGTATTGAATGCCTTGTATTTGCGGCTCGGTTCAAAAGCCGAGAAGTAGAACATGACATACACGTCGCCCATTTTCTGGATATGCGCATCCCCCGTGATGGTTCCGTCCGCCTCGTGTGCAAAGACCGGATTGCCCGGATATCGTTTCCACTTCTTCATATCCTTTGACAAGGCGATACCCACCCGTTCCGCTTTCAAATCCGTTTCCGGATGCCGTCCTGCCGCGTTATAGAACATGACGAAAGGAGCGCCCAGTGTTTTCTCCTTATCCCAATAGACCACACTTTTGTACTGGGTCAGCTTTTCCCACCATTGCGCGTCTTTATCATGGATACTCATCACAGGCTTGTCCTGTGCCTGCCACTCATGGGCGGAACCCAAAGGCCGGTCTGTCCAGGCCAAACCGATATACAGCGGCTTGTTCACCGATTCATATCCGGTCCCTTCCCCACCCAGATAAGTCATCCAATGCTTGCCTTTATACGTCTGCAGGCATAGCTTCCTCCCCACTCCATATCCGGCAATGCAGGGAAACCACCACGCTGGTTGCAATCCCAGAATCCGTCACGATAAGACAAGACACGCCCCAATGTACGCCATTCCAACAGATTATCACTTTCGGCTATCCATGTCTCGTATCCACGTCCGTCCAGTCCGCTCTTACCATTATAAACCACGTAGGTCATATACCACTTATCCCCTTCGCGGAACACGGTAGGGCAGTCTATTTTATGCTTGTTGTCGGCCGGAGCTACAGCCAGCCATATTTATAAGGAGTCTTGGCTTCCTCATAAATCTGCTCCATGCGCGATTGCGGAACTTCACGTTGGGCGTATGTTCCCAATGACAACAGTGAAAATGCCAGTATCAATATCTTCTTCATAATTATCTTTTTATCTATTGGCAAGACGGACAAAAGAAGAAAATGTACCCATTCAGAGAACTTTTATCTCATTCTCTATTTTTACCATCACATAGCAGGGGTCAGCTCAACATTCAATCCCAAAGCAGAAGCAATACGATAAAAAGTAGAAACCTTAGGCTCTGTTTTTCCTGTTTCCACACGGGAAATATAAGACTTATTAGTCCCTATCTTTTCGGCAAGTTCCGCCTGTGTCATATTTGCTTTCTTCCTTGCCTCTTCAATTATTTGCCCGGTAAAGAAAGCATTCATTGAACAATATAACAATATGCTCTTTATCATAACAGAAGAAAATCCTATAGATATTACCTTGCCACTCTATTCTTAACTCATACAGACCCTCTTTAAGAAACTTCACATACTTTGCCGGTAGTCCATCTTGAGTCTTTAATAAGAGTAATCCATATAGGACTTTTCTTGCGTACCTTTATCCAGAGCATCAAAAAATCTTTAATAGTAGTTTTCGTATGCTATTATCTTTCTGCTCATACGACAAAAATAAAAAAAGTTTATCAGTTAAGCAACTTTTCCTTATAAAAATCTTAGAACTATGTACAAAAATAGCGTAAAATTCTCAAGATATACTTGAAAATTTTACGCTATACTACGATTCCAGCCTCTGGAACTACGGCTACTAATAGAACATCCAGTCCATCGTTTCCTCCGCACCGGCCAGTCCCGCATTACGCGGAGTTACCTGCGCGTCTGTAAATCCCAACACCATCGTATATCCTTTCGGCAGCAACAAGGTATGCTTTCCAGCCCCAAAATGATAAGCATGTACATTCGCCAGCGGCATACCCGCTATGCGTATGGCATTGGTCAGTTTCGGTTCCGCCTGACCGTAATCATTGGCAGAAGCGTCCGTTTCCAGTTTCGGAGCTTTCGCATACTTCTTCTGGTCATCACGAAAATAACCTACCAACAAGTTCACCGGAGCAGCTGCTTCAAACTCTATTGTCGTACCTTCCTTGCGCTGCACATCCCCGTTCATTCTATAAGCAGTCAGCCCTTCCAACTCGGCGGCCAACGCATCTACCTTGCCCGGCACATTGGAAAACAGGCTTGCACCCGTCGCCAGTTTCACCGGAGTCAGTCCGTTCAGAATCTTCACATTTGCGGCAGACAAAGGTTTTATCTCAGCTGCACTTTCCGTCACCTTACCTGCCGCCTTATCTTTCAGCAACTGCAAGTTCGCCTTGAAATTAGCCAGTTCATTTTCATAATGCACCAGCATCTCTTTCCAGGTCTTGTTCTTGCCACCGTCACCACCGATAGGAATACGGCGTTGCGCGGTCTGCATACTGTTGGCATAATAATAAGTACTATCCGTCAATGCCACCAGCTTGCGGTAATGATCCAGACTTTGTTCCATCAATGGAATAGCAGCATCCAATTCGTTCAGATCCTTTCCCCACTGATAGTTTAAGACACGCTGCGCAGCTTTCACTTTCAGGTTAAACGCGTATGCAAACTCACGATAGCAATGCATGTCATTCTGCAAACGTCCGAACTCCTCTTTATTACGAGTCACCGCTGCGGCAGCCTTGTCAATGGCCGCCACCGCCTTGTCACCGTGTTCCACCACCTGCGCCACAATATCCAACGGCAATTCGCCACATGTGGCTGTTTTTCCATTCTTTCTCCACATATTCTATCAGCTTCTCGCCCTCCGGCCCGCAACTCTCATAAAATCCCGGATAGATAGTATATTTATAAGGATTCACCAACTGACTCATAAACATACCCAGCAACAAAGTCTGCCGGTTCCCTTCCGTGATGCCGAAACGGCGGAGCAACTTCGGAGCAATCTCTCCACTCTGCTCGTATGCTTCCAGAATATCTCCGGCTTCGGCAGAAGTCGTACCATAATAATCACCCAACTGCTTGTCCCAATATTCCACTTCAGATGAACGGTCCCGATGACAGTTCCATGCATAGCTCCCCAGGTTTTGTACCATATCCAGTCACGGTCCAGCTGATACTCCCGTTTGCCATCCGGCAACTTATCAGCCGTGTACGGCCAGTCCCAATAAGAAGCCTGCGGATACAGATGCAGGGCATTGGCTCCATGTACATTGTGCATGGCATTCACCGCTTTCTGTACAAAGTCGGGAGATCCCCAACGCCACGGTTCCAAGTTTGCCAGAATATGCACATTACTGATATGAATACTTCCCAAAGCACTCAGATCCGAATGTATCTTGGACCAAGGACCTCGCGGTTCGTAAGTAGTCAGTGACTCACCATTGTATTTATGCATGGTATAGAGGTTCTTGTATAACGGCAGCGCGGCATCCATCACCATCTTGCAGTCCGTATCGTGCGCACGCAGCAAGATGGGCGGCTCATCCGTACGCCCCAGTGCCTTCAACCCGTCCTTCACTCCCGGAATAATGGTTTGGTAAACCACTCCACATCATCCTCATAGGTATCCATCGCTTCCCCCAAGCATACCAGCAAACCCACATTGGGATATTTTTCTATAAACGCGGCCACCGACTTACGTGTATAATCACTGATCAGCGGAGTAATAGGACGGTTACGATCCTGTGTTTTCAACCCGTAATGCTCGGCAAAAGGCTTGCTTAACAATATATTATAAAACATCTGGATCACAAAAATACCTCTCTTGTCCGCTTCGGCAGTCAGAAACGAGAACATTTCCTCATTTTTCTTGAAAGTTTCCTCATCCACTTCTACGGCAAAAGGATACTCTTCCAGCTTCACCAAGGAAGCAAACGGATGCCCGTTCCACAGATACAAGGAATTCATACGGTTTTCCACCAGCATATCCAGATATTTTATCCATTGTTCCTTATCATAAAACCAAGGGAAGCTCTCCGGCGTATAGGGATACTCATACACCCCTCTTCCGCAGGTATTCCATTTTCTGAATCCCTACACAACCTCCGCGAAGCACCATTTCAGGAGCATCCGTCAGTTGTGCCGGAAACTTCAAATCCTTGTATTGTCCTACATGATCTATCAATTCACGACAGCCGTAAATCACACCGTTTCCGTCGTTTCCTGTCACTGTAGTCATGTTTCCACGGGTAGAATGGTAAATCCCTCCTTTTTCAGTCCGGCTGTATCAGTAGCCTGTTCCAGACGGATGCAGACCTCATCTTTATCTATACCGGCAGTATCCGACAACATAACAGACGAATACCCCGCATCTTCCAGCGCTTTTTTCAAATGTTCTCCAGCAAACAGCACCCGGTTCGACGCTTCCTGCGGCATCACAATATTCACATTGGGTTTCTCGCACCCCCATAACACGCACATACATGCGACAAGTGTTCCTAGCCTGATATTTTTCATTCTTTTCATATAAATTATTTACAGTTAGACGAAAAAACAACAAGACGTACTCACAAGACCTCCGCCAATCGTCAAAAAGCGAGGAAAAAGCACAAGCTATCACAAAAAGAAATAAAACGATGAACAAATAAACTCATCCGGACTTTTAAGATTAACTCAGAGAATGCGCATTTAAACTGAGAAATATACAGTATCTAAATTTTAAAAATGAAAGAACAATGAAAGAAAAATCTAACCTGACCCTATTTATGGAACAACTTATCCGGTCGCTAAAAGAAGAAGAGCGTTTCAGTACCGCCCACATCTACCAAAGCACATTGAACGCCTTCATGCTCTTCTGCAAGACCGACACCATCCGGTTCAACCAGATGGAACGTTCATACCTGAAACAATTTGAGAACCACCTGCGTAACAAGGGATGCACCTGGAACACTGTTTCCACTTATATGCGTACCTTGCGAAGCATCTACAACAAAGCCGTGGACGATGGTCTGACAGAAGAAAAGCCCCGTCTTTTCCGTCACGTATATACTGGTGTAAAAGCCAATACCAAACGCGCCCTCGATGCCAAAGACATGAGCAAATTATTAAGTGCCTCCCTTCCACGCCCCTTGCCGCAAAGTATGGAAGAGAGCCGGGCATGGATTACCCTAATGTTCCTGTTACGCGGGATGCCCTTTGTGGATCTGGCACACCTGCGCAAAACAGACCTGCAAGATTCCGTTATCTCCTACCGCCGCCACAAAACAGGAACCCTGCTCACCGTAGAGATTCCTCCCGCTGCCATGAACCTTATCAAACGGTATCAAAATACAGATTCCAACTCCCCCTACCTGCTTCCCATTCTCAGTGGAAACCGGAAAAGCGAAGAAGAATATGCAGAATACCAACATGCCTTGCGGAAACTGAACTATGACCTGAAACAACTGGCGGTATACTGCGGAATCAAACTCAATGTCAGTTCCTACACCAGCCGCCACACTTGGGCCACTTTGGCTAAATACTGCCACTTTTCGGAACAATTGATTTGTGATGCCCTAGGGCACTCCTCCACAAAGGTGACCGAAACCTATTTGAAAAGTTTTAAAAACGATGAATTAGACAAAGCAAATAAAGTAATAATTAATCACATTAACATTTCTATATAATCAATTTTAAAACTTCACATTACATTATAAAACAGTAAATTACAAGACTGTTACTTTAGAAGTAACGGAACAGATTTTGGAAGCAAAAGTATACAAACTTTAGATACAGTGCAAGATTTCTACACTTTTTTTTCGTTTTTATTTCAAAAATTTTTTTATTCCGCATATAGCCCTCCCTGCCCATACTCTGATCGTCAATATGAGTTAAGCTACATTCCCAGTCTTTTATCTTCTCTAACAGCCACTAAATCTTTATCTTACTGCTGTTTTCATGTTTTTTCGCCTCCCTCCTCCCCTTCCGTTACTTCTAAAAGTAACAGAAAAAAAACAAAATAAAAATATTGACAATGCGACATTCTTACTTATTTATAATAGCATCATGCTGGCAGTTATGACTCCGCGTATAGCCCCGGCTCAAGTATCGCTGTAAAAAGCAATGTTCTTTATGACCTTACCGGCACTTTCAACCTGGGAGGAGAAATAAGGTGTGATGACACCCATTCATTCAATCTGAGCGTCAACTATAATCCCTGGAATCTGGGAGAAAACAAAAAAATGAAACATATTCTGATCCAGCCCGAATATCGTTGGTGGCTCAATGAAACATTCATAGGAAGTTTTTTCGGGGTGCAAGCCCATTTCGCCCAATACAATTTCGGTGGAACCACTCCTTTTACAACAGTAAAGAACAACCGTTATCAGGGTAATCTGATAGGTTGCGGCATTACCTATGGACACCAATGGTTGCTCAGCACATTCTGGAGTCTTGAAGCAAGCATATCTGTCGGATACGCCCATCTCACCTATGATAAATACGGTCCCGCCAAAGGAGACGCACTCATTGAGAAATCCCACTCCAACTATGTCGGACCTACCCAGCTAGGCATATCATTCATTTATTTCATTCAATAAATATAAAAGCAAATATACCCTATCAGTCATGAAACTCAAGACAAACATACTATTCAGTCTTTTATTATGCGGCACCTTTGCCACTGCACAAAACCTGAAACTTGATATCCTGCCTCCCTCCGTTACTCTCGGACAGGACTCTGCCATAGTGTCCATGAAAATGACTCTCAATGTTCCCCAGATGGACACCAAAAGCCATATCCGTCTCACCCCTGTCCTCACAGACGAACCCACACTGCAGAACTACCTCAAATTCTGCTCAACGGAGAACGTGCACATCGGCTATACCGCCGCACCCTGGCGCTCAACAAACGAAGAGGCAAAGCGAATGTAACTCCCGTATTTACCGCTATCCCCTTGACAGACAGCGATCAGACTATCCACTACCGTGCTTCCCTCCCGGCAGCCGACTGGGTACAGTTCGCCACATTGAACCTCAAGAAAGAAGTCATCAACGGCAACGGAGAGAAAGTACAAAGTGAAAATATCCCCATTCCGGACAAAGCAACCCATATAGCAAAAGTAACAGATAATTTCGTTCCCCAACAGGACAGGAACCGGGAAGCTCCTATGGCAGCAGCCTCACCCTCTGCCCCCGTTGTTCCGGAACACCGTCCTGTTTCCCCTGCCCCGTCTGCACCATCTGCCAAACCATATTTCAAAGGAAGCTATGTATCTCCCGAAAGCGACGCAACCGATGAACGCAACCAGAAAGAGCTGAACTTCAGTCTGGACGAAGCGCGTGTCATAGCCGAAATCAATCCGCAGATGCTTTCGTTACGCGAGCTTTACACCGTAGCCATCAGCTACAAGAACATTCCGGAACAGTTCTACAAAATCATAGATATTAGTGTCAAGATATATCCGGCAAGCCCCGTTGCCAACCTCAACGCCGCTGCTGCCGCCATCGAACGGGGCAACACACAGGCAGCCGGCCGCTATCTGCAAATGGCTTCCCATGAAACGCTTGCCTACAAGAACTGCCGTGGCGCCTACGAACTGTTGTGCAACAACACCTACGAAGGCATTCGCCTGCTGAAAGCAGCCAAAGCCGAAGGCTCGGAAGAAGCCACCTATAACCTGAAAATATTCTTTGAATCCAATCAAACCAATATACAATAAAACATGAAAACGGTATGTCCTTTCTTGCTTCTGCTCGGCGGCGCCCTTTCCGTTTCCGCACAGAAAATGGCTGTCAAAAGCAACCTGCTTTCCGCCGCCAACGGTGCGCTGAATGCCGGTGTGGAATATGCCTTCGGCTCCAAATCCACATTCGATTTGTCCGGCAGCATACGTCCGTGGAAACGCTCGGAAGGATATGTCAACAAATATTGGCTCATACAACCTGAATACCGCTACTGGACTTGCCAGAAATTCAACGGCAGTTTTTGGGGAGCCTATCTCAACGGAGCGCAGTTCAACGTAGGAGGGAAAAAGATGCCTTTCGGGCTCTTCCCCTGGCTGAAAGAGCACCGATATGCAGGCTGGCTGGCCGGTGGAGGCATAAGTTACGGATACCACATCATGCTCAACCGCCACTGGAATATAGAAGTTTCCGTCGGTGTAGGGTATGAATATATCGATTATAAGAAATATAAATGCCCTGACGTGTGTGCCGAATTACTGGAAAAGGCCATTATCACTATTTCGGCCCCTCCAAAGCATCCCTGAGTATAGTTTACATATTTAACTAAAGAGCCATGAAATATTTATTCTATTTTATATCATTTATTTTTCCTACGCTTTGCTCATCAGCGCAGCCGGCAGAACGGGACAGTTCGATTTACATCGCCTCCTCCCAGCTCTACCGGATGGGAGAAAGTCTGGTAGTGTCCATGCAAGTAGACATTACCAGACAGATTCCCTCTAACGAATCAGTCATACTGGTTCCCCAGCTCAGCGACAGCCTGGACAACTTCATCCAGCTTCCCGCCATCTATGTGAACGGTCGTAAACAACATATTTTCTTCCAACGTGAAACCGGCCGGCAGGAAAAAGACTATGAAGAGTTACGCCGCCGTAATGACCGGAAACAAAGCGTACACTACTTACGCAGCATCCCCTTCACTCACTGGATGAAACATGCCTCCTTGCATCTCATCGAAAAAGAATGCGGATGCGGAGTCCCCCGCCATACAGACTCCACCTATCTGACCCGCCTGAATATGCTTCCCGATATCCATCCGCACGTAGCTTTATCACTCCGCAGATGGAAGAAAGGAATTGCGTGAAGAAAGCGGACGTGCCTATCTGGACTTCCCGCTCAACGAAACAATTATCTATCCCGAATACAGAAACAATCCGGCCGAACTGGCAAAGATAAAACGCAGTATCGACTTGATAAAAAACGATACCAATGTAGTCATTTCACATATTGACATTCATGGATACGCCTCTCCCGAAGGTCCCTACTCAAACAACGAGCGTCTGGCACGGGAACGGACCCAGACCCTGAAAGACTATGTATGCAGCCAATATTCTTTCAATGATACATTGTTTACCACCCATTACACCCCCGAAGACTGGGACGGATTTATCAAGTTGCTGACCGATACCGTTATTTCCCATCGCGAGGAACTGTTACATATTGCGGAGAGCAAAAACAGCCCCGATGAGAAAGAACGGAAAATACGGAAACGTTATCCCGAAGAGTTCCGTTTCATCCTGCAACACTGGTTCCCGGGTCTCCGTCATTCAGACTACACCATCCACTATGTGGTACGTCCGTTTACGGTAGAGCAGGCCAAGCAGGTTTTCGAAAGCAACCCCAAGAATCTGAGTATTGAAGAGATGTTCCGCATAGCCCAGACCTACCCTGCCGGCAGTCCGGAATACAATAAGATTTTCATGACGGCCGTTCTGCTTAATCCGGAACATCCCGTTGCCAATCTCAATGCAGCTTGCATCCTGCTCTCACAGGGAGATACAAAAGGCGCCTCACTCTATTTGGACAAAGCCGGTGAGACTCCCGAAAAGACCCTTTGCAAGGTATCATGCAAATGCTGAATGGGAATTATACCGAAGCAGAAAACCTGCTGCGCAAAGCGAAAGAAGCAGGACTGCCCCAAGCAGATGAAAACCTGAAGATATTACATGAGATTTACTAATCACATTTTTTTTACTAAAACATTTTTTACATTATGAACAAAAAATTATTATTATCCTTCGCTCTTGCAGCTGCAATGGCAGGATGTATTAATGATGCAGATGTCCCCTCAGGAAATGGAGACAATCCGATTTCCGGAGCCAAAGGAGGCAACATGGAGATTTCATTTGTAGTCCCTAACTCTTCTAACGGCAGCCGTGCCGCTTCCGCCGAAGACTCTGGAGTCTATGAAGACGGTACTGCCGAAGAATACAAAGTGAGCAATGTGAAACTCTATCTGTTTGATTCTTCCAGCAAGAATTTGGTTACTACCCTTGACGTAGATCAAAATGAATTGGGTATCTCCAGCAAAGAAAACAGCCAAGAAGGACAAACCATCATCTATTCTTGCAACAAGGAAATCATATTGGAACCGGGCAACTATGACATCCTTGCCGTAGCGAACGGTACACAAAACCTTGACATCGAAAAAGAAATAGGCCAGGAATCAACATTATTGGGACAGATTGACGCCACCACTTATGGAAACGGTATGATAACCAGCGTACCCGGAAAGGGATTCATCATGTCCAACCGTGGCTCGGCCAATCTGAACATTGCCGTAGAATCTCCCGAAAAGAGCGACACCAGAGCACACGTCAGAATCAATTTGGAACGTGCCGTTGCCAAACTGATGGTTAGAAATGACAGCAAGGAAATCTACACGTTGAAGAATCCTAAGGGAGTGACTTACGCCACAGTCCGGCTAAACAACTACAAATTCATCAATCTGGCAAACAAGTTCTACACTTTCCGTCATGTCGCTACACTGGATGCCGCATCTGAAACTCCTTCCGCTCCGTCATCTTACAGCGTGGAAGCAGGAATTTCGGTAACATAGCCGACAACAACGGTTATCTTATCGATCCCTATTTCTTCGACAAGACCGTAGCAGGAGCTACTACCAGTTTCACAGGCGGTTCATTCTACACTAACCACCTGTCAAAACAAACAGACAGCAATTGGTCCGGTCTGGCCGATGCAGGAAAGTACGTTTCCATGTATTGTCTTGAAAACTGTATGTTCCGTCCGGCACAGAACACGGTGTACACCACCGGCATCATGCTGAAAGGTACATTCACTCCGGAAGCCTCACAGACCATCGGCACTGACGGCCAGCCGGTAGAAGACCCGCTCGTGTTCAAGACACTGTATTATTTCAACTATAAATTCTACACCACGCTGGCGGCTGTGGGTGAACATGGTGATGCCAATATTGATGGTTTGACAGAAGCATCCAGCGATGCAGACCTGGCAGCCAAGCAGATTACCCGTTTCACCAAAAATGAAGGTAATTTCTCCACCTTCTACAACTATTGGATCAAACATCTTGATAACGGCGATCCTACACAATGGGCGTAATGGAATTCGGTATTGTACGTAACAATATTTATTCTGTCAATATTACCAGCATCAAGAACCTGGGTCCCGGCACTCCGGATACCAAACCCGATCCGGACGAATACAAAGCATACTTGGACGTAGAATTCGGAGTATATCCGTGGATTGTCCGTGACCAAGATGCCGACCTTGAATAAAACAGTCTCAAAATAGAAAAACAATGAGTAAAACTGCTACTATCCTCTTCGCCCTATGTACTCTTTTCTGTAGTGCATGTTCCTGGGTAGACGATGACCAATCCGATTGTCCCACAGGCTGTTGGTTAAAGTTATCCTATACCTATAATATGCTGAATGTAGATGCCGTGACCACCCAGGTAAAAGATGTCACGCTATTTATTCTCGATCAGGAAGGAAACTATATAGACCGGGAGGAAGTAGACAGTCTTACATTCCATCAAAATGAATGTATAATCCAAGTCCCCTCCTGCCTCAGGGAGATTACACCTTTCTGGTTTGGGCAGGTTTGTCGGACTCGCATTATCAACATACTCCCACTTCACTGACACTATTACGCAATGAGGCGGGAGAACAATCCGAAAAACTTTCATCTCTATTCCACGGGCGGCTGGACAACGTGCATATCAGCGGCGAATATCAGGTTTTGGCTCTCTCTCTTACTAAAAACACGAATATTCTGAGCTGCATATTGCAAAGTCAGTCGGCCGTCCCGCTGGATACAGATGATTTCCGTCTGGAACTGACTGCCGGCAACGGATGCATGGATCATTGGAACACTCCGATAGACTCCGTTTCCACCTGTTATCTCCCCTTTATGCAAGAAAGCGCCAATTTGGAAGACATACAGGTAGTACATGCCGGAATGAATACATTGAGACTGATGGAAAATGACGATACCCGTCTACGGTTAATCTATCAACCTAGTGGAAAAGAGATTTTCGATATTCCGCTTACACAATATCTGCTCCTGTCACGTAATGTCGAGACAACCTATATGCCTCCACAAGAATATCTTGACAGGCAAGACCGCTATAATCTGATATTTTTTCTTGACTCAACAAATGATCCGCAGCAACCTTATATATGTTTACAAATGAAAGTAAACGGATGGATGATACGTATAAATAATGCAGAATTAGATAAATAACCTTTCTAATTCGAACATTTCAACCTATATTCGATTCCGTTAAGAAAACAACTTATTTTGTAAAATCTATAAAACGGAACATTATGAGAAATAAAAAAAAATTCAACGAGTTTATGAACAAAACGATTGATGAACTGAAAGACGAGAAACGTTATGGTACGGCTCACATTTATCAAAGCACCTTGAACGCATTCAGTGAATTCTGTGGATGTGAGGTTATTTACTTTCACCAGCTCAACAGAGCCAATCTGAAAGAATTTGAAACCTACCTGCGTGACAAGCAACTAAGTTGGAATACTGTTTCCACCTATATGCGGACATTGCGTGCAACTTATAACAAAGCAGTGGATAAAAAATAATAACCGAGAATTCCCGTTTATTTCATCATGTCTACACCGGCGTGAAAAACGATATAAAACGCGCATTGGAAGTAGAAGAGATAAACAAGTTACTAAACGAGGTTCCTCTAAAGAAACTACCGGAAGATTTGATACGATGCAGAGTTTGGGCTAATTTAATGTTTCAATTACGCGGAATGCCCTTTGTTGATCTGGCCCATCTTCACAAAAGCGACTTGAAAGGCAACACACTTCTTATCGCCGATATAAAACAGGTGGGCAAATGATTGTTGATATTCCGATAACAGCAATGAAGCTGATAAACAAATATCAAAATACCAATCAGGACTCTCCCTACCTTTTTCCCATCCTCAGTGGAACAAAAACCGGAGAGGATCTATATACAGAGTATCAGCAGGCACTACGAACCATGAATTACAATTTAGGCAGATTGGCGAAAAAATGCGGAGTGGCAACCAAGGTCAGTTCATACACTACGCGCCATACCTGGGCCACCCTTGCCAAATATTGTAATTTCTCCGAACAATTAATATGTGAGGCTTTTGGACACTCGTCAGTGAAAGTTACAGAAACATATTTGAAAAATTTCAAGAATGAAGAGATAAAGAAAGCTAATGATGCGATAATTCTATACGTTTCAAATAATGGGAAAAAGAGAGTATAAATAGATAAAATTCTAATTATCAATAGATTTATATTGTGTTACTTCGTAAGTAACAGATCTTATTTGGAGGGCAAAAATAGACAATTAACTGATAGCAAACAAATAAAGGCACAGCTTTTTTCTAGATTTTAATTAAAAAGGTTATATAATAGATAAAAAGTAATAATAATATGAACAATTATCAAATCGAAGGAGAACAAAGAAATGCAACAACACACATTGCGCTTTTTACTATTAACGCAATGCAATAAATTCACTATATTTCACATAGTTATCTCTTATATATATTTATAAAACGACAGAATATTAATTATACAACTAATCCATTAATTCACGTTCTGTTACTTACGAAGTAACAGAAGGATATTAAAAAGAAAAAAAGTGACATATTTAAAACACACCTTTTAAAAACATAATATAGATCTGACATCTAAAAAATTTAACCTATGATACAAGTTCAGAGATTTAATAAAGCACTTAAATTAGCAGTCATTCTAGGAGATTTAGTCATTCTGAACTAAGTATATGACAAAAATTTGAAAATATCGATTCGATAACGGTTAGTATGGTTCAGAAGGCAGTGTGAGATGTACTCCAGCCCGTATTTGAATAGGCTTTTGGCTTTCCTGCATGATGCAGAACCTTAATCTCCTTGATGTTTTCGTGAATATAGATACCAACGAGGTAGCACCATACATATGCAATCATGACGATGGAAAACAGATT
>ENA-OQJH01000876-OQJH01000876.1-human-gut-metagenome-genome-assembly--contig:-NODE-876-length-14565-cov-1.752597_pt1 | contig 14565 bp, 19 predicted proteins | sample MGYA00242597_ERZ504763 | MGnify/ENA primary metagenome ERZ504763 (study PRJEB26092, sample SAMD00036359) | human gut metagenome | host: Homo sapiens | study: EMG produced TPA metagenomics assembly of... | reverse complement strand
CTTCTGTTCCCTGTTCCCTCAAAATCCCTGCAAAACAGCTGTGCTCACTGCGAGCTGTTTTCAGATATGGAATATCATCAAACAGCAGCCGCTCCAGCTCTTCTGGAACCAGATGCTCCAATTCAACGCCGGGCTTATGAAGCATTACCTTTTTCAGCTTTCCTATCTCGCTGGTGACATTGATCGGCATGCTCTCCCTCCTTTTTGTTTGCTCTTGTTTTTCATACACCCATTGTACTATATTTTTTGCAAAAGCATCGGTCATTCAATGGTTCTTCACTTGTATTTTAACAGGTTTCGACTGTCCTCTTCAGATGAAATTCTAAGAATAATTTCAGGATATCCAACCCTTTTTTGGGCTGTCTGCCTGGTCTTTTGTGGAATTAAAATACAAAAAAAAGCTGCAATTTTTGTCCTGGTATATAAAGAAGGATTTTCAATTCGCGAAAGTGAGTCTTTTGTTTATAGTTTTTGGCTCAGCTTTATCTTCTGTAGCCGGTTTTAATGGATCATAAGGATTTCGGTCTGTATCCAATGGTACAAAGCCAGGAGCCGGATCTGTAAATCCACGTCTTGTAAGAGTCAGCCGGAGTTCTTATATTCATCTTCAATGGTGATCTTATCAAAAACTGCCTCATCAAAATGTTTGTTCCTGATGATCATATCCATTATATGGAAACCTCGGTTTGTCTCTTCCCCTGTTATTTGCATAAGGATCCAACTGATAGGTATCTCGTATAATAGCCATTAAACCATCAAAACTTTTTCGCATGTCGGTTCGGCACATTATCTACACATAAAGATAAACCGGCTTATAAACATGAAATTTTTATCCTCATCTTTTTACCAAAAGCTTTATTTAAGGCATTTTTATAACAAAAGATGAGGATAAAAGTTATCTCAATCCACAGATGCGAGCAAGTTCATCCTCATTTTCTTCCCATTCCGGAGTCTCGTCTGGAATCGTAGAATTAGCAGTATTCATTGCTTCTTCAAGCATTTCAATGGATGGAGTCGCATAAATCCTGGTTGTTTCAGTAGATGAATGTCCAAGAATTACAGATATCATCTCCAGTTCAACACCGTTTCGGTATAAACCAGTTGCCCTGGTACGCCGGAACATATGGCAATGCAGATGTTTCGGGAGATTTGGGTGTTCTGACCTGATCGCATCCGCATACTTATTGATGATTCTTGAAACATTTCCAGGGGACATCGGAGCAATACTTCCTTTGATTTTCGTATAGAATAAGGGCTGATCAGGAAGCATTTCCGGATGAAACTGTCTTAAATACTTTTTTAAATGAGATACTGTTGCATCTGTAATGGATACGGAACGTTCCTTATCACCTTTTCCATGTATGTGAATGCTTGGAACGGATGTAAGTTTCAGGGATGATATCTTAAGTTCAAGAAGCTCCGCTATGCGAATCGCTGTATCATACAGGAGAATCATGATCATCCTGTCACGGTTTCCTTTTTGTGTATCTGGAGGAGCTGCAAGCAGGGCCTTCATATCCTCATCCTGAATGATCTGTTTTTCCTTTTTTGGCTCCTTCAAAAAGGTACATGAGATGCAGATAACGCTATAGACTGAAGAGAGATATCCATATCCGACGCATACCACAGATAGGCCCTTAGTGCAGCAAGCCGGTTGTTGCAGGTAAAAGCTTCGCATCCCTGGCTGTTCAAATATCCCAGATAATCCAGCATAAGTTCACTGGTGCAATCAGTAAACAGAAACTTTTTTATGGATATTTTCTGTACATTTGTCATGTATCTCCGGAATACAGTGAGTCCATCACGATAAGTTTCTATTGTATGTATGCTCCTTGCTGCCTGACAGGGAAGATAGTAGCTTAAAAAAATCATTTGTCTTCGAGAAAAAGAGCTGGCAGTTCAAAGTTCTATTTTTCATCGGCCACCTCCGGTATTACGAAGGATGCAGACTGATCTTTTTGCTTGATGATGGAAAAGGCTTCTTCCACCTGGTGATAATAATAAAAAGTATCGTCCGGACTGGAATGACCAAGATACTTGCTTAGATAAGGCATCATGTTATCCAGTTTAACACCAGATTTCATCCATTCGTTCATTCTTAGTACCACAAACGTATGACGCAGAGAATGTACTGTTGGCTGGAGAACCCCTTCTCTGGCATAAGGTGTTTGCTCCCATGCCCGGTGAAACGTTTCCCGACGGAAGCAACCTGCAGTACTTTTGCTGGATCGGATGCAGGAAAGAACCATTCCGATTTTATTTTATATTTAACTGTCATGATCTTTAGATACTCACAGCATAACTGTCGCAGATCGTCCGGCAGATAGACCAGAGGTCATTGCTGCCTTTTGACTGATAGATTTTTAGCACACCATTTTCCGGGTCGACCATATCCAGCCGTAGTTTTCTGGCTTCTGATACCCTGAGCCCACAGCAGAAAAGCATGCGAAACAGGATCCTGTATTCCAGAGCCAGCCTATGAAAGACCTCGGCATTTATGGCTGGCTGGTAACTGTCAATCTCCAGAAACAGGGACTGTATTTCTTCAATACTTAAAACATATGCGATACGGCTGCTGTTTCTGTAAAAATTACGGATGAAGCAGGTACACATGAGGAAATGATAGAAAAAGATGCCTATCCGTATGTGTTCTATTGTTCATCTGTCCCATCGGAGTACGTTTTTATTGATGCTGAAGGAAATGAACTTAACTGAAACCTCAGCAACTTCAAATTTGAAGGGAGGCAGTTAAGATGATTTCTTGTAATAAGAAATTGAAGAGTGCAGCTAAGGGATTTCTATGTGGAATGTTGCTATATCTATTTATGATATTTATGACGGGGCATTTCACCTTTTTCAGATTATCTGAATTCCGACGTATCTTTTGAGACGACTCCCATACGGAATAATGAAGTGTTTCTCCTTTGGAGTGGTTGGTTACCTAATAAGTTTGTGTTATTACATTGAGAAAAGAAAATTCAATAAATGATAAAAAAGTGGGCTTCTAGGAATAATCGCAAAGGCTGCCGTCCTGGTATTTGTTAGGCGGTAGCCTTTGCTTATGCAAGAATGAAAATGTGCTTTTATATGTTGATTGACTCAGTTATTCATTCCTATGATCACAACTCTGCAGAATTTCCAGGGTCCTATTATCTCTTTCTCCACCGAAAAATTTTTTGAGTACTTTTTCAAATACATCAATTTCCGGAGCTACAGTATCAAATAGGGTCATACAGGACTGGAGCTTTCTATCATCTGGTTCACCCATTACTTTCTTTGCATCGTTGTCTTTAATTTCCAGCAGGACAGTGGATATTTCAATCAGATTATGGCCGAGGGTTGGATCCGTAATATAGTTTTCAGCTTCCTCACGACTTTCAATGGCATAGTATATCGCCATATTACTGTATCCGAGACCACGAATCTGGGGGAATATGAACCACATCCAATGGCTTCTCTTTTTACCTACCTTTAATTCCTCATAAGCGTCATGATAGTAATTCTGCTGTGCTATTAGGAAACGATCTAATGATTTTTTCATGAATGGCTCCTTAAAAATATTTACTTTGGCGAGGCTTCTGCAGGTGACAGTTGTTCAATTTTTGCCTGCAGCTTTGCATTTTCTCTATCCGCTTCTCTGATACGCTCCTGCATTTCACGCTCTTTATCCATGACGGCGCGCTCTTTATCAATTCCGCACGCAATTTGCTTTCATTTAACTGAGACTGTAGGGCTGAAAATTTGTCCTGGAGCTCTTTGTACTGCTCCTGTAAATCCTTGTATTTTTCCAGATCGGCTTCCATACCAGTCATTTTTTTGAGAAGAAGATCATTGCTGGCAGTTTTTTCATTGGCAATCGTGCGGGCATCATCACGCTCACGGCATGCATGCTCTTTTCACTCATTACTTTTTCAATTTGAGCAGTGGTTTCTTTTTTATGGCTTCAATCTGGGCAGCGGCATCCTCCTCTGCTTTATTCATCGTATCCATGGCCTCTTTTTGGAGTCTGTTAGCCAAATCAGTATTTTGCTGGGCCCTATCCATATCAATTTGGGCCTTTGCAATAGCCTGTTCTTTTTCTGTAATCGCAGCATTTAATGCTTCCTGAAGCCTAGAAATTTTGGCATCCTGGCCGACTGCTATACCATTAAGTTGTTTAATTAATGTAGAGATCGTGCTTCAACTGCCAGTAAGGGCCTTCTAACTCAGGATGTGTCCCTCTGATATTGTCGGACTCTGCAATATCAAGAATGCGCAGAATAGCATTCTCCTGCTGCTCGCCTTTTGGGTCTTCCAGATTTTTATACAGATCAATGATGTGCATCAGCCGTTCCGATGCTGTTGCGGTCAAGCGCATGCTGACCGGCTTTTTGGCAGATTTTTCTTTGATTTCTTCCATGGGATGCTCCTGATTGATATAAATGTTTACGTTTACATTATTTACGTTTACTTTAATTGTATTATAGCATCATACAGGCCACATAACAATAGAAAGTTTATTTTTAGTGAAAAACGTAAACTTTTTATTGCGAGAAATGTAAATAAAAATAGCCCTGGACATTTTTGCCCAAGGCTATATCATGCAGCATCAATTTTACTTTGCAATTAGGCGAATACACAATGAATTTCACGATATATGTTGAATTTAAAGTGCACGTGGTCACTGATTCCCACATGTGATAATTCAGCAGACAAGTACGGCAAATATTTTTGATTTGGAGTTGTTTAGGCATTTTAGAACAAAAAGTTACGTTTACGCCGTAAACGTAAACTTTTATGGAGATGAGCAACGATTATAGCATATAGAAAGAAAAATTCCATAAATAATGCTATTCTACCGTTCCAGTGGAAGATCTAATCCAGGATCTTTTCAGGCTTAAAATTGAGGTAGTCTCCAGAAACCAGGTGATACCGGATCCCATGGTGAACTCCGTGGATACTGTCGCCGTAACGGGACTCTCCGTGGCAGTGGGAATATACAACATGCTCCACTCCGTACTCTTCGGCCATCCGCGTGAAGATACTCTCCTCTTCCACGATATTTGTTGGCGGATAGTGGAGAAACATAATATATTTACGGAAGCCGGCCTCTCTGGCGCTTTCAAAAGAAATCCGCAATCGTTCCGCTTCCCGCGCTACCAGCTTTTTGGCCTGTTTCTCATTGGCTTCATCCCATCCGACAATCTGCCCTTTTGAATTGATGTAGAATGGTCCCTCAAAGGTATATCCTTTTGTTCCTACAAGGGCATAATCCTGGTAATGATAGTGATTATTCTGCAGGAAATGCAGCTGTGGTTCATATTCTTGATTTAGAACTGCAGTTTTCTTGGCATCCCAAAACATATCGTGATTTCCCCGCAGCAAAATCTTATTTCCGGGAAGATCTGCGATAAAAGCAAGATCTGTTTTTGCTTCGGACAGATTTTGCCCCAGCAATGATCTCCAGTGATGACAAATGTATCTTCATTTCCAATCAGTTTTCTGCAATTCTTTTCGAGTTTTTCTTCATGCTTTTTCCAGACTTTCCCGAATCTATCCATAGGTTTGTCTACGGAAAAGGCCAGATGCATATCTCCCAGAGCATATAGTGCCATGTTTCTGAGTCTTCATTTAAAATGAATGTTTGATGAGCAGGCCGGACAATACAAACTGCGATGTTATATGGGGAGGATGCTCAACGATATTTTTAGTATAATGGGTTGCTTCGGGAGTGTCAATTCGATTTGCATTCACCTACATCTGGCCGGCTTAGGCCAGGAGGCTGATTGGCAAAACAAAAAGAGGATATGCCCATAACAGACATACCCGCTAAAATTACTTTGTTGTCTGCATCAAAGTTTAGAAATAAAAAAGTTTACATTTACAGCGTAAAACGTAAACTTCCAAAGAAAGTGGCAGATTTTTCATGCATCATCTGTAAATGATACGACATCGTTGGGCGTGCAGGACAGATATTTGCATATGCGTTCTAATGTTACCAAGGTTATATTTTGGCCTTTTTTGAGCCGGTCAAGCGTATGATTGTCAAGGACCTTATCCTTCAACAGAGTATACTGTGTAATTTTGCGTTTCTGCATCGTGTCCCATAACGGGCTGTAATCAACCATTGAAAAGTCCTCCTAAGAACAATCATAGCTGAATTACGGATAAATCAACATTGTGCATATATGCACAATGTTGTATACTGGTTAGAAGGAGGTAAGAGAATATGCAGGAATTTGACTATAGTAATGAAACATCGAATGATTTGTATGATGCGGTGGATGGGCTGTCTTATGAGGAAGCGGTATTTGCCAAGGAAGCTATTGAAAAATAAAAGAGGAAAAAGAAGAGAAAAAGGTCATGAAATTTAAAAATGGTTTAATGAGGCTCTTTTCCCGATTCTTAATGAATTTGCTGCTGTTTCCGGATGCTGCCTTAAAATTGATCAGGATGCGTGTGGCGGTATGACAGTAACATTAAGGAGCAAGTATGGCGTTGATATCACTGCAAACCAGAAACAAATGCACATGGCAATAGCATTCGCAGACCACATTGCTGTAAACAAGTGGTCTGGAGCTGATGAGGTGGAACTTACTCTCATATATGGTATTCCTGAAGAAGATTAAGAATTGAATGGATGAGAAAAGGTTCATCCTATTAGCAAAACACTAATGAGATGGACCTTTCATTGAATTCTCTTAATAAATGCAGTATTGAGGTGCTCCCCCGGATGCCAGAAGATCATCAATACCTTTTCCATTTTCTTCTTTCCAGTTTGCAATTACGACTGGGATGCCAGCGGTTTTTAGTCCGTCTGCCAGTGATTTTTCGCACGATAAAACCCGCTCATTATGAAGCTTGTCTGCATCAAATGCAACAACAACCATTTTCATTCCCAGTTCTTTCATTTGAGAAAGGACACCGTCATCTAAAATAAGAGAATAGGAATTGACCCCGGGAAGAGTTACCACCGGAGTCGATAAGGCGTTGGATGCAAATAGTCCTTTTGGCTCACCCTCCGTGATGTACCAAAGGGAGGATGTTTTGGCAAAAGGAAGGCCGTAAAAACTGCATCGGTTTGCAGCCGCGCAGCCCTTTTTATAGATGTTGGCCAATATTCACGTGTTGCAGCCTGAGAATCCTGATAGTAGGAAGCCAGGGTTCTGTATTTTCCTTTTTGCGGGAGAAATTCTTTCTCTCCTCCAGGGGTTACAAAGTAAACTCCCTTCATGCTGATGAAATATTTTTTACCTTCGGCATAGTAGAAACGATCCTGGCCGGAAGTGATCACGGTTGCATCAATGTCAGAAAAATCTTTCCGGATCCGAAGACGAAAGGTGTTCCCATCGAGGTCATACATCGGAAATACCAGTCCACTTGGGCCGGCAAAGGTCCACTGCTCTCCTTTTAAATACGCCCCGGGAATTCCTTCGAGTGAATTTGATCCAAATTTCTGTAGAATTAGATCTGCAAGCCTGGCTCTGGTTATATTTCTGGTGCGGTATCGGTTATGGTACTTTACCCGCAGGCTGTCCTCTTCTGGAAATGATACAATATGATGCTTTTCAATCAGTTCATCCGTCCAACCCTGGCTATGAAGATAAGCCTTGTGTGCCGGGTCAAGGATCAGAAGATTTTGCATATAGGTGTAAATACTGCTGCAGTTTTCATTGTTTTTGGGCACAATCTGATCAACCGGTTTCAGTTCCCTTTTTTGTGGTTTTGAAATATGCGAATAATTCATTCCGGTTTTCTTTTTCCGGAGCAGTTCGTACTGAGTGCGTTCTTCATAGATGGAACTGCCGGAACCTTTTGCGCTTCCGATGAACACATATTCCTGGCCATCGGAACCGATCATATTGCACTTTTCTTTATCATGCTGGCAGCAGATGAGCTCACCACCGTAATCTTCCGGTGTCCAATAGCCACACCAGTCTTCATGCTGACAAATGGGGCATTTTCTGGCCCTGCTTACCCCTTTCCATGCATCGCTCATGTTCTTCTCCTCCTGTAAATATGATATTTGTTTGCTTTTTACCGCCATGTAGCGGAGTATGTCAGTCCTGCTGACGCATATGATTGCCTGTCGGCATCATTTTCGCATAAAAAAGGGCATATCAATCCCGGATGAGATCGTATGCCTTTCACATAGCGAATTATATTTGAAAAAAAATGAGTACCATTTTATTATATCTGCTTCACAAATGCTTGTCAACAGCGCTGAAACCCTGTTCGGCGAAGGGAAAGCCTTTGAAAGGACTGCAAGTTAAACACTCATGGGAAGGTTAAGAGATGCAGACCAGTCAGATTAATTCCAATATCTGTTGGATGTTCTTTTTGCCAAATGAGGTTTTATCCTGATTGATAATCAGACAGGGAACGCTCATAACATGATATTTTTCTTTTAAATCTGGAAAATGGGCAATATCATATACTTCAGCCGTTACGAGAGGGTTTAGGGAAGCAATCCTCTGTGCGGCCGTCACAAGATCCGGGCACATGGTACAGGAAAGTGATACCAGGACCTGCAGATGAACGTTATGCTGGATTGCCAGTATTTTTTCTCTTATTACAGGATCAAGTGGCTGCCCAGGCCCTGCAGCATTATATAATCCCAGAATAAAGGACGTAAATTCATGCCCTCCAGGGACGCCGTGAAAAGCCAGCCCTGTCTGCTCTCCGCTTTCGGTTAATACATCCACAAAAGGAAGCGAAGCACCGGTCTCTGCAGAAGGGACGCGTTCGTGCACAGTCAACTTATCTGTATATTTTGCCAGTTCTGTCATATAATTTTCTAATTCCTGGCTCACGGGCCGGGAATCCAGATGCAGCTCAAGCTGCAATTTCCGTTCCATTTTGGCAAATACCGTATTTAACTGGTTTATGATATCCTGTGAGAAAAAACTATTTGAGGATTTTACATCTGGCGCGGCACCTTTTTTAACCGCCTGTTTTGCATGGATACCGGTTCTTCCCTGCATGGCAGCCGCATATTTTCCAGCTCCGTAGCGGCGGTAGCACCATCTCCCACTGCCGTTACTACCTGGCGCAGATTTTTCTGGCACACATCACCGGCTGCATAAATTCCTTGGCAGCTGGTCTGCCGGCTCTTATCGGTTATCACATATCCATGGGGATCCAGATTTACCAGTTCTTTTACCAGTGATGTGTTTGGCTCATAACCTGCAAATACAAACACTCCGAACGTGTCATTTGCAGAATCAAAGAGAGTTTCCTTTCCGGTATTTCTATTTCTGTAGCAGATCCTGCGCAGCATGTGGTCACCCTCAACACAAATAACTTCGGTATTTGTCAGGACGGTAATCTTAGGATGATTTTTGGCTGCTTCTGCAACAGCTTTTGCGCAGGAAAAATCATCGTCTCGGATCAAAATGGTCACATGCTTGCGAATTTGGTGAGGAATACACTCTCTTCTGCCGCTGCAAATCCTCCGCCGATTACAAAGATTTCTTTCCCGTAGAAGAATTCTCCGTCACAGGTTGCACAGTAAGCTACTCCATGACCGCGGAACTCTGCCTCACCTGGAAAGCCGATCATTCTTGGATGGGCGCCTGTTGCAAGCAGAATTCCAAAGCTTTGGAAGCTGTCCTTGTCTGTAGTGCTTTCCCAGAGTTCTGCTCCGGATGCAGTTTCTTCTTTTTTTAGCGCAGTAACTTCCCTTAATAGAAATTCAGCTCCAAAAAACTCGGCCTGTCTGCGCATGGTTTCTGTCAGTGCTCTCCCGCTGGTTTTCTCAATGCCTGGATAATTTACCACTTCATCAGTGATGGTGACCTGGCCGCCGAATTTCTCTTTTTCAAGGATAAGGACACGATAGCGGGCACGTGCAAGATATAATGCGGCGGTCAGTCCGGCCGGCCCTCCGCCGATCACTACTACATCATAGAAATTTTCCTTTTCCATCAGAGCATACCTACCAGATCAAGGCTTGGTTTTAAGGTTCTGCACCAGGTTGCCATTTGGCCGGGCATACTTGATCGCCATGTTCTGCTACGAACTGGCATGCCTGAAGGCGGCGAAACAGTTCATCCGCATTACGGCCAACATTGCCCGCATTTATTTCGTATACAACGATTTTTCCCTCTGGATTTACGATGAAGCTTCCTCTCTCGGCCATTCCATCGGACTCAATCAATACCCCAAAGTCCTTACATAATACATGAGCGGGATCGGCCAGCATTGGGTATGCGATCTTACCAATTCGCTCAGAGTGATCGTGCCATGCTTTGTGTACGAAATGAGAATCTGTAGAGACCGAATAAACTTCGCATCCTGCTTTTAGAAACTCTGGATATTTGTTCTGAAGATCTTCCAGCTCCGTAGGGCATACAAAGGTAAAGTCTGCCGGATAGAAGAAAAAGAGACTCCATTCTTTCATGATATCGTTTTTGGTTATGGTTTTAAATTCACCATTCTGATAAGCCTGAACAGAAAAATCATTTATTTCTTTGTTGATCATTGACATCTTCGCAGTCCTCCTTTATGGAGTAATGGTTCCCAGAAGCACATCAAGTTATGCGGAGACCGCGCTGCAACAATGACGTTTGCATAGAGAAAGGCATCAATCTTATGGCAATCAGAAACAAAAAAGACATACAAAGTCCATTGGCTTATATGTCTTTTACCTGCAGCTCCTAAAACCAATCTGTTACGATATGGTACGGATCCATGGTTTCTGCAGTGATATAGTATTCGCCGGTTGCAGGGACAGGCTGCCCGTCCGGCCGATGATCTTTGCATCAGCACTTATTTCTGCCAGGGGAAGTAAGGTTGTTCAGGGTTTGATTAAGCACAGTGGGTTGTTCTCAACAATTTTGTATAGATACTTCTTTTGTCCCCGAACCGCTCTACCACAACGTCGGCTCTGGGACTTCTTAAGGTCATTTTCATATTCATATCCTTCTTAAGGCCAGTATTCCAGAAAAGATCATGCTCCGAATGATACACGCAGTGGTGGGCCATTTGTCAGGCATGATCCTGCTTCACCAATTCTATCATTATTTGCGAGTTGCATCAATACAAAAAAGAGGCATTAAACACTGTGAAGAACACCAGGCCTTCATCGTCTATCACCACATTGCCGTGCATGGACGAAAACAGAAGGAATCAGCGATATTTAGTATTGCGATGGGTACAATACTGCGTTAGAACGGTTTCCTGTGCTAAATCATCAATAGCCTGGTCATATGGGGATTTGTTCTGTACAATGCAGAAAAGAAGCGTTGCAAGAAAACAAGAAAAGTAAGAAACATATCAAATACATCGTAATTTTTGTCCTCCTGTGGTATTGAAACGGTTACTGATTTAAGCTTCGATCTTTCTTAGGTATCAGAAAGTGCCAGGCACTCCATATGCCCATTCGTGAATTGGTATAAGTGTTTAAGAAGTGGAATTTCTGGGTTCTTCAGCGAAGCATCGGTGCTAAAGAGTAAAGGTGTTTTAAAATGGCTGGTGTCCAGAAAGTGGTTCAATTTCCTTGCATCATCTAAAGTTTCGGCGATCACTATGCATGTCTGATAGGAAGTGGCATTTTGACGATCCAGTTCCGCTTTTAATGCCTTTTTATTTGAACGGTAGGGAAATACTAAGATCTGCCCTGCAAACGCGTCTTAAGGCAGATATGGGGAATAGATGGGGCATTCTCAATGGCCTGCGCAAGGAATATCTGGTGATTGCTTCTCAGAATATTGATGCAGGCGCTATTGCGGACCAGAACTGTTAAAATTGTGGATGGATCATTTGCAGTACGGTTTGGAAAATGATCAAAAATTCTGGGATGCGGGAATAATAATTCCATTAATTTATTTGTAAATGAGCTTAACTGCAGGATAGACGGTCCGCTTGCTGTTCCGCCGCGAAATATGGAAAGTGGGATCAACAATCCTTTGCGTATCAGAGCATGGATGGGGTTTCGATAGGGATTACCGTTTCCGTCGGAAAAACGCTTGAATCTGTTTTCACACCCACAAAACAATAGAAAATCTCTTACCTGAGATGCGGTACAATACTGCAGCTCATAGACTATGGATAGGATGAGCAGTTCCAGATCAGACAATTCATTTTTTGTGATGGATTGCCATGCTCCTGATGATCTAGGGACCTGAATGGATTTAATGGTTGTGGTGCTATCAAATCGGAAATGGGGAATAGGACATGGTATATGCGGTGGTATTCGCGTTCCTTTCATTTTCATTCACCGAAGAAGATGCCATCGGTGTGTTCCGTGGGGGTTATGATATGGGTCGGCTCTACTGGCGTTTGATCTTCTGCATCTGAGACAGCTTCAGTTGTTTCTGTGGTCAGATCCGTCTGGACCTGGGGTTCTGGAATGGATTTTTTATTTCCTGCGAGGAAATAATTTCCTGGTTTGCATGAAGAAAAATACCCGTTTGATGATATGTGGGCAACGCTGAATCGTTTTTCAAAAACGGATGGATGCAACGGTCCTGGCATGAATGGCTCCCATTCGATCTTTAGTCTTGGGGCGCTCTTCTCTCTCGGTTTGGGCAGAAAATTCACTTTTCCCCTAAAGGGATAAATGGGTGAAGAATTGTTTACGGAAAAGAATATAACTTCCTGAAAGCCCAAATACCGGAATACCGTGCCAGAAAAACGTCGGATAAGGTAGGTGTAGAGCGCCTGGAATATGAGTAAGCCGGTAGCTCTGCGGTGATTGCTGTTTCCGTAACAGTTTCCTGTGTGACGTGTTCCAGGGTCTCGCCAGCCATTTTGGAAAAGATATCCATTTCCGTGGTGCTTACGCGTCCAAATATGATCTGGTGTGCGCAGTTACCGAGCATGATGCTGTCAAGCTGTATCTTCTTTACCTGATCCAGTGTCTGGATGGCACAGATGACAGCAACCCGGTACTGGCGGAACAGTGTGAAGAAACTTTGCAGTTTCGGATGCAGGAGCACAGGAAGCTCATCGATGTAAATAAAATTTTTGATACGGTCATTTTCTGATCCAGGACGCCTGAGGACGGCCGTTTCATAGGAAAGCAGGAAAAACAGGCCAAAACCGGTTGCCACAGAATCGCCTCGCTCAAGGGCATAATTTAATATGATGATCTCACCGTACTCCAGGGCTTTATCAATATCAACGGTCTCTTCTGCTTCAAAAACATCGCGGACCAGAGGATCATTTAGGAAATTGTTGATCAGGTTTCGCAGACCATTGCAGCGATCGTACATATTTGCTTTATTTTCGCCCAGAAGGTCATTGTTGATGGTTGTGTATACCTGTTGCCACTGCCCTACATCTACAATCTCAGCAACCTGTTCTGTGCGGTCATTTCCATTGCTTCTGAGGCTGTGAACGGAATAGTGCTTAATAAGTGCATCCAGATATGGGCGGCAGCGACTACAGTCGTTGATCAGGTTCTGCACATCGGATGCTTTGGGAACCTGTCCGGGGTGCACCAGATGGTAAGTCAGCATTAATAGTTCTGCTATGCTGACAGTTACTGTTTCGTTGAGACTCGAAAAATAAGGATCGGATACGCCTGACTGGTCATAAATGGACTGGACTACGGTAGCGAAATTGGAGCCTGGGCCGTGATGGTGGTTGCCAGCTCCTTTCCGGTCAGTGCGGGATCGATTTTAAAAGGATTGAAGCCGGTGAAACCTTCTTTGTGTTTTCTGTCTTTTAAAATCGGGTCAATCCTATGGATCTTCAGTTTGCGGTTTTTGGCCATATGGTAGCACTGATCCGCCATGCCGCATTGGGCGCAACCACGGTGATGCCAGCGGATTGAGAGTCAAACTTGAGATGCCGGTACAACTCTCTTCTGCTGGCATTTTCTTTTTCAATCTGTTTGTCTGCGTTTGGATTTTCTAAAAGTATCGGCTCAAGTAATTGATGGAAAAAATCAGTTCCATTGAATGGGGCGCAAATCCGTAATTTCCCCTCTTTCAGGGCTTTGTAGCAGGCTTTTTTTCTGATAATCCTCGTTATATACTTTCTGATCAAGGTCGTCCGCAATGGCAACCGTGAGCACACTGGATGTTTTTGCGGTGCCGGTTGTACCGTCACAGTACATATGCAAAAATCGGTCCAACTCTTTTACAACAAACTGGGATCCCGTTGAAAGATAGCGGACTGCTTTAAAATCATAAGCATACTTGTGATTTCCGGAAATCTATGTACTGATCGAGTTTAAAGCGATCGATTTCATCCAGGACTAGGTCCGAAGAGAATGTGCCATATAACTTGCATCCGATATAGATGGGGATCAGAGGCGGAAGTCCGGCAAATAAGAAAACGCCCAGCTGCATGATCATGTCCTTACCAATGTACTCTCCCACCGGAATAATTGAGAGAAAATGGATCAAGGACGGATAAAAGCTGCTCATTATGAACTTCTGGATGATTATTAGATCATTCAATGCTAGGAGGATGAGACTACCATATTTATACAGATGGTAGTTCCAAAAAACGTATCTGGTAGAATACATCCAGATAATCGGAGGCACAAATAGCCAGAAAAGTGCCATTACGAGCGATAATAAATGATTTCTTAAGCAGTGATTGGAAAGATTAGAAATGGACATGATAATAATA
>ENA-OQJH01000875-OQJH01000875.1-human-gut-metagenome-genome-assembly--contig:-NODE-875-length-14570-cov-8.630132_pt1 | contig 14570 bp, 20 predicted proteins | sample MGYA00242597_ERZ504763 | MGnify/ENA primary metagenome ERZ504763 (study PRJEB26092, sample SAMD00036359) | human gut metagenome | host: Homo sapiens | study: EMG produced TPA metagenomics assembly of... | reverse complement strand
AAGAGGTATCACTATCTCAACAGCTCACGTTGAGTACGAAACAGACACACGTCACTATGCTCACGTTGACTGCCCGGGACACGCTGACTACGTAAAGAACATGATCACAGGTGCTGCTCAGATGGACGGCGCTATCCTTGTTGTTTCAGCTGCTGACGGTCCAATGCCTCAGACAAGAGAACACATCCTTCTATCAAGACAGGTTGGCGTTCCTTATATCGTTGTATTCATGAACAAGGCTGACCAGGTTGACGATCCTGAACTTATGGAACTTGTTGAAATGGAAATCAGAGAACTTCTTAACGAATATGACTTCCCTGGCGACGATACTCCAATCATTTCAGGTTCAGCTCTTCAGGTACTTGAATGTGATTCAACAGATCCTAACGCTCCTGAATACAAGTGTATTCTTGACTTATGGACGAAGTTGACAGATATATCCCAACTCCTGAAAGAAAGTCAGACCTTCCATTCCTAATGCCTATCGAAGACATTTTTCTCAATCACAGGTCGTGGTACAGTTGCTACAGGTAGAGTTGAAAGAGGTCAGCTAAACCTTAACGACGAAGTTGAAATCGTTGGTCTTACAGACGAAAAGAGAAAAGTTGTTGTTACAGGTATCGAAATGTTCAGAAAGCTTCTTGACTACGCTGAAGCCGGCGACAACATCGGTGCACTACTTCGTGGTGTTCAGAGAAACGAAATCGAAAGAGGTCAGGTTCTTTCTAAGCCTGGTACAATTCACCCACACACAAAGTTTAAGGGCGAAGTTTACGTACTAACAAAGGACGAAGGTGCCGTCATACACCATTCTTCAACAACTACAGACCTCAGTTCTATTTCAGAACAACTGACGTTACTGGCGTTATCACACTTCCAGAAGGCACAGAAATGTGTATGCCTGGCGATAACGTAAAGATGGAAGTTGAACTTATCACTCCAATCGCTATCGAAAAGGGTCTACGTTTCGCTATCCGTGAAGGTGGTAGAACAGTAGGTTCAGGTGTCGTTTCTGAAATCGAAGAAGCGTAAGCTTTACTGATTTGATTATTCAAAAAAGATGTTACTTCGGTAACATCTTTTTTGTGTTCTTTTTACAATTTTAATTAAAATATCAGGTTGAATTTATTATATTTTTAGTTTAGATGGTCAAAATTGTGGTCAGAAATAAATTAAATTATATTGACATTATATATCCGATTTGGGTATAATAACAAAAAAAGTAACCAAATTGGATATATTTTTATGGGAGGTTTGTTATTATGAACATTAAGGAAATACGAAATACTACCGGCCTTTCGCAACGTAGTTTTTCAAAGATGTTCAATATACCAATAAGTACATTGCAGAAATGGGAGCAGGGAGAAAGCTCGCCTACTCCTTATATTATAAAATTAATTGCCAACCAGTTACCGATAGAAAATGATAATATGTATAAAATTGAAGATAATAACGGTAAGATTTATTATTATAACAGAGACGCTGGGTATTTAATTGATTCAATAGGTACAAAAATCAAGATAGGTGAAGATCTTGATGGTGTAAAGGAAAAAAATCTTTCATTATATGTGGCTGATTTGTTTGAATCCTATTATGAAATAGTTGATAAATTTAATCGTGACTGTAGACTTGATAAAACAGAAGATATTATATGGAGTTAATATATGGCGAAGAAAATAGCTAAAGAATACTATTTAATGCATAAAGATATACCTGTTTGCCTGATGGAGCTGACAGAAGGGGGAACTCTCGGAAATTACAGAAAAAATGAAGCAGCTCTTGCCCACTTTCCTATAGGTGGACAGATGAATGATATGAAATTTCATGATTGGTGGAAGGACAGAGCTATTCCTAAGACGAGGCACGGAGCTAAGACTGCCCTGCAAAGACTTGGATATTCTTCAACAAACAGTGCTTTGGTAGATAATTTGGCCTTAAGTTTGTCGGATTGTTATTGGATTAAACCTCGTGGTGAAGATATCGAATGGAAAGATGTAAATCTGTTTACAAATGATTTCGTAGATACATTTGGTGAAATAACACTAAACAAGGACAATTTACTTGATTTAAGGAAGAAAACAAAATTTAACTGCGCTGCTTCACAGGGAGAACTTCAGAAAAAATGGTGTATTGACACTTCAGGCCGCAGATATATGATTAAAGGTAATTATGGAGAATCATACCAGCAAAGTATAAACGAACTATTTGCAACAGAACTTCATAGAAAACAAAAATTTGAAAATTTCACAGTATACACTCCCACATTGTTAACAGTAGAAGGTGGAATTGAAGGACTTGGATGTCTTTCATACGATTTTTGCTCAGAAAATCTGGAATGTATCAGTGCATGGGAATTATTGCAATCAGTCAAGCTTAAGCAAAATGAATCATATTATTATCCATTGAAAAAGGTCTGTCTTGGTTTGGGAATAAAAGAAGAAGAGTTTGATTATTTTATGGATTATGAAATAATGACTGACTATCTCATTTCAAATACCGACAGACACATGAATAATATTTCTATAGTTAGAAATCCTGACACATTAGAAATACTTGGATTTGCACCTATATATGATTCCGGTAATTCTATGTTCTATAATATTCCATACGAGCATCTTGGTTCAATTCGTATTGATGAGATAAAGACACATTCTTTTATTTCTAAAGAAGTACGGCTTCTATCATATGTAAAGGATAGAAATATTGTAAATATTGATAAAGCAGAAATGGATTTTAGTTTGTATAAAAAAGATTTAATCGAACGTCATATGCGTATCCCAAGGCTACAAGCATTATATGAAAAGAAACTCACAAAGCTGAGAGCATTCCAAAATGGTAAAGACATATGGAAAACAGATAAATATTAAGTATTTCATTCCTCTTCTATTGAAATAAATAATCACAAGGAGGCATACATTATGTCAAGAAGAGGAACCAACATCAGAAAGAGAACCGACGGACGCTGGGAGGGGCGTTACTACATAGTAGACACAGCCGGCAGTAAAAAGTGCAAATCGGTATACGGCCACAGCTATAAGGAAGTAACAGAAAGGCTGCTTACAGCAAAAGCTGCTTCACTTAATCAAACAGCAGCCCCAAAGCAGTCCGCTATCACCGTAAAAGCAGTCGCTGAGAAATGGCTTGAAAGTATAGCATCCAGCCGGAAGTGCTCTACCATTCAAAAGTATTCTACTATATACAATAAATATATCAAACCGAACTGGGGAGAAAGCGTCATAGATGAGTTAAATCAGAATGAAATACTCAAGGAGTTGCCTGAGACAGCCGGTGAGAGCGTTACAAAGAGCATACTTTGTATATTCAACTCAATCCTTGCATATGGAGCTGCAACATATGGCACCGGAGAAATTCATCTGTCGTACAGGTCAAAGCGTTCATCCGTCACATCCTCAAACAACATAAATACAATCAATACAACAGACCAGCAAAAGCTAACCGAGTATCTTCTTACCGAGCTTGATATCTATAAGCTCGGTATTTTATTGTGCCTTTTTATGGGGCTGCGTTTAGGAGAAATTTGTGCCCTGAAATGGGAAGATATCGATATGATTAGTCGCACTCTGCATGTCAATCGCACAGTGCAGAGACTTCCGGTAGATACGGTACACACATCCGATTCATCACAAAATAACCACACAGCCACGAGAAAGACTTCTTTATATATAGATTCACCAAAGACTTCAAATTCACTTCGTGAGATTCCTATCCCGGACTTTATATATGACAAGCTGTCAGATTATCATAACACTTCAATGAAAGGTGACTCTTATTTTCTAAAGAAAAATCAGCCTATGGATCCCCGCACTTATCAGAATAGATTTCATATCTATATAAGAGAAGCAGGTATCGGGAATACTCACTTTCATGCATTGCGCCACACCTTTGCCACAAATTGTATCAGCAGCGGCGCCGACGCTAAGAGTGTAAGTGAGATTCTTGGACATTCCAATGTAAATATTACATTGAATCGCTATGTGCATCCAAATCTGGAGACCAAGCGCTCCGCAATCAATTCTATAGTTATCCCATAAATGGTCAGAAAAATGGTCATATTTATATAAAATGCTTATTTTATACATAAGGGAGGTTGATTTCGCAGATTGTAATAATCTGCGAAATCCAACCTCCCTTTTAATGTAGTGTTTCACCCGGAGGCAGCAAATGAGCATACATCTTTACAAGCACAACGAAGATGCATACAGAGCAGTCGAGACCATGCTGGAGGAAAAGCAGATGCAGCCGTCATCCATCCGACAGGCACGGGCAAGTCGATGATAGCTTTCAAGCTCGTGGAGCAGCATCCGCACAAGCACTTTCTATGCTATCGCCAAGTGAGTACATCTACAAGACACAGCTTGAAAACATAGACACACAGTTCTCAAACATAGAATACATGTCATACAGTAGGCTCATGAAGCATGAGGACAGCATAGACACCCTGCACCCTGACTATATCATACTCGATGAGTTCCACCGCTGTGGAGCCGCAGAGTGGGGCAAGAGTGTAAGAAAGCTTCTGGAAGCATATCCGAAGGCAAAGCGCCTGGGACTCTCAGCGACAAACATACGCTATCTGGACAACCAGCGCAATATGGCAGAGGAGCTCTTTGAGGCAACATAGCCTCAGAGATGACACTCGGAGAAGCAATCGTGAGAGAAATACTTCCGGAGCCTAAATATGTCATAGCCATGTATTCATACAAGAAAGAGCTCGAACAACTGAAAAAACGAATCGAGGGCTTATCAAACCCGGGACTTATATCGGAAAACGAAAAGCTTCTAGAGCAGCTAAAGCGTGCACTCGAGCAGGCAGACGGACTCACAGAGGTCTTTGCCAGACAGATGACAAAGCCTGATGGCAATACATAGTATTCTGCTCAGGCAGAGAGCATATGGATGAGATGAAGGCGCAGGCGGCCGACTGGTTTAGCAAGGTGGACAAAAAGCCACACATATACACAGCGTACTACAACGATGCGTCGACCGGTAAAGCCTTTGCCGAATTCAAAAAGGACACAGGAAGCCACTTAAAGCTCCTCTACTGCATAGACATGCTGAACGAGGGCATACATGTGGACGATGTGGACGGAGTAATACTGCTTCGCCCTACGGTGTCACCAATCATCTATCTGCAACAGATAGGCAGAGCACTGTCAGCAGGAAGCAAAAATCAGCCGGTCATATTTGACCTGGTCAACAATTTCGACAGTCTATACTGCATAGACTGCCTGAAAAACGAAATGCAGGAAGCCTTTTTGCTGTATCCGGACACTCATTCGCCAAGAGAGCACTTTGAAGACAGATTCCGCATTATAGACGAGACCAAGGACAGCAGGGAAATATTCATGCGCCTGCAGGAAAATCTGGGAAGTGCCTGGGATACATACTATGAGGCAGCAAAGCAGTGGTATGAGGAAAATGGAAATCTCAAGATACCAAAGAGCTATGTCACTGGGTCAGGCCTCACACTGGGAGCATGGATAAACACCCAGAGGCGTGTGAAGTCAGGCAATATATCCGGAAACCTCACCTGGGAAAAGATACAAAAGCTAAATGATATAGGCATGATATGGGATGTCACGGACTCAAGCTGGCAGGAGGTACTGGAAGAGCTGAAAAGCTACCGCAATACCTATGGTAATCTGGACATCAAGGCCAAATATGTATCGCCTACAGGCTTTAGGCTTGGCTCATGGATCAACAACATGCGCTTCAAGGTAAAAAAGTACGGCATAGAGCAGGCACTCACCGATGAGCAGAGAAAAGCACTCGAGGAGCTTGGCATGATATGGGACCACAACAAGCAGAAGTGGGAAGAGTACTACAGCGCAGCCAAAGCCTACTACAAGGAGTATGGAAACCTCGAAGTACCTGCAAAGTACGTCACAGCAGACGGCATACCGCTTGGACGGTGGCTGTCAAACCAGACCAATAGCCACTCAATGACAGACGAGCAGCTACAGCGCCTGCAGAGCATAGGCTACAGGTCAGAAAGCAAGACCGCTATACAGTGGAACAGAAAGTTTGAGCTTGCGAAAGCATATTACGAGAAAAACGGCAATCTAGACGTGCCGGTATCATATTCCACAGACGGAGTGAAGCTGGGACGCTGGATATCAAATATCAGATGCAAAAGAAAAAACCCGAAGGCCAGCGGCATGGTGCTCGACACAGAGCGCATAGCAAGGCTCGACAGCATAGGGATGAACTGGAAATAGGGTAATCAAGAAATACAGGGAGACACAAAAATGTACAGAAAGAAAGGAAGAGGCTGGACAAAGCATATAGATTTCATGCTCTTAGATGTCCTGTGTATGCAGATAGCATTCATAGTCTCATACATATGGCGCTTTGGACTTGGCAATCCATACATAGATAAAGACTACAGGATACTGGCAGTAGCATTCCTGCTCATAGATTTCTTCGTGGAAATAGTATCCGATGCCTTCAAAAATGTATTGAAGCGAGGCTATCTCGATGAGTTCATAGTTACATGTAAGCATGTGGTATTTGTGGAAATAATAACAACCTTCTTCCTGTTTACCACACAGATGGGTGAGATATATTCGCGTATGTCTTACTACATCATGATTCCAATATATATTCTCGTGTCGTACTTAGGCAGAATGGTGTTTAAGAAAATAATTAAAAAAAGAGGCTTTGCTTCATCAAAAGAATCACTCTTTGTCATAGCACCGGAAAAGCTCCTTAGGGAGACACTTCAGGGACTTAAGGAAAATGGTTTTGGATATACACAGATAGTGGCAGCGGCAACAGATGCGACCTGAATGGCAAAACAATATGTGAAATACCAATAGTTGCAAACCATGACGGGATAGTGGACTACGCTTGTGAGGAATGGGTGGACGAGGTGCTTATCCCACCGTGTGCGGAGAGCGAATATCCCTACGAAATGGCAGACATATTCTTGGAGATGGGAATAGCTGTTCACAGAGGCATCACCAAAAACAAGGTCATGGCAGGCAGTTTTAATCAGATAGAAAAAATAGGTGACTACACAGTCATCACAGCCAGCTTGAACTATGCGAGAACAACACAGCTTCTTGCCAAAAGAGGCATGGACATACTCGGAGGCTGGTCGGATGCATCATCACCTTGATAGTGACGATATTTGTGGGACCAGCAATCTATATAGCATCACCGGGACCAATCTTCTTCGCACAGGAGCGAATTGGCAGAAACGGCAGAAAGTTCAAGATGTACAAATTCAGAAGCATGTACATGGATGCCGAGGAGCGAAAGAAGGATCTCATGGCACAAAACAAGGTGAGCGACGGAATGATGTTTAAGATGGACTTCGACCCGAGAATCATAGGCAATAAGATACTGCCGGATGGAACAAAGAAAACCGGCATAGGACAGTTTATCAGGAAGACATCAATAGATGAGCTGCCGCAGTTTTGGAACATCCTCAAAGGAGATATGAGCCTTGTAGGTACTAGACCACCGACACTCGACGAGTGGGAGAAGTATGAACCACACCACAGAGCCAGAATGTCATTCAGGCCGGGACTGACCGGGCTGTGGCAGGTGAGTGGCAGAAGCAATATCACGGACTTTGAAGAGGTCGTGAAGCTGGATACCCAGTATATTGAGGAGTGGAGTGTGAAGGGGGATATTAAGATTATTTGGCAGACTGCCGTAGGAGTATTAAGAAATGATGGCGCAATGTAAGGAAAAACTTAATATTGCTATGTTTGGGCAAAAAAGAATTCCATCAAGAGAAGGTGGAGTTGAGATTGTTGTTGAGGAACTTTGCACAAGGATGGTTGCCCAAGGACACAATGTGACTTGCTACAACAGAGGTGGCCATCATGTAAGTGGTTCAGAGTATGATTCAAAACGACTTAAAGAATATAAAGGAATAAAGCTTAAGACAGTTCCAACAATAGAAAAGAAAGGTCTTGCGGCTGTTTCATCCTCTTTTTTGCAGCATTATGTTGTGCTTTTGGTAAGTATGACATTGTTCATATCCATGCAGAGGGACCAGCTTTTTTCTCATGGCTTCCAAAGATGTTTGGAAAGAGGGTTGTGGTTACAATTCACGGCATAGACTGGCAGCGTGAGAAATGGAAATTAGGGTTTGGCTCAAAATTCATCCGGCAGGGTGAAAAGAATGCCGTAAAGTATGCGGATGAAATCATTGTGCTAAGCAAGGGCGTTCATGACTACTTTAAAGATACCTATGGTAGGGAGACTCACTTTATTCCCAACGGTGTGAATCGACAAGAGATTAAAGATGCAAAATTCATAACAGAAAAATTTGGTCTAACAAAGGATTCATACATATTGTTTCTTGGTCGTTTGGTGCCGGAAAAGGGCATTCGATATCTGGTTGAGGCATTTAAAGATGTCAAAACAGATAAAAAATTGGTTATCGCTGGTGGCTCTAGCGATACGGATTCTTTTATGGCGGAATTGAAAGATCTGGCAAAGGATGATAATAGAATCATTTTTACCGGATTTGTTCAGGGACAGATGCTTGATGAATTATATAGCAATGCTTATATTTACACATTACCTTCTGACCTGGAGGGAATGCCCTTGAGCCTGCTAGAAGCTATGAGTTATGGCAATTGCTGTCTGGTTTCGGACATTCCGGAGTGTGCAGAGGTTGTGGAAGATAAGGCATTGATTTTCCAAAAGTCGAATGTAGAGGACTTGCAAGAAAAATTGCAAAATGCCTGTGATCATCCTGAAATGGTTATGGAAATGAAGAAACAGGCAGCTGACTTTATTTGCAAAAAATATAACTGGGATGATGTCGTAAAGGAAACGATGAAACTGTACAGGAGAAAATAAGATATACATACGATTTGGCTCGACTGCTCGTTGATATGAATCAAACCGAGAAATACGGCTACTATCATGCAACCAACGAGGGAGGCATGGATTGGAACAATCCTGAAATTGGCATTGAATGGCCGGAGTTGAGGGGCGAGTACAAGGGCAGTGCAAGCGCAGAGGGCTATACGCTGAAAGATGGTACTGCGCTGAAGCTGAGTGATAAGGACCAAAAGTGGCTGGGACTGAAGGAGACTTTTAAATTTTATAATGTTACATAGTCATTTTTAATAAAGCGACTGGATCTGAAATAAAAAGACAGCCACGATTTGAAAAATGTCTTTCATAGTGAGGAAAAAAATGTCTGAATATCTGATAAAAATTATAAATCGAGTTATCGGAATTCTTAAAATTCTGTGCTGGAAAATTTTATATGGGAGTCGCTTTCATTCTGGTAAAATGACTTTCTTTTATCCAGGATGTCATTTGATGATTGAAAAAACAGGAAGCATTAATATTGGCGATAATTGTTTTTTTAATCGTGATTGTTCAATGACATCTCTGGGCGAAATTAATATAGGCAATGATTGTATATTTGGGGAAAATGTTAAGATATACGATCATAACCATAGAACTGATGCGACAAAAGGCCCTTTCAGAAAACAAGGTTATGTTATTGGACGAGTTGAAATTGGATCTAATGTTTGGATTGGAAGTGATGTCTTAATCCTTCCTAACATTAGAATTGGAGACAACGTCATCATTGCGGCCGGTGCGATAGTTACAAAAGACATTCCAGACAATGTGACTTACATACAAAAGAGAAACAGTGTGGAGGTGCCAAATGGAAAATAATCTCCGATTTAGTATTGTTGTACCGATTTATAATGTTGAAAAATTTCTTGATCAGTGCATAACAAGTGTCCTAAGCCAGAAATATGATAATTATGAACTGATTCTTGTGGATGATGGCGCTACCGATGATAGCGGCAAAATTTGTGATGCTTATGCTTTGAAGAATGATCACATTCGAGTCATACATAAAGCCAATGGGGGATTAGTTAGTGCTCGAAGAGCTGGTGTAATGGTTGCAAAAGGTGAGTATGTTGGATATGTGGATGGAGATGACTGGGTAGCTGATAATTGGCTTGCAGAAGTTGATAAAGTGATTACGGAATCTCATCCGGATATTGTGGAATATAATGCGTTTAAAAGCACAGATGGAAAAAATATTGAAATGAAAACCTCGCATTTTAGAGGATTCTTTGACGAGAAAGAAGTCAAAGAAAAGATTATTCCATGTATGCTTTGTGACAAAGATCAAAGATTTTACACGTTCGGTGTTTTGCCAGCTGTATGGTCTAAAATGATTAAGACCGAAATTCTAAGAGATAATCTTTGTTCTGAAGACAAGATTACTTTTGGTGAAGATGTTGCCTGTATATACAACAGCATATTAAAATGTAAATCCTTTTATGGAATCGACATTCCAGTATACTATTATCGACAAAACAGTCAATCTATGACAAAAGCGTATGATGCGCGGCGATTTGAAAGACTAGAAGTCTTATTTGCTTATCTAAATAAGAAACTGCTACGGAATAATAGACAACTGAAAAGTCAATATGATAACTATATTTTGTTCTGTGTTTTTTATGCGTCCCTGAATGAAGCAAAGAACAATACTAGTTTCAAAGAAATGGGAAAGAAATTTGAAGATGGATTAAAAAGACTTGATTTAGAAAACTTCGTCAATGAAACAACCATAAAGATTGGTATTCCGTGGAATGTGATGCTTTATCTCATAAAGAAGAAAAAGTATAGAATGTTGATGGTATTATGCAGAGCGATTGTTAAAGTCAAGTATTCATATAAAGCATAAGGAAATGATTATGAAAAAATTTGTTTTATAACACGCCATGCAATTGTAAATTATGGCTCTTTTTTTGCAGACGTATGCTACACAAAAACTATTTGAAGACTACGGATATAATGCGGAAGTTTTGGATTATGTTCGAGAAGATGAAGAGTATCATAATGTGACAGAACTACTGTTAAAAAAATCCAAAAATGGAATCGGAATACTTTTACTAGACTTATATATAGAATCGTTCAATGGCCAGATCACTATATTTGTGGAAGAGCATTTGAAAAGGAAAGAGCCAAATATCTGAATTTGAGCGAGCGCATTACAAATCTGGTTGCAGATGCAAGCAAAATACCGACAGCTGATATTTATTGTACAGGTAGTGATCAAGTTTGGGGAGAAATTGCTCAAGATGATGTAGATCCTATGTATTTCTTGAGTTTTGCTCCACATGATGCGAAAAAATAGCCTTTTCTGCTAGTTTTGGAAAAGAAAGTTATCCGAAAGAAAGAATTGATAAGTTCAAAGAATTATTACGTGGATATGACTATATAACTGTGCGAGAAGATAGTGCGGTTAATATAGTAAATAGAGCTGGATATGAGGCAACACAGATTCTTGATCCAACAATGATTTTTGGTGGAGATAGATGGAGAAAACAATTGCTGCCGATACATGAAAAAGGATATGTGTTGCTTTATCAACTTAATGCCAATCATGAAATGGATGAATATGCAAAGCAATTTGCGGATAAAGCGGGGTTAAAATTGCTTAGAGTTTCTGTTGAGGCTCATAACTGTATGCGAGTAGGAAAATTTAAGCTGTGTTTATCGCCGTTTAAATTTTTATCATATATTGCAAATGCAGAATATATGATTACAGATTCTTTTCATGGTACTGCTTTTGCAATCATGTTTAACAGGCAGTTTGTCGAAGTATTACCAAAAGAAAAAATTGCGAGAAATTTGAGCGTTTTGAAACAGTTTGGACTAGAAGATAGAATCTTAAATAGTCTTAGTGATTTTTCCTATATTAATCAAAAAATTGATTATTTGGTAGTGAATAAAAAACTCAAGGAAAGTCAGGAACTGGCGGCACAGAAACTTAAAGAAATGATGGATGAAGTATAAAATATATGTTTGCGAGGAAATGATGAAGAAAATATCAGATTATTGTTTTTGTGCAGTATGTGAAACATATTTTACAAAGCAGATGCAAGATAATGGCTGTACAGTGTTACAAATGTATAAACCAATACCAAAGTTTTTTAAAGCTTTGCGGAAGCTGCATTATAAAACAAAAATTCCAGGGTTTAGAATATGGTTGAACGAATTACCCAAAAATATAGACAGCAAAAAAGTGTTTGTAGTTTATGCAAGTGATTATGCAAGAGAATATGTAAAGATGCTGCGAGAAAAGACAAATGCAGTTATATACTTTTGGTATAATAATATTATCGAGACAGACGGTATGTTTCACGATAATTTAAAGGTGAAGAATTTGATTCCGTCATCTTTTGATGAATCAGACTGTGAACGATTTGAGATGTATCATAATACGCAGTATTATTTCTCAAGCATTAATTTGCCCGATGTCTCAATATGTTATGATGTGAGCTGTATATGTAAAGATAAAGGGAGAGGTCCCGTTTTATTAAGGCTGGAGAACTATCTAACTCACTTGGTTTAAGAACATATTTTCATATTTGTAGAGATAATACCTCAAATGAAAACAGTGGCATAGATTATAAGCCACAGATTTCCTATGACGAAATTTTGAAAATTGTGGCACAGTCCAAAGTGATTATAGATTTAACGCAAGAGAAACAAAGCGGTTTAACACTTCGTCCATTAGAAGCAATTTTCTTTAAAAAGAAGCTAATAACAAATAATGTAAATATAGAAAAATGCAGATTTTATAATAAGAATAATATTTATGTTATTGATACAGAGAACATTCAAATACCAATAACATTCTTTTCGTCACCGTATGAAGAAATCGGTAAAGATAATATATCATATTATGACTTTAAACAATGGTTGTTTAGGTTCGACGATGCAATCCTAGGAGAAGAAAATGATAATTAACGGTGGAATTGTTACATACAATCCGGATATTGAAAAATTGAAAAAAAATATAAGTCGCATTGCAGGACAGGTTTGTAAACTGGTTATAGCGGATAATGGTTCTAAAAATATAGAGGATATCAAAAGGCTTGCGGCTGCTTTTGAAAATGTAAGTGTCATACTGAATTATGAAAACTTTGGAATTGCTAGAGCATTAAATCAGATAATGAAATGGTCTTCTAACAATGGAGGAGATTGGACGATTACTTTGGATCAGGATTCAGAGTGCAGCGATTGTATTATAGACTTGTATAAACCATATCTTAATAAGGAAGATGTGGGAATGCTAACTTGCAGATACACAGATCGCAATCTGAATGAAGAAAATGTTGTATACAACAGTGATTGTGAGGAAATTGATTTTTGTATTACATCTGCCAGTTTGTTAAAGAATGAATGCTGGAAAAAAACAGCGGGATTTGATGAATATCTTTTTATTGATAAAGTTGACAATGATATATGTCTTAAACTCCAAGAAAATGGATTTAAGATTATATGTGTTAATAAAGTTGGCTTCACACATGAGGTGGGAAAGGCTAAGAAAATCTCATTTTTGGGAAAGAAGTGTATTATATATAATCATAATGCATTTAGAAGATATTATATTGCACGAAACACAGTATATATTGCAAAAAAATATAAAAATATAAGCTTTATACACGAATTACTGCATTTGCTATTTTATTCGCTGATAATTGTAATTTATGAAGATAAAAAAATTGAAAAATTATCATCAAATATTAGAGGCTGTGCAGCAGGGTTATTTCATCCAATTAAGGAAATTGATTATACAAAGTCTAGAGTGAATTTTTTCCTTCCCTCAATACTTTTATCTGGAGGTGTTAGAGTTGTATTAAAATATGCGTATCTGTTATCAGATAAAGGCTATGATGTAAAAATTTATGTTCCCGTTGTTTCTTATATGTTAAAAGAACCCTCTATTAAGGCTCGAATTTTACAAATAAGAAACACATTGGGGAAAGTTTACCATTTGTGCCTAAAGAAGGACTTTAAGAGTCTTGAAGCAGGAGAATGTATAATACCTGTCTTTAAACTGAAAAACAAATACATCCGAGATGCGGAATTTGCAATTGCAACAGCGTGGCCTACTGCCTATGATGTAAATCGTTTGAAGCAAATTAAAGGCAGGAAGATTTATTTTGTACAAGATTATGAAGTGTGGGATTCGGAAGCAGCAAAAAAAACCTATGATATGCCACTATTTAAAATAGTTATTTCAAATTGGATCAATAAAAAACTGAAAGAGCAAAGAAGCAAGACTGGAGTAATAGTTCATAATGGTTTAGATTGTACAAAGTTTTATCCTGATGATACAGTTCCAAAACAGCGGAGTGATATCGCAACAACTAATTGCTTGATGTTGTATCATAAGCTGGAAAAAAAGGTGTACATGATGGTGTGAATGCATTTGAATTTGCTCGCAAAAAAGTGAAAAACTTATCGCTTGAACTGTTTGGAATGGAAGCTCCAGTAGGAATGGAAGATTATGCTTTTCATAAATCACCCAATGTAGAAGAACTGAGGCGGCTATATAATTGGGCAGATATTTTTATTTTTCCGAGTAAAAATGAGGGATGGGGGTTGACTCCCATTGAGGCAATGGCATGTGGATGTGCCGTAGTCGGAACAAATACGGGGTGTATGATTGATTTAGGAGTGAATGAAAAAATGCATTAATTGTGCAACCTGAGGATGTTGAGGGTTTGAGTAAAGCAATTGTGAAGTTGGCG